>Ga0308414_1002662_pt1 | contig 11626 bp, 11 predicted proteins | sample HotsprSampleOS50_FD_205667 | JGI IMG/M metagenome (GOLD analysis project Ga0308414, IMG submission 205667) | Hot spring phototrophic mat microbial communities from Octopus Spring, Yellowstone National Park, Wyoming, United States - 20090730_OS50 ... | reverse complement strand
TTAATTTTCAACTAGTTATGAAAAATTTACCGCCTCAATCACTTTTGACGGTAGCGTCAAAACAAAAACGCAGCAACCGTAGGGGCGAACCTGTGTGTTCGCCCGTCATGCTCTCCCTCTGTCAAGGTATAAAAACTCTCCCCCTGCCGTTCATTAAAGCTCTCCCCCTGCCAAGGGGGAGTACCCCGCACCAAAATGCGTCGAAAGCGGTTTTCAAGCTTTGCTTTCCACTTAGTCGGATTTTGGTGCGGGGGGAGGGGGTGTGAAAGTGCAAAATTAAAAATCAAAAATTAAAATGAGGGAATGGCTGCGGCGGTTCAATAATACCCCCTCGTCCCGACACGTCGGGACACTCCCCCTCAATGAGGGGGAGAGCCGATTTATTCATAAAAGCCCGTAGGGTAGGCTATGCCCGCCACAAAAGCAAAAGCGGTTCAAGCCGCCGGAATGCGGCCTGTAAGCTCCGTGTAGGAGCGGCATAAAAATGTCCTAACTTTCGCCCTACTGGGGCTTTACGAAATATCGGGGCGTCCACCGTGGGCTTACGCCCACGGCTAAGCTGACTTTCCGTCCCTATTGGGACGACAAATGAATACCAGAAATTATTCTCACACACGATTTGTGCGGCTTTCGGTTTTACGTTTGACAGTCGTGCTGCCGACGGGTACAATCCGCACAGGCGGATGGACTTTGCATTGTCGTCCGTTTTGACGCAAAAAGTTGATATGGCCTAATTTATGAACAGGATGATTATGAAACAGTCCAGTCTTTTGATGATGACGGCAGTCGTCTTTGTGCTGTTGCTGGCGACCGGCTGCAAAGGGCCGGGAATGACCCAAAAAGAAGTCAACCGTCGCCATCTCAATACCCTTGATGTCAATACCCAACTGATTCAGGACGATATTGACAAGGTACTGCTGCTGGATCAGCCCAGCCGTCAGACGGAGTTTATCGTTCGCTAAATCACAGCCATTGGTTTTCGCAGCGGGAATTCATTCTTGAATGCGATTCTTGAGTACATTCTGCGCATCGGATTTGCCGAACGGCTGATTGTCGTTGCCGAGCTGCTGCTGATCGGCCTGTTTGTCTATGCTATTCTCAATTTTCTGGAAGGCACACGCGGCGAGCGTCTGTTTCGGGGCATCATCTTTATCCTTGTCGTCGGTTCGCTGATTCTGAATTTGGTCGTCAAAAAATTCGGGATGGATCGCATCGCCTACCTCTACGGCGGCTTTTTAATCGCCATCTTACTGATTGGCGTAACGGCGTTTCAGCCGGAAATCCGCCGTGCGCTGATTCGCATCGGCCAAGCGCAGCTTTTCGGCGCCGGCGCGTCGCTGCAATTGAGCCGCAGCGTCGAGGAGATTGTCGCCGCCGTCGGTCACATGGCCGCCACGCGCACCGGCGCGATTATCGTCATCCCCCAACAGGTGCCGCTGGGCGAATTCATCGAAACGGGCGTGCGGGTCGATGCGCGGGTCTCGTCGGAGCTGATTGAGACGATTTTTTACGAGGGTTCGCCGCTGCACGATATGGCGATGATTATTCAGGGCGACCGGATTGTGGCCGCTCGCGTGCAGCTTCCGCTGGCCGAAAGCGAGGCGATGCCCGGCCAGCAGCTTGGCTCGCGCCATCGCGCGGCCGTAGGCGTTACCAACAGCTCCGACGCGATGGTCATCGTCGTCAGCGAGGAAACCGGCATCGTCTCCATCGCGATGAACGGGCAATTGATTCGCAATATCTCCGAGGCGCAGCTTCGCCGCCACCTGACGACCGCGGTCGTCAAGGCCGCCCCGCTGCTGGAAAAACTCGGCCAACTGCCCAAAACAACCGCCGACAACAGTCCTTCGGAGGAGGCCTGAGATGTCGCACAAATTCACTAAATTTCTGGCCGTGGCGTTTTTGACCCTGCTGATTTGGGCGTGGGCGTATCTGTCGCTGGAGCGGCAGGTAACCTTTTGGGGGACGATTGAAGTGGCGCCGGCGACCGGACCGGAATTTCTGGCGGCGTTCAAAGGCGGCGAAACCAGCTATCCGATCAAGCTGACCTTCAAAGGCGCCCCCAGCAAAGTCGCCGAGATGGAACGCCGCTACCGCGCCGCCGAGGCCGACCCGCAGCACGAGCGGCTGGTGTTCTACTACAACCCGCAGGATTTTTCGCACACGCAGACCAACACCTATACGCTCGACCTGCTGGAGCTGATTCGCAATGCGCCGGCCTATCGGGCGATGGCGCTGACGCTGGAGGCCTGCGAGCCGCAGCGGTTGGAGGTCAACGTCGAAGCGCTGGTCGAAAAGCAATTGGTCGTGCAGTGTCTGGATGAAAATGGAACGCCGCTGAAGGCCGCCGATGTCCAGCCCGGCCAAGTGCCGATGTATGTCCGCGCCGGCTACACGGGGCCGGCCTTTATCACCCTGTCCAGCCAGCAGATCGCCGCCGCCCGCAAAGGCACGATTGTCCAACGTCCGTATGTCAATCTCGGCCCGACCGGCCCGCGCCGCATCGCCGACAGCGAGGTGCGCATCACGTTGCCGGCCACCGAACAGTTAAATGAGTACCCCTTCCAGCCGCAAAGCATCGGCTTTGTCTTCAGCCGCAACACACAGGGCAAGTTTCGCGTGCAGATTGAAAACGAAAGCGACCTGCGCACCGTCCAGATTCGCGCGACCGAAGAAGCGCTGGAGGCGTACCGCAAGATGCGCTATCACCTGCTGATAGAGATTCGCGATGAGGACGCGGCGATGGGCGAAATCCCGCCGCGCGAGGTAATTTTCAATTTCCCCGCCGAGTTTGTCCGCAACGGCCAAATCGAGGCCGTCTTGCCCAAAACGGCGCTGATCAAACTGCTGCCATTGCTTAGCCCCGGCGGATAAGGCAAAAGGAAAAAGGCAAACGTACAGGGTAAAGGGGCAACCTCTAAAAAACGTGTCGCGGGCATCTTGCCCGCGTTATTTCTGGGATAATGCCATATTTCCCTGGAAATCTTCAATTAATAGAGGTGCCTTTGCTTTCCACTCAGTCGGATTTTAGGTTCATCCGGATAATGCATAGGCGGCATCCTTTGCATCAACACAAAAATTCGAAAACCCCGTTAGGGGGTATAAGTGATTTAGCCGTTGGCGCAACGTACCGCCGGCATCTTGTCAGCAAATTAAATAAAGCCGGCTGGAAGCTGGCGATACGAGGTTTGTAGTTCAAGCTTTAGCTTGTGTAATTTGAGTGACCACGCTGAAGCGTAAACTACGAACAACGTGGGCATAGCCTACCCTACGGGGGTTACATCCCTACATTTCTACGTTCCTACATCCCTTGCTTTAATGCGTTTGACGATGCCGTTTTGCACAATCAGACGGCCTTGCGAGAACAATCGGATCGCCTCCGGCAGAGCGATGCATTCCTGCTCAAATACGCGGGCGGCCAGCGTGTCGGGCGTGTCGTCGTCGTTGACCTCGCAGACCCGCTGGATAATAATCGGGCCGGCGTCGTATTCATTCGTGCAGAAATGCACCGTACAGCCGCTGACCTTGCAGCCGGCTTTCAGCACCGCCTCGTGGACGTGATGTCCCCACATTCCCTGTCCGCCGAAGGCCGGCAGCAGCGCGGGGTGAATGTTCATCACGCGGTTGAGATACTGCGGCGGGATATGCCACAGACACAGCCAGCCGGCCTGCACGACCAAATCGACCTTGGCGTCGTCCAATACGGTCTCAATCGCTTTGCTGAATCGCTCGACGCTGTCAAAATCTTTGCGCCGCACAATCACCGGCTCGATGCCCAGTTCGCGGGCGCGGTCGTTGCCGGCGACAGCCGAGCGCGAGCTGACCACGGCGACGATGTGTGCGTTCAGCGCGCCGGCGTCAATCTGTTTTTGGATGTTGACCATTGTGCGTCCGCCGCCGCTAAGCAGGATGCCCAGCCGCAGTTTTTTGCCGACCGGCTCGGCCGGACGCGGCAGGTCGTCGATATCGGCCTTGGCGTCCATGGCCTTGTTGGCCAGCGCATCGGCAGCGGCGTTTTTTTCGCGGGGGATATGCGTGATGCGCCACGCCTTGAAGCCGTCAAGCAGTTCCAGACAGCGAGCGTGCAGCGGGCGAAGGGTGTCGCTTTTGACTTTGTATTGGCCGGTGAGCTGCTTAACCAGCAGGTCGCTGTCGCAGTAGAGGTCGATTTCGGCTGCGCCCAGTTGCTGCGCGTGGCGCAGGGACTTGCCGACGGCGGTGTACTCGGCGTAGTTGTTGGTAACATTGCCCAAAAAAATACCCCGTGCCGCCAGCCGACGGCCGGACGGGTCGTCGATGGTGTAGCCGGCCGCACCCGGGCCGGGGTTGCCGCGGCTGCCGCCGTCGGTGTGAATGATGACCTTGTCAGCGCCCATTACTCGCCGTTTTTGAGGTACAATATCCGCGTACAGTTGGAGCAGCGAATCAGCTCGTCTTTGGCCGAGAGGATGTTGACCACCTCGGCCGGAACGCCCATAAAGCAGCCGCCGCACGTAAAGGAAGCGGCGTTTTCGGAGGCCTTTTCGACCTCGGCCATCGCCTCGCCGTCATACGTCTCGGCAACACGCTTGAAAATAGCCAGCGCCGCGGGCGGCACTTTTTGGGCGGCAACCTCCCATTCCTGCTGGATTTGGTCGATTTCTTTTTCCAATTCGACGGCCTTGCTCTCAACCTCGGCGCGAATCTGGTCGAGTTTGACCTTTTGTTCGTCGATTTGCTGCTGGATTTGGCTGCAGACGGCTTGGTCGGCCTCGATGTTTTTCATCAGCTCCAAGACTTGGCTTTCAAGCTTGGAATCGTCGGCCTTGTTGGTGTTCAGTTCGGTTAAAACGGCGGAGTATTCTTTGTTAGTGCGGGCTAAGTTCAGGGCGTTGCGGAGTTTGGCGATTTGCTCGTCGCGGATTTTCAACTCCAGTTCCAGCCGATCCACCTGAAGCCGTCCCATCTTAATCTCTTCGTGCTTGGCTTCCAGCCCGTTTTGGAGCGTTCGCAGTTGGTTTTCCTGGAAAAGGACGCTACGACGGCAGCGCGCCAGTTTCGTTTTGACCGCGCGAAGACGATTTTCCACACGCTGAAGATTAATCAACCCATGCAGTATCGGTCCCATTGACCATATCCCTTTTCACTTTTAACAGAAGCTAAGTATAAAAGTATGATTATGGGGCAATTTTGCCGTTCTGCAACAAAATTTTCCAAAAAATAAAGCGCTCGCCGGTTAAACCCCGCCTGCAAAACACCGATATATCAACAGGTTTTTGTCAGCATCAACATAAAAAGCGGGTGTTCTATGGCGGTGGATACATTTTTCGAACAGTCGTGTGCGAAGGTACTGGGAATGACCAAAGCGGAGGTCAAATATCGCATTCTTCATTTTGACGGACCCGTGCGTCTGGACTTTACCGAAGAGTACCTTGACACGCTCGATTTAGACCGCTTGCAGCATATCCTGCTGGCCGCCCTGCTGACCGCCCACCGCAAATGCGCCTCCTGAAGACTTAGCGCCAGCTTTTTTCGATTTCTTCCAGTGTCTTGCCCTTGGTTTCGGGCACGGCCAGCGCGATAAAGACAAAGGCCGCCGCACAAACGGCCGCATAAACCCAAAACGTCGTGCCTTTGAGCGTTTCGAGCATATAGGGGAAAAACTGCGAGACCAGATAGCAGGCAACCCACAGGCAGACCGTTGCGACAGATATCGCACGGCCGCGAATCTTGGTAGGAAAGATTTCGGAAATCACCACCCAGACCACTGGTCCCATCGCCACGGCAAACGAGGCGACATAGGTCAGCACATAAATCAACACCCCGCGGCCTTCGAACTGTTCGAGCCGAAACGCCCGCCCCAGCAGGTACAGCGACACGCCCATCCCGGCGCAGGCAATCAGCAGCAGCGGCTTTCGACCAAGTTTATCGACGATGGCAATCGCCACCAGCGTAAAGATCAGATTGACCGCCCCAACAATAACGGTGTCGGAAATGGCCGAGGTCGAGGCCAGCCCTGCGCTTTTGAAGATTTCCGGCGCGTAGTACAGCACGACGTTGATGCCGGTGATTTGCTGAAAAATCGCCAATCCTACGCCGATTAGAAGGGCAATGCGCATCCCGGGCAAAAAAAGCTGTCCCAGTGCGGCGCTTTCGCTGTCAATGACCGCTTTGATTTGTCCAAACTCCCGTTCGGCGTGGACGCATCCGCCGATGCGCGTCAGGATGGCCAGCGCCGCGTCGCCGCGTCCGGCTTCAATCAGCCAGCGCGGGCTTTCGGGAACCAGCAGCAGCGCCACAAAGAACAGCGCCGCCGGCAGCGCCTCGGAGATAAACATCCACCGCCAGCCGTAATCGATGTTCCAGGCCTCATCGGCGGCGCCGGCAATCATCGCATTGACAAAATACACCACCAGCATCCCGCTGATGATGGCAAACTGGTTGATGGAAACCAGCCGCCCGCGAATTTTGGCCGGCGCGATTTCGGCGATATACATCGGCGACAGCATCGAGGCGGCGCCGACGCCCAAACCGCCGAGAATGCGGGCAACGACAAAATCAAGCAATCCAAACGGGATGCCCGACCAGACCGCCGAAACAAAAAAGAACACCGCCGACAGCAGCATCATTTTTTTTCGGCCGAACCGATCGCTCAGAAAGCCGGCAAACATCGCCCCGATAATGCAGCCGACCAGCGCCGAGGAGGCCGCCCAGCCGGTCATCATCGACGACATTGCAAACTTGACGCGCATAAAGCCGATCGCGCCGGAGATAACCGCCGTGTCGTAGCCGAACAAAAGCCCTCCCAGCGCCGCCGCCGCGCTCAGCGCCGCCACATACAGAATCGAACCCTTTGCCGCCGACGCTTCTTTAATCTCTGACATCGTGTATCCCCTTGATTTTAGAATGAACGCCCCAATGCCCTGAACATTGCGATGACATTGTCCACGGGCGTGTTGCACTGGATGTTGTGAATGGCCGCAAAGACAAATCCTTTTTTGCGGCTGAAGACTTCGACGCGCTCCTGCACCTGCCGGTACACCTCGTCGGGCGTGCCGAACGGCAGGGTTTTTTGGGTATCGACGCCGCCGCCCCAGAAGACGATGCGGTCGCCGAAATCCTCGACCAGCCCTTCCGGCTCCATCCCCTTGGCCGAACACTGCACGGGATTGAGCGCATCAAAACCGGCCTCGATGAAGCCCTCAATCAGCGGTCGGCACGCCCCGCAGCAGTGCTTCATCGTCTTCCAGCCGGTGTGCGCGTGAATCCAGTCGTTGATGCGTTTGTGGAACGGCTTGTACAACTGGCGATAAGCGTCCAGATTGCAAAAGAGCGTTTCCTGCGCCGCCAAATCCGTGCCGCAGACAAAGACCGCTTGTATTTTATCGCCGACGGCCTGATACATCATCTCCAGATTTTTCAGCGCGATTTCGGCCTGTCTGTCAAAGACCTCCAGAATATAATCGCGACGCGAAATCGTGCTGATATACCATTCTTCAAGGTCGCGGATGCCTTTGGGGTGTTTGAGCGCAGGGCCAGGCACCAGAAAGATATCGCCGAAGGCCGTGCCGGGCAGACCGGAGGAAATCGCACAATCGGTGGCCGCATAGAGAGCGGCTGCATTTTTTTCCATCGCCCGAAGGGCGGCCTCATCGAGCAATTGAAACTCCTCGAGATTGTCGGCGGGGTTAAGGCGGGCCTCGTCAATCGGTTCCTGACGAATGATCGCGTCAAAGTAAAACCCCCCGTTGGGCATCTTGGCGCTGGGCGGCACAGAGGTATCGCCCTGCGGGTACATCAGGATGCTGCCGTCAGGGGCGGGGGTCGTGTTGAACAGACCCGGCACTAATACATCCGTGCCGTCGAAGGTGCGCCACGGCTTCCAGTCGGCGTTTGGAAAGCCATAGACGTTATGCGTTGACGGTAACATCACCACATCAACTTGCAAGAGTTTTTGCAGGTCTTCGGCGACCTCGCCAAGCATCTGAGCGGGTTCGCAAACCTTCACGGGCGGTTTGTTGGGCAACCCCAGCGCCTGCCGCAACTTGGCGACAATACTGACGTGCGCGCCGGTAAGTACCGTCCCGCCAAAGTCCAGCGGGACGCGATCGACGGGTTTGTGTTCCAGCGCCGCCTTGACCCGCTGGCGGGAAGTCATCGATAACGCCATTGCAAACTCTCCAATAATTATCGTTAACGCACACGATTATTTAAAAAATAGCTATTTTTGTCAAGGCAATTATTGAATTAACGGATGCCGCTTTTGGTCAGCACATCAATTTGGGTATAATTGAGTATATTTTCCGGTTTTTTACCGTCGAATATGTAATCAAAAAGGATTTGGATTGGCCGTGCGCCTTGCTGTTCGGGGTTTTGCAAAATGGTCGCGTCGATAACGCCTTTTTCCAGATACTCCAGCGTCTTGGGGACAATATCGTTGCAAACCAGCGAAACGGTGTCGGCTTTTTTGAGCTTGAGCAGGGCATCTGCGGCACCGCGGCTGCCGGTGGCGGCGACATAAATACCAGTAACCTTTGGATTTTCAGACAGATACGACAGTGTCAGCCGATAGGCGTTTTCTTCATTATCTATGGTTTCCCGAATGGCGGCGATGTGAATCTGCGGAAAATCGGACGCTACGACTTCACAAAACCCATCTACGCGGGCTTGGTGTGAGGGGACTTTGGCCGAGCCGTGCAAAATCAAAACCTCGCCTCGACCGCCCATAAACCGACACAGCAGGTCGGCGGCGACCTTGCCGCTTTTGAAGCAGTCCTGACCGACATAGCACAGCCGCCGGCTGTCGGGCAGGTCTGTATTAAATGTTACCACCGGAATGCCGCCGTCAACTGCGGCATCCACCGCATCGACAACAGCAGGGTTGTCGATACCTTCTATCGCAATTCCGTCACAGCCCTTACGCATAAATTGACAAATGGCGTTAACCGCTAATTCGGCACGAATCTCCGTAAGCGAGACAATGTTGACATTCACGCCGTAGTCGGCCAGCTCAGCGGCGGCGGCTTGCGCGGCGGCGATAAGGTCTTGGGTAAACGGACTTTGCGTCGGCAAGGTGAGAACGCCAAGCGTGATTTTTTTATTTTTGGCCAGCGCCTTGCTGAGCTTGTTGGGGCGGTAGTCGTGTTCGGCGGCGATACGCAGGATTTTTTCCCGCGTCTGGGGATTGATACCCGCGCGGTCGTTGAGGGCGCGATCCACCGTCCCAATGGAAACGCCCGCCAGCTTGGCAATCTGCGGAATACTTATTTTGGCCATAGAATATCGAAAAATTAAAAGACACCTAATAAAATCGATTATTCATACCATCTACTTTTTGTCAAGGACAGAACACCCCTCATCAATGAGAAGTTGTACCGCCGGCTTCCAGCCGGCAATCAAGATTATCGGGCAACTTGCGCTGCCGCGTTTTTGCTAAGGGTTGCTATGCATTCCACGTCGGCTCAAATTATTACCCAACCTAAAGGCGGCTTGGACGTATAAAAAAAGTAAACAGTGTTTTTTGAAAGGGTCGAATTATGACGATGCAAAGAATCCACATTCCGCATTGGCACAGACCCGATTGGCACTCCTTCAAGGCGCATTTCGGGCATCTGATGCACGATGGTCGATTTTGGGCGATAGTCGCATTGGCGGCTCTTCTTATCATGATGATAGCAGCGGGGCTTTTTGCCGAACGCGGCGCGCCGATGATGAGTTTTCCGCCGTATGGTATTCCGATGTATCCGCACTGGCCGTAATGGCCGGTTTACGGTAACAGATAACGCCATCCAGAACACTTTCAATCGGGTAAGACCGGAAAGGGGGTTGTTATGACTGTAATGGACTATCTGACCGAGAAGGGTTGTTCGTTTCGGGTTACCGAACATGCGCCGACGTTTACCGCCGAGCAGTTGGCCGAGGCCGAGCATGTCCGGCCGCGAAATGTAGCTAAACCCGTGGTGGTGCGCACCGAACGCGGGGGCTATTATCTGTGCGTGCTGCCGGCAGACCGAAAAATCAGCTTGTATGCGCTGGAGCAGTTGCTGGAGCAAGGCACAGTGCAGTTGGCGACGGAAGAAGAGTTGCGGTGCTTATTTGACGATGCGCAATTGGGCGCCGAGCCGCCGCTGGGCGAGCTGTATCATTTGCCGACACTGATGGATAGGACGCTGGCCAAGGATAAGGAAATCGTCTTTCAGGCCGGCACGCACGAAAAGGCAGTCTGGATGTCGATGGCCGACTACAAACGGCTGGTCAACCCGCGCGTGCTGAAGTTCAGCTATCCGGCGGCGCTGGATGAGATTGAATCGATGCCGCTGGATCCGTTCTTCTATGACCCGTTTATGCTGTAAAAAAAGGGGCTCTCCCCTCGGGTTAAGCCCCCTTCCGATTGATCATCGACGATGAATCGGTTTTTTTTTCGCAGCCGCAGCAGGCCGCCTAAGCCCAACACCAGCATCGTGGCCGGTTCGGGAATCTCGACGACATAATCTTGGCCGTCATCGCGGCTGAGTGCGACAAGATTGTCGGCCTTCGGCCCAGTGCCATCCAGTGCGCTTAGCCATGTGTTGGCCTGCGTCGCATCAAGATTGGTCGCATAAAACCCTGTGCCGCTGGAGACATCCCACGTTGCATCGGTCTCATAAATGATTTCCCAAATCGCTGCGCTGAAGGCCTCTGCCTTGCCCGGATCGCCGCCGGTTTTCCACGCGGGGTCAAAGAAACGTCCCCACAGCTCCCGAATGGCATCGGCCTTGGTCATTCCCATCGGCGTTCCGTACAGCGGCGGCAGCGGCGCTTGATCCAGCGCAATCAAGTCCAGCCAGCCGGATTTTCCTTCCTGCGGCAGCTCAAGGCAAAAGCCCCAGCCGGGGACATACTGCCCCAAACCTGTCCAGCCGACGACGTTCCACGTATAAACGCCCGACCAGATCTCTTTACCAGTAAGCCCGCCGCCCCACACATTGGCCTTCTGGTTGTAATATCCAATGTTGCTAATGTTCACTGTGCCCATCGACGCCTGTGCTGCGGCCGCGCACAGCATCACAGCCGCCGCACACACCCACAACTTTCCTGCTCTGTCCATGGTTTTTCTCCTCTCTCGGAAGACAACGCATCTTCCGCCAAAAAGAACAGGGGGATGGAAAAGAACCGCCTCCGAAGCAACGATCTTTCCATCCTCGATTTTGTCAGGATACAGCGTACAAATTCAGGCCGGCGGTGTCTATCGTGGAAACTACGGTATTTTCAAAAAACGGCGTTTTTGGCGTAAAAATGAGGTTTTTGGCGGCAAAAATTGTGAAAATTTTTACCCCCCCCCCCGCTAAGCAAAGGTGCCTTTTACAATATCCACGTTTATCTGTTCAACGAGTTCGCGGTTGTGGCTTGCTCTCAGGCATGGATTAGTTACAATGACTGGCGTGCGTGGTACGAATATCGCCACGTTGTGGCTTGCTCTCAGGCATGGATTAGTTACAATGGTGAGTGGTAATTCCTGTCAATGGGGAGGGTTGTGGCTTGCTCTCAGGCATGGATTAGTTACAATATTGGAGGCGGCCAATGCGTCAGGCCGTCTGTTGTGGCTTGCTCTCAGGCATGGATTAGTTACAATTCTCTTGACGGTGTGTATCTGTCCCTTCAAGTTGTG
>Ga0308414_1002661_pt1 | contig 11627 bp, 17 predicted proteins | sample HotsprSampleOS50_FD_205667 | JGI IMG/M metagenome (GOLD analysis project Ga0308414, IMG submission 205667) | Hot spring phototrophic mat microbial communities from Octopus Spring, Yellowstone National Park, Wyoming, United States - 20090730_OS50 ... | reverse complement strand
ACTTGCCACTCTTCTTAAAAATATTTATGTGAGAAGATATGGCTCACTGTTGTAATTGATGCCCACCTGTAACCAGTGTTGCATTGGATGCTGGTTACGTGATTGAAAGAAAAAAATGTTTTATCTATATGATAATTATTTAAGAACGAGCATAAATTGCAAAGAATCGTCTAACAACTGCTTCAACCTGACAAATACTTCGTATTTGCAGGTTAAGCAAATGTTAGACGCAGCAATGTGCGAGTGATCAACATCTACAAGGTGAGGTAGCTATGGCCGTCTGGCTGATCCGCGCGGGCTCGCACGGCGAGTACGAACTGAAGTTCATTCAAGAGAACCGGGTGTATGTGACTTGGGAAAACTTGGATCTGGACCTCGCAAAGCTAGGCCAGCGGTCCGAACTGACTGACGCGATGACGCAACGTTATCCTGACACCAAGCCGAAGGCGATTGCCAACTGGGTCAGCCAAGTCTGGCCGTTTGCGCACGAGATCAAGGAATCCGACCTGGTGGTCTTGCCGCTGAAGACCCAAAGGGCGATCCAAATCGGTGAGGTCACCGGCGACTATCACTTCGAGCCCGGCGGGCCGAACCCGTTCTTCCACTCGCGGCCTGTGAAGTGGATTGCCGAAACCGTCCCTCGCGCGCACTTCGGGAAAGACTTACTCAACACCTTCGGCGCCTTCATGACAATTTGCCGCGTGCAGCGCAATAACGCCGAGGCCAGGATCGAGGCCATGCGTGCGAATGGTTGGAAACCTGAGTCCATCACTGCCGTCACGAAAGCGCCTGTCGTTGGCGACGACGAATCGGCGCTGGAAACGCAAGACACCGATCTCGAAGAGGCTGCGCGTGATCAGATTGCGCAGTTGATCACGGCACGCTTCAAGGGGCATGGGCTAACCCGCCTCGTCGAGGGGATCCTCAAGGCCCAGGGCTACATCACATACCGGAGCCCCGAAGGTGCTGATGGCGGGGCAGATATTCTCGCTGGGGCAGGTCCATTGGGCTTTGGTGCGCCTCGCCTGTGTGTGGAAGTGAAGTCTGAGAGCTCTCCGATTGACCGCCCGACCGTGGACAAACTGCTTGACGCGGTTACCAAGTTCGGGGCACAGGAAGGTCTGTTCGTTTCATGGAGCGGTTTCAAGCCCAACGTGCAGAAAGAGCTCGCGGCAAGCTTTTTCCGGGTGCGTTTGTGGACACAAAAGGAACTCCTCGAAGCGCTATTCGCCCACTACGACCACCTCGACGACGACCTGAAGGCTGAGCTTCCTTTGAAGCGCATCTGGACTGTCGCGATTCAGGAGGAAGAATGACCTTGCGATCGAAAGCCTTCGCGTCTAACAACAGCATGCAGCGGACGGCGCTGATGCGCCGCCGCTGATGCCGAACGTTAGCCAGCCCTTTGGGGTTCCAACATACGCTTGAGGAGTGAACAGATGAATACCCGAGTTGTAGAACAAGTGATGGAACAATTACAATCCCTGCCGTATGACTTACAGCGTCAAGTGTTGGAATTCACGCGTGCTCTGGCGCTTTCTGTGCCACGCGGTGTGGCAGGGAGAGAGTTGTTACAGTTTGCTGGGGCAATTCCTCGCAGTGATGTTGAGTTGATGCAAGAAGCAATCGAGCAAGGATGCGAACAGGTGGAGACCGATGAGTGGTAGATACCTCTTGGATACCAGCATCTTCATTGCCTTGTTCGCCGCTGAGACAGCCGTCAAAGAGAAGTTGGCGCAAGCAAGTGAAGTTTTCATCCCCAGTATTGCAGGAGGAGAGCTTTACTATGGGGCATGGAAATCGCAGCGGCGTCGAGAAAACGTTGCTCAAGTTGACGAACTGGTGGCGGGGAGTGTCGTTCTGAGCTGTAACGCTGAGACGGCTCGTTTGTATGGAGAGGTCAAGAATGCTTTGCGGCTCAAAGGACGTCCGATACCCGAGAATGATTTGTGGATTGCGGCGATTGCTTTGGAACACGATTTGGTTGTGGCAACGCGGGATGCGCACTTTGGGGAGATTGACAACTTGAAAGTGGAGATGTGGCTGAACGGGTAAGTGCTGGCTAACCTGCGCATGCAGCCGACAGGCTTCGCCTCGCTGCGCCCGGCTCGCCTGCGGCTGATGCGCGTGGCGTTCGGCGAGAAAGATGCAAGGATTGAATCCGCATTTTGAATATTGTATTCTCAATGGCGTAAACAGGAGAAGATACCATGTCGAGCGTAATGAAAAAAGAAGAGGCGCACCGCCTAATCGATCGTATGCCCCGCGATGCAACATGGGATGACCTCATGCATGAGATTTACGTGCGCCAGGCGATCGAACGAGGCCTGGCCGACAGCCATGCCGGCCGCACACGGGACGTGCGGGAGGTCCGAGCCCAATACGGCTTGCCCGAATGAAGGTCTACTGGACAGACGCGGCACAGGAGCATCTTTCCGCCATTTATGCCTATATTGCGAAGGATTCGGCGGAATATGCCCTTCGGATGGTTGACCGGCTGACTCGACGTTCTCAGCAAATCGCTGGATTGCCTTTGTCGGGCCGCCGTGTTCCCGAGTATGACCTGGATCAGATTCGGGAAGTTATCGAAGGCACCTACCGTATCATCTACCACATCAAGCCGGATCGGATAGATGTACTCGCGGTAATCCACGCGGCCAGGAGTGTTCTACAGGAGAGTGACTGAGCCGAACCAGCCCTCCGAGCGTACGCCGCTTCGCGGCGCCGCTCAAGGGCGGCGTTAGGCGGCAGAATCCGTCTTGCCACAGTAGGCGTCACGCAATACAACAGCCAACAACAACGACAAACACAAATGCCAAATAAAATCGTAACCATTCAACTCCAAAGCGTCGAATACGGCGGTGACAATCTTGGAGACGACATAGCGATAGACCTAAACATTGGCGGCGTTAACGCCACCATCAGGGACCAGATCAAACACGGTGCGACGCGAACTTTTAACAGGCCGCTTTCTCGTTTTCAAAACACAAACAACACCGTACGGATCGCTGTATCGGCTACGGTGACGGAAGAGGATATAGTTTACAACGATATCGGATCGGGTTCAGGAAACCTGACCGTGGATTTGAACGGTGCAGCAAACCAACCCATCGGTTCCGTGAAAGTGAATGTCCCCGGCAGCGGCGGGGACAAAGGCGATACGGGTGTATTCACACTAAATTTTACAGCAAAGCTTGAGGAGGTTTACAGGTTTGTGCCGGATGTCAGCCGCGGCTGGATGCGAGCACGCATCGAAGCCACGGCTACGAATGAATCACTACCCTATACAGTGGCGGTGAGCTACACCAAGACGGAGCGTGGAAGGGAGTACTTCACTATCCTTGAAGGCGCACATCGCGGAAAGGGCGCCAGCGTCTCGTTGAACACGAACGGGACATCTCGCTTCTTGACCGCGGACCCGCGTTCAACAGGGGTGCGGTTGCGTTTCACCAAGAGCACAGGCGCGCTCGAACTTATCGGCACTGCCTTGCGATATCAGACCATCACCGACCCCCGCAATCCCATTCCGAACGGAGAGTGGGACATAGAAATTCCCGATTACCCGCACGCCCTTGGGGCTTCGTACGAAGACAGGGCGCAACGGGCAAAGACATGGTTTCGCCTTGGGCACTCGGGAGACCGTTACCTCCACACCGGGCGGGTTTCGGCAGGCTGTGTCACTGTATCGGAAGTCCAACGATGGGATGAATTGTATGCTCGGATTATCGGCGCTCGCAAAGGAGATGCCGTCAGTGTCGGTGTTTTGGAGGTGCGATGAGGCGCGCACCGGCGGTACTGTTGGCTGCTGTTGCGATTCTGTGCGGTTGTGCAGGGCTGCATCACATACAAGAACGCTCCAGCCACGGCTCCTTGCGGGTGGGTGCGCCAATACCGAGCTTCGCCGCGGTGACTGAAACAGGTCAGCATTTCCACTCTCGGGACTCATGGACAAATCTGACCATTTATTCGGTCGGGCAGGCCCATCCTGATTTCTCTCTGGATGTCGCCGAGGACGTCTCGTCGCTCGCCGTGCGAAAAATGGGTGCCCGCATAGTGCGGACCAGGGATGGTGTTGTCGCTAACCTCTTCGGCATGAAAGTGGCCAAGGAAGAACCCTTTGAGTATGATACCACGATGGTGGTAATCTGTGACACGAATTGCTTGGTATTGCGCATCTGGAGGTCGGCCGGAGTGGAAGACTTAGACGAACTTCTCAAGCAACTCGAAGTTTCGCGCGAGAGCAGTGTGAGCAAGTGACGACGCACAACAGCCGCCTAACCATGCGCTGCAGCGAACCCGGCCAACGCGTCACTGTTGCAATCGTGGCGCCTCGTGCGCCGGGTCGCTGAGCTTGGGTCGTTGGGCGACCTACGAAGGTGAGTGGAACCGAAGGATGTGAGATGAAAAATTGGGTAAAGATGCTTCCGATGGACGAGATTGCCGAATTCTGTCGGCGCTGGAAGATTCAAGAAATGGCGGTATTTGACTCTGTGTTACGCGCGGATTTTGATTCCGAGAGCGATATTGATGTGATTGTGACTTTCGATGATAGCGCGGAGTGGAGCTTGCTGGATCATATCAGCATGCAGCAGGAACTCCAGGCGATTCTTCGGCGGGATGTTGACCTGGTGACGAGGCGCGCCGTTGAACGGAGTCAGAACTGGATACGGCGCAAAGAGATTCTGAGCACAGCTTCTACCATCTTCCCTGGAAACAAGGTGGCTGCTTATGGGACGAGATGAAGGCACTTTATTGGATATCGCCAAAGCCGCGCGCGCTTGTGACATTCGTACAGGGCCTGCACAGAGAAGATTTTCTCGAAGATTTCAAAACTCAGTCTGCCGTGCTCTATCAGTTGATTGTGATCGGGGAAGCCGTCAAGCGACTGTCCTTTGAGTTGCGCAAGCAACACCCAGAGATACCATGGGCAGCGATGGCTGGGATGCGCGATCACTTGATACACGGGTATGACATAGTGGATTGGGAAGAAGTGTGGAGGACGGCGACCAGAGATGTACCTGACTTGTTGCACAAGTTGGAGGCTTTTCTGCCGCAAGCGGCTTTGGAACAGGAGTAGTGGCCGCCCAATTTGCGCTTCAAGCTGACTGCGCTCCGCTCGGTCGCTTCGCTCCCTCGCTCCGCGCTGCGGCTTAAGCGCATACCGTTGGGGGGCTGTATCTGAACGGCACAGGGGGTGTTCTGTGGTGGCGGAGTCACGCGGAGCAAGGAATCAACAAGTTGCGCGAGCTGGCGAATACTTCGTTGTCGCCGAATTGAACAAACGTGGTGCATTCGCCGTCCTTTTGCTGGAAATATGCCCAGAATCGATCTCCTTGCTTGCAACAGTGATGAAAGTCGTACAACGGCGACGATACAAGTGCGCCTTTTTTTCCGGAATATGCGCCTTATCAACAAGATACTTTGCGAAGCGGGACAACGGCATATCAAAGCATCTCTATTATGGCAACTATGTAGAACAATCATTAAACAGTAATTATGGCCATGTGCCGAAATGTCAATAGTCACGCCAGGAACTGGATGAACAATTCGCTTCAGTCCGGCGACTCGCGAGATAGGCGTAGAGGGGCAACGGCCTCGTTGCCCTAAAAAATAGGGGCAACAGCTTCGTTGCCCTAAAATTGGAAGGGCAACGGCCTCGTTGCTCTTTTACCCCGTGAACACAAGGCCGCCGAGGCCAGCAGCCGTCTTTAGCCGCCGGATCTGGGATTGGCAAAACGGTTGACAAGCCAATACGAATTTGGTACACTAGCAGAGAGTTGATTGTGTTAACTGTGTACAATAGAGATTAACTAGTTCAACAAATAACATCAAGCTCAAACGAGGAGAATAGAATGAAAGTAGCGTATGTGTTTGCAACGAACATGGCCAGCACTTTCAAGCTGGCTACCATGATCCTTCCGCAGCTAGAGCAGGGGATTCATGGAGCCAACGTAGTGGGGATGATGTTTTTTGACGATAACATATTTTGTTTGCGCGCTGGCGATCCCGTCGGCGAGCGGCTCGCCCGTGTAGCCGAGCGAGACGGTATGTTGTTGATGGTGTGCGACCAGTGTGCGGTGCGCCGCGGGTTCGCTGAAGGAACGTTCGACCAATGCGGAACCGGCTCTGTCAAGGCCAAAGGGTTAGTTGCGGGTGTCGTGTGCGGGTGCTTCCCGCAATTTTACGCCGCACTGTCGGGTGCCATGCCAGATCAGGTGATAACGCTATGAGCAATGTCCCATTTTCCGTCACGTGACACTTTGGTTGAAGTCGAAGAGGGCACACAACTTCAGCCCAAGTTCGACGCGCGCGGTCTGATTCTGTGTGTGACACAGGATGCGGCCACGCTTGAGGTACTTATGATCGGCTGTATGAATGCCGAAGCACCAGCATTGACGATTGCCACGTGTGAAGCGCATTACTGGTCCCGTTCTCGCCGAATACTTTGGCGGAAGGGCGAGCAGGGCGGATTGGTGCAGCGTGTGGTGAGATTGCTGATCGATGATGACCAGAACTGTGTGCTCCTCCCAGTGCAGATTGACAGCGAAGCGTCTTGTCACGTCGGTTATCGTTCGTATTTCTTCCGAGCACTTACGCGATGTGACTCAGCGCCTGACTTTACATTAGAGTTCCTTGAGAGGGAGAAGGTTTTTGATCCGCTCACAGTCTATCGCACTGCACAGGATGACTCACCACTATTGAGTGAGATAACACCCTGTAACGAGTTCTCTGAACCGGATGAATGACATTATGGACGAGAACGCATTATTGCTCAGCACGATAGAATGTCCGAGCTGTAACGATCGATCGGCAGTTCCCATGCCTAGGAATGCTTGCGTAATTGTCTGGGTATGTCCGCAGTGCTCAGCTGAGCTAAAACCGAAGCCTGGCGATTGCTGTGTGTTTTGCAGTTACGGCACCACGCGTTGCCCCCCTTCCCAGCAAGAGCATGCGCAGAACGAGGAATAAGCGTGCCGAACAACCGGTTGCAGCGGACGACGCTGCGCGCCGCCGCTGAACCGGAGCGTTCGACTCATGGGCGTTGCGCAGACAGTGCCGCCAGGGATGGCGGCGCTCCCAGCGTGTTGCGCCGGCACCGGCCGCGAGGCTCGCGGCCCTTCTATCGGCATGTTTTGTTGTGTGCAATCAGCACAACGCGTGGTTGGAGAAAAATGAACGCATTTATTTTTGTGGTTCATCGGATTATTTCTCTGCACTCCCACAAGTTTCACATGTCGAGTATCGCGTATCAAAGCCTGCCGGTTGTCGAACGTCAGTGGCAAAGTGTAGATCGTAATTCGTAAATTGAAATTCGTAACGGATCTTCCGGAAATAAGACAGCCGGTATAAGCGCGTACGTTGCGCTTGTTTAGCGACTTACACGCTTCCGCCGCAGCCGCGTCTGTGTGTGCACACGCCGCCCGTCCGGCGCCAGCCGCTGCGGCAGCTTCACTCCCGCTTTCTCTAGCAACCGCTGCACATCTGCGCGCGGTTCCGGAATCGTCCAGTCCGCCACCTTCCCGTTTACGATCACTTCCACGACGCACAACTGGCTCAACCGCTCCAGCCCTTCCGCCACTGTCATATGTTCACCCTCCCACGCCCGCTCCAACGCCTGCACCAGCCGCAACGACAACATCGTTACCAGCGGTAGAGGAGCCATCCTGGCTCCTGAGGCGGCAGGATGCCGCCTCTACTTTACCGTCATCAGCACGCGCAGGTACAGCTTCTTGTGTAAATTGCAAATTGTACTTCTCCACTCCGCGCCGTACACCTCGTGCCGCGTGTCGTCAAATAATTGCATCTGCAATTGTTGCGTCTGCAATAAATGCGCGATGTGCAGCGTGGCCAGGGCGGTGATGTACCTCATGCCGTGCGCGGCCAACGCTTCCTTTTGCGCGTGTGTGATCATGCCGCGGCCGCCGGCGAACGTCACATGCTGCGCGCCACACCGCTCAGCCACTTTTTTGATCTGCGGCGCCACGGTGGCCATGTCGGCCGTGTTGCCGCGGAAGACTTCCACTGACAATGGCCGGCCGGCCGTGTCGCACAGCAAGGCGATGACGATTTGGCGTTTGCCGCGTTTGCCGTCGCGGTTGTAGCCCCAATCGGCCAGGGCGTTGCAGCGGGCCTTCGGGATAAGAACTGGTCACGTCGTACAGGACGACGCCGGGGAACGGCGCGGGCGGAGTGCGGCGGTGGAGGCGCTACTCGATGTGCACCTGTTCGCCCGCCAGCCAGGCCAGATTGGCGTACAGGTGGTCTTCGGTGAAGGGCGCGGTCTGCAGCACGGCGCAGGCGGCGTGGGGTTCGGCCAGGCGCACGGCGCTCAACCGCGAGCTGTGTTCGAGCGTGCGCGCAATGACCTGCCACAGTGCCAGGCGCCTGCCGCGGCCGGCGCCCGCGGCCAACATGTGGCGGTGGCGCAGGGCGAGTTCGAGCGCGGCAATGTCCTGCGGCGGACAATCGGACAGATGGGCAACCACGGGGTGCGTAACCTTCTTGCCGACCCGCACGGAGCGGCGCAGGAGGATGCGGGTGTAGGACTTGCCGTTAACAGTGGTTGTGCAGCGGTCATTATACATGGTGAGCACAGTATAGCAAAAAAATTTTTTTGTAAAAGGGTATAAGTATATTATTAGTGTGCACAAAACGACCGCGAAAATTACGCACATCATGCTCCTTAAACAAATTATGTAAAAAAGTGTCCGGAAAATCCGCTGTAATCGCTCAGATGCGGCGCAACGCGCGATAGGTGTTGCGCACGAAGTCGAGTGACAGGCGCACGCCCGGAAATTCCGCAAAAATGTCCGCCGGATCAACGGGCTTGACGTTGCGGATTTCGCGCACAAGGCCAAACCCGACAAAAATACCCACCACCACCAGCCGCACCAGCGCCGACAGCGCAAACAATGTCTGCGCGGGAAATTTCCAGAACCACAGTGGCGGCAAGTGATACGCCAGCCAGCCGCCGCTCATCCCCCCCGCAAAGACGCAGAACCCAACTGTGGCGCCCAAATAAGCCGAGCACCGCACCCGGCGCGGCGGCGTCACCGTATCCAGCAGGTAATTGAAGGTGGCCAGGCCAAAGCCCGACCACAACGCCCCGGCCGCAAACCCCAGCCACCACAGCCACACCGGATGCGCAAGAAACAAATACGGCACCGGCACAAGACCAATGCCAATTGCCGTAATGCGCACCACCAGCCAGTTGCCGTAGCGGTCGGCCACTTTGCCCCAGAACGGCAAAAACAGCAGCATGCCGATCAAATGCGCATTGGTGATGAAGGCAAACGTCGCATACGGCAGATGCAAATCTTTAATGAAGTACTTGCTGAAGAACGGCCCGCTGATCGCCGTGCCGCCGTGGATCAGCGCCACAAAGATGGTAAAGCGTGCAAAGTTGCTCGTGGGCGCCTTAAGCAGAAAATCGACATAGGTGAAATCCCGCGCCACGGGCTGATACGTCAGCGGCGGCTCGTACTGCTTGTACAAACACCACGACGCACAGGCGCGGCACGCCAGCGCGGTCAACATAATATACATAAACACCACCCAATCCGGCGTGGTGCCGTGGGCAATGCGCTGCACGATCATCCCCGACAACAAACCTACCGAGACCTGCGCAATGCTAAAATAACGGTTGCGCCACGCCATAAACCGCCCGCGAATATCATGCGGAATCAAATCGCCAATCCATGACGACCACACGCCCGCCCCGAAACTGCCGCTCATGGCATACGCCGTGTACAACGCCACAAACACCATCGCCGCCCAACTGCCCGGGACATAGCCCGCCACGGCCAGCAGCAGCAAGCACAGGCACTGCGTCCACACGCTGACCAGCACAATGCGCTTGCGGGAATGAATGTGCGCCGAGACATACGGCGACGCCAGCTGCGCAAACGCCGACAAAAACAACGGCAGGCTGCCCATCAGCGCCAGTTCAAACTTCGTGGCATCAAGCGAGATGAGCGCCGCCATGGCATGCGTTTCCAGCAAGCCCACCATGCTCATGCTCAGCAGCCCGTCGGCAAATGAATACCACAGGCCGGAGCGGCGCGCCGGGTCGGCGACATGCGGCGGTTTCCACCCGGATATCAGACGTGCAAAAAACGTTTCGTTCATGTGCAAACGCCACGCCGATCAGCGCGCCGCATGTTCAAGTTCATACATGACCATGTCACCGCGGCCACCGCGGTCAATCAGCCAGCCCAGCGGCCGCCAGAAGTTGCGCCACACAGCGCGTTCACCGCGCACCGGCTGCAGCCAGCGCGGCAGCACGCCCGCCGCACGCATGAATTCAATGCTTGTGAAGAAACCGCTCACCGGCGAATGAAACACCGCCCGCCGCACCCGCAGCCCGTGTGCCTCCGCCAAACGCCTGAACGAGCGCGGCGAGTAGTGCACCACATGCCGCGGCACATCCAGTGGAAACCAATACGTGCCGAACCAGCGAAACGTGCAGCTGCGGATGTTGGGGATGCGGATGTAGCAACGGCCGCGCGGGGCTAGCACGCGACGGATTTCATCCAGCGTTTCGCCCGGATTGGTCAGATGCTCAAACACATAGTGCAGCCGCACCACATCGAAGAACGCAGCGGGCAGGTGGGCAGCATGCAGCGTGCCGCAGAAGGTGGGCACGCCAATTTCATTGGCACAGGCCGCTGCTGCAGGATCAAGCTCAACGCCCTGCACCTGCCAGCCAAATTCCTGCAGCGCGCGCAGCCAGCGCCCGTTGCCGCAGCCAACATCCAGAATGCGGCCCTGGCCCCGATACGGCAGCGCGCTTTTCAACGAACCTAACGCGGGCCAGAACAAGAACGGTGCGAGCATGGCACGCAGCCAGCGCGGCGGCGCCGGCCCGCCCAGCGGACAGCCATAGTACCAGCGCAGCAGAAAGAGTTTCAGCGCGCGGTGGCGGCGCAGGGGCGGCTTCCATGCCGTGGGGCGGTGTGCCAGATAGTCATCAGGATAATACGCGGCCAGCTCGTCTGCATCTGGCTGCGGGTTGAGGTACACAGTGTCGCACGCGCAGCGCACTAAGGTGAATTCGCCGGGCAGACGGTGCAAACGGTCGCAACCGCGCAGAAACTCCGCGCGGTTGTCGGTTCCACATACTGGACAAACAATGTGGTGCATGAACGCATAATTGTACACCATGCTGAAGTGTGTGTCAAGGAACTGCTGGCTCTACAGAAAAAGTTGTGGCAGGGGTGCCGGAGGGCATCCGCGACTAGTATTGCATTTTGAGGTGTGGAATACCACCGGAGAGGGCTGAACGCGGGCCGCCAATGGCGGTGTGATGTCATGCGGCAGTGTACCTCCTCCATCAACGACACACGACCCCTGCGGCGCCGCGCTCGTTGGCGCGGCGCACACGGCGGGATGGCCGCCGGGTTCGTGAGCGCGCGGCAGGCTAGGCGGCGTGCAGATCCAGCGTGAACGCGCAGCCCAGACCCAGCATGATTTTGGCGCGATAGCGCGTGACGTTGCGAAAGCCGAAGCTGATGCGCGTGATCAGTTTCACCACCGTGTGAAACCCTTCCGCCATGGCCGTGGAAAGGCGTGTCTGAAACTACATTGTGACCGGCCCGCGCCAGCGCCGCATCGTGCGCTGAAACGTG
>Ga0308414_1002660_pt1 | contig 11630 bp, 9 predicted proteins | sample HotsprSampleOS50_FD_205667 | JGI IMG/M metagenome (GOLD analysis project Ga0308414, IMG submission 205667) | Hot spring phototrophic mat microbial communities from Octopus Spring, Yellowstone National Park, Wyoming, United States - 20090730_OS50 ... | reverse complement strand
CGTTGTCGGCCACCACCACCTCCCCGGCGATCCCATGCTCGCGGAAGGCCCGCAACGCTTTTTCAACGCACCTTGCAATGGTTTCGTGTTCGTTGAGGCAAGGAATGACCACCGAGACCTCGACCTCCTGGGCAAAGGTCGTGACCTGCGCGGTGGTGGTCTGATCGGAGACGATCGCAGCGGAACTCATGGGGAGCCTCAGTCGGAATCACCCGCGGATAATGGGAATAAGGGAGAGTGGATCTAGGGTTCCTTGGCGTGGTTCCTTGCGACGTGGTTCAATCGTGAAGCGGAAGGAGGCGGTGAGCCAACTCAGCGAGGTTGGCCACTTGGAGGACTGGTTCGGGGAGGGTTTGTGCCTCGTGGGGGGTGATGCCCAGACCGGTTTGGACCAGCGCCACCCCAGCGCAACCGGCGTGGCGTCCGGCCCAGAGGTCGCCAATGGTATCACCGACCATCCAAGATCGACTCAGGTCGAGGTCCATTTCGCGGGCGGCTCGCAACAAAAGACCGGGACCGGGTTTGCGGTCGGGGTGGTCGATAGTCAGACGGTCTTCCGGGTCGCGGGGGACGGCAGGACAGAAGTAAATCGCGTCGGGGGCGGCGTCGAACGGCTCAAACTGAGCGTTCATGGCGGCGTGAATCCGTTCTAGGTCGTTTTCGTCGAGCAGGCCGCGGCCGATGACCGATTGGTTGGTGACGACCACTAAAACGTAACCAGCGCGACGGAACCGTTGCAAGGCGTCCGCGACTCCGGGCAATACGGCGACCTGTTCGGGTCGGGTCAGATGATGGACCGAGTGAATGAGCGTGCCGTCGCGGTCCAGAAAAAGGGCAGGACGGGGCTGACCCCGTCCTCTCCAGAGACGGCTGCGGACTCGGGGGGCGTCGCGGCGAGCCTGGGCCAGTGATTCTGGAGTGCCGATGTCGCGGTGATCGACCACGTTGGAGAATCCACGCATCCGACCGACTAGATCCGGTAGAACCTCGTGACCCAGATCAAAGGCCTGCCGCGCCGCAATCTCGCGGTAGAGATCGGTGTCGAAGACGTAGACCCCGGCATTGGCCAGGTTCGAGCGGGGTTGTACGGGTTTCTCAACGAATTCAAGAATGCGGTTTTGCTCGTCTAACTGGACGATCCCACAGGCGCGGGGATTCTCCGCGTGGAAGAGGAGCATGGTGGCTGGGTCGGGATGACGTTGGTGAAAGGCAATAAGTTCGCTAAGGTCGACGTCAGAGAGGTTGTCGGCGTAGATAACGAGAACGGCGTCGGCCTCGTCGGCGAAGTTGGGGTTGGCCGCGAGGGTTCCGGCCGATCCCAGCAAGGTTGGTTCATAGAAGGTGGTGACGCGGATCCGATCGCGGGGGGCGCGGCGTTGGAGGAACGCTTCGACCTGCTTGGGATGGGCGTGGAGATTGACACGGACTTCGGGCAAGGCGATGCCGGCGTCGGCGACTCGGTTGAGGGCATCGAGCCAATCGCCCAGAATCGGCCGTCCGTGGATCGGAGCTAGGCATTTGGGCAGTTGGTCGGTGAGGGGTCGCAACCGGGTTCCCAACCCGGCGGCTAGCAGGAAGGCGTGGATTCGTGGCGAGGCGGTCACGTTCACGGCGGTGGGTCGCTCAGGGCAAATGGTCGTGGAAGATGATCCGGCTTCCAGCCGATTCGAAGCGGATGTCCAAACGTCGGGGACGCCCCAGAGCCTCCTCGATGACGCGATGACGTTCGCTTGGGGCCAGAAGCAATAGGAAACCGCCGCCCCCGGCCCCTAGAAGTTTGCCGCCCCCGGCTCCGGCTTTGAGGGCCGCGTCGTACCAGGCGTCGATCCGAGGGTCGGAGATTTGATCGTCGAGGGATCGCTTGATGAGCCAGCCTTCATGGAGCAACCGCGCGAACTCGTCGAGGCCGCCCGAGCCGCAAAGCGCCGAGCGCATCGCCTCGACCAGATCGCGTGAGCGTCGTCGCGCCTCGCGGACCCGATCCATGTTGCGGCTCTGGCGGGCGAGCAGGGTGTTGGCGTCGCGGGTTTGGCCGGTGTAGAGCAACAGGACGCGGCGTTGGAGTTCCTCCAGGGTATCGCCAGCGCAAGGGACGGGTTCAACCCTCACGCCACCGTCGGTCTGGAAATGGATCACGTTGAGGCCGCCGAACGCTGCAGCGTACTGGTCCTGCTTGCCGATCGGCTTGCCCAGGTGGTCGATTTCGATGCGGCACGCCTGGTCAGCGACGGTTTGGGCTGGGAGCAAACGCCCTCGGTAGCCGTGAAGGGCGGTCAGCAGCCCGACGGTCAGACTGCTAGAGGACCCCATCCCGGTGCCGGCCGGCACGTCGCCGATTGTGGTGATTTCCAACGGTTCGTCGATTCCGGTTAACCGCAACGCTTCACGGACTAATTCGTGTTGAATCTCATCGACCCGTTCGGCGGTCTCGGTTTTGGAGTAGGCCACACGGATGTTGGGTTCGAAGCGACGGTGAACCGTCACATGAAGATATCGGTTGATTGTGGTCGAGATTACTGCGCCGGGTTCATGGCGGAAGAAGGCCGGCAAGTCGGTCCCGCCGCCCGCAAAGCTGACGCGGTAAGGAGTACGGGAGATGATCATGGGATAAAACTCGCGGGGTGGTCGCTGGGGGAGTTTGGCGGCGTGACCTGGGCATGGTGTGGTCGTTGGCCGTTGCTGACCCGTTGGATGGTCTCCTCAAGCGCGGCTTCAAACCGCGCGGCGACCTGATCGAGATGGTAGTGGGCAATCGCCTCGGCGCGAGAAGGCTGATCCAGGAGAGGCCGTCCCTGACGTCGGCGTTGCAGCCAGTCACGTAGGGTCGCGGCGATCGCCTCGACCTGTCCGGAGTGGAAGACCGGTCCGATCCCGGTTTCCGCGACCAGACGGGCCGAGGCTCCGTCGCAAAGCGCTAAGGTGGGGCGTCTCAGGTGGAGCGCTTCAAAAACCTTGGCGGGAATCTGGTCAGGCTGATTTTCCGCCAGGAGCAGCAGAGCATCCGATTGAGCCTGAGCGTCCAGAGCCTGGCGGTGAGGCACGGTGCCGATCAGTTCGACCCAGGGGGCAACGCCACGGCTACGGGCTAGGTCTTCGACGCTTCGACCGCCGATTGAGCGACAGTCGCCGAGAAAACGCACTCGCAGGTCGTTCGGTCCTAATTCGCCACGACTGACCAGAAGCGCCAAGGCATCGAAGAGGGCCGAGGGGTCGCGGTGGCCGTAGAGGGTGCCGGCGTGGGTGATGATCAGGGGACCGGAGGGGTCGTTGAAATCCAACACGGTGGTTGGGGCCGGGGTCTCGAAGAGATCGGGGTCGAAGCCCAATTCCAGGCCCTGAAACCGAGCGAGTCCCGGGAAGTGGTTGTGATGGCGTTGGGCGGCCTCGGCGGTGGCCAGCAACACCAGGTCGGCGGCGGCCAGAGCGGCGCGTTCGTCCCGCTCCTCCCAACGGTTGAGCCATGTCAGCGACCAGGAGCGGAACGGGTTGAGGGTCCAAGGGTCGTGCCATTGCATGACCCAGGGGAGGTTGGGAACTCGTCGTTTGACCCGAAGCGCGGCCATTTGGACGATGTGGGGCGGGGAGATCGACACCATCACGTCGAACGGTTGTTCGCGGTGCAACCGGATAGCGGCTCGGGCTGCGGGACCAACCCAGCCTGAGAAAATCCCGTAAGGATAGCGCAAACTGTCACGCAGCTTGACTCGCCAGGACGGAATCCGAGCGAATGTCGAGACGTGAGCGTCGGTGACCTTGACACGGGGGGAAGTTGGGGGAGAGTTTGATTCCAGGCGGGTTTGGTAAGAGGCGGCTGCTTGGTTGAGTAGATCGGCCAGTCCCGCTGGGCGGCCCTTGAGGCGATTCTGGAGTTGCCGCAGTCGAACCAACACGAGGGAGTGATGGAATCCGACCGCCGCCCGGACCAGAACGATCCGAGGGTCGAACCGGTCGAATGCCGCCTCGTCACGTTGGAGGACAAACTCGAGCTCAGGCACCACCATGACTACCTCCCAACCCCTCTGAGCCAACCGGGTGGCCAACGCAGCGGTTGGTTTGGCGGCGACCTCAGCCGAAGGGGGAGCGTGGAAGGTCAAGATGAGCAAACGGCGCTTCATCGGAGCGACGGAACCTCAGTGGCGACGATGGGGTTGATTCAGCCGGTTGGCGTGCTGGAGGGTGGGGCGACTTGGTCAAGCCGAAGTGTAGCGAAGGCGTCCCGGTGAGGGGATTCCCGAGGCAAGGCGGCATAGTTGGCGACGTGGGAGCGTACCGAGGCCGGGTCGATAGGAACAGGAACTAAATGGAGCGGATCCAAGAGGAACACGACGTAGTCGCGGCGGAACAAGCGATCGAGTACTGAGCGGGCCGATTCACCAAGTTGGTCAGCGCCTCGATCACCGGTTTCGATCACCAGGGTGGGTCGGAATTCGTCGAGGAGGTTGGACGCTCCATCGAGAACCAGCGATTCAGCTCCCTCAACGTCAATTTTGATAAGAAGATGTGAGGATTTGCTAAAGTCATCGGGTTCGCGTTGGCGGTGGTCGTCAAGCCGAATGGTTTGGACTTGAATTTGTTCGATTCGTCTGGCGGGAATGCCGGCAACGAGCGAATGCGAGCCGTCGTCCAGACGCTCGGCCACATAGAAGGCCGCGCTACCGGTTTGGTGGGCGGCGGCCTGGGGGATCACAAGGATTCGCTCTTCGAGATGATTGAGGCGGATCGTGTCGCGCAATCGCTCCACCATTCTGGGCAGCGGCTCGAAGGCATGGACCCTCATTCCCGCGAGTGCGGCGGTCAATCCCTGGATGCCGAGATTCGCCCCAACATCTAGCATCAAGCCGCCGGGGCGAGCGAACGCCATGAGCGCGGCGGTCACCTCTGGCTCAAACACCCCACGCCGAAGTAGGGTCCACTGAATGTACTCTTCGGGGCAGTCAATAGGACAACGTCCCCCCGATTCCAGTGGGCAGCCTCGAATCCGTGCCCAACGCCGCGCCGGTTGGTTCCACGGTGCCGGCAGTCTGGTCGTTAGCAACCAGGATCGCTCCAGAGTACGCCCCAGAGCCGAAGGACGCCAGGGTCGTGCGAGGTGTTCCAGACGGCGCGTTAGTTTAGTCCACAATGTTGAGTGCGACATGAGACAAGCCATTTCAAGGACCAATCGGAACGAAAGAAGAAAGTCAAACTCTCTTACATTATTTATTACTAAAGCGCATCGTGGGGTTGCATAGATTGACTTGCAACACTTCTTATGGGTCAGTTGCACCCTTTCGTCGTGTTGAGCGGAGAGCGTTCATGTTCAAGCAACCACTTAGCGAACAGTTTGCCGAGTTTTGCCTGTGACCTTGAGAAGGTTCCAACGTAGTCGCTCGGCGTTCCGCAGACCTAGGAGGGTGGTGGCGACACGAAACGCCCGTTGAGTCGAGATTGGTCCGAACTGGAACGCAAGCTCGGAGAGACAAGATTCCACGTTGGAAAGCAATTCTTGATCTTCGCACTTGAGACGAACAAGAAGACGGTAATAGGTATGAAGGCAGTTTCGCAGATCGGGGCCGTACCAACGATGATGTTCGCTGGCGGGGTCGCGGACCAACTCATGGAGCCACAACAAGGTGCGGCAGGCCGAGGCGGTGGTACCGAGATAATCGTTGCTCAACGTGCCTCGATGGATTCGATAGTACGCGCCGACGCGGGGCTCGCAACGAATTGGGATGTCGAGCAACCCCAGTCGCACCAGAAAGTTCCAATCCTCGGCGCGGCGGAGGCGTTCATCGAAGCCGTCCACTGCGCGAACCAAATGGGCGGGGTAGAGGAATCCGCTACCGTTGCCCCATTCATGACCGCGCAGCAGGTCACCCAGCAGGTTTTGAGCAGTCGGGGTGTAGTCCACGAACTGGTTAGGATCGGTGTGAAGATATTCGCGGACGCCTGTGAGAGAAATGGTCTTGGGGTTGTCGGCGCTGGTGAGTTGGGGGACTTGCCAGGCGAGGGCTTCGGGGTGGAGATGGTCGTCGGAGTCGAGGAACTTGAGATAAACGCCTCGTGCGTGACGAATGCCGGTATTGCGCGCACCGGAGAGTCCGCGATTCTCCTGGTGAATGTAGCGGATGCGGTCGCCGTAGCCGGCGGCGACCTCCTCGGTATTGTCGTCGGAGCCGTCGTTGACCACGATGACTTCGACATGAGGATAGGTTTGACCAAGAGCGCTGTCTACCGCCTGGGGCAGAAGATGAGCCTGCCGGTAGCAGGGGATGATGATCGAGACCAACGGTTGAGTACCGTTGGGAACGGGGGTGGGCGATGCGGTGTCCATGTGACTTGTGGCCATGTCGTCTTGAAAGAAGAGCCAAGGATTCGAGAAAAAGCGTGCGAAGGTTGTTGGCGATGAAGTGGGCGGCGAGGGTAAGGAACGAACCTGGCCTCACCATGCCACGACCGCGTTGGCGTTCTGAGAGATCGGCGGCGGGATAAAGGGTGGTGGGGGGTGGGGATCGTTGAGCAATGTTGCGACGATGCGTCGCGCGGCCAGTCCATCGCCGTAGAGATCGACAGCGGATCGGGGCTGCGGATTGGTCAGGAGGCGAGTGGCGGTCTCGAGAATTGTGACGGGGTCGGTTCCGACCAGGTGGACCACGCCGGCCTGAACTCCTTCGGGGCGTTCGGTGACGTCGCGCATCACTAGAACCGGCACGCCTAGACTGGGGGCCTCCTCCTGGACGCCGCCAGAGTCGGTCAAGATCAAGCAAGCGCGGGTCATAGTGGCCACAAAGCGGCGATAGTCTAGCGGCGGGATCAAGTGAACGCGCGGAGTCTGAGCCAACACCTCGCCAGCGGCCTCCTGAACTTGGGGATTGAGGTGGACCGGATAGATGATTTCCACATCGTCGAAGCGGTCGATCAAACCGCGCAGTGCCTGGAACGCCCGACGCAGCGGCTGGCCAAACGATTCGCGGCGATGGGCGGTCACGAGAATGGGACGTCGGCCTTGATCCAGGGCGTCTTGAACCGCTGGGGGGAGATCGGCATCGTGGAGCCGGGGTCGGAGCCAGCGTAGGGCGTCCACCACGGTGTTGCCGACAATCTGGACGCGGTGGGGTTCGACCCCTTCGGCTAGCAGATGCTGGCAGGCTTGATGGGTGGGGGCAAAGTGAAGGTCCGCGAGGAGTCCAACCGAGCGGCGGTTGACTTCTTCGGGAAAGGGAAGGTGGCGGTCGTAGGTGCGGAGACCGGCTTCCACATGGGCGACCGGTACTCTCTGGAGAAACCCCGCCCATGCGGCGGCGGCGACGGTGGTGGTGTCGCCCTGGACGACCACGCCGGCAGGTTTAAGCCGATCAAGAACCAGGCCCAGCGAGGTGAGCGCTTGGCCCATCAGTCCACTGAGGCTTTGCCCGGGTTGCATCAGGTTCAGGTCGAGATCGGCGGTGAGGCCGAATACTTCGAGCGCTGAATCAACCATCTGGCGGTGTTGGCCGGTGACACAAAGCTTAACTCGGCTGGGGTCGCGTCGTTGAAGTTCCAGGATCACCGGGGCCAGCTTGATGAGTTCCGGGCGGGTGCCGGCCACAATCAGCCAGGGGCGGTCGGGAGGGTGGGCGGCCCACAAGGAGGCGGAGGTCGTGGGGGAGGATGTCATGTGGCCAGTGGTTCCTCGTTGCGGCCATAGTGGTTGGTCTGAGCGACAAGGTTGTGGTTGTGAGGAACTCCCACCACTGCGGCGGTTTGGTCTCGCAGCGAGTCAAGTTTGGTTTCCCACGCGGTGTCGACGGGGCCGGATCTCCAAGGGAGGATGGGGGTGATAACTCCTTCGCGGCCATCGTCCCGACCCCGACGGGTTTTGACGTTCCCGCTGTCGGAAACCTCGAAGCTGAACACGTCGGGCCTCCAGTCCAGCGAATCCTGAGTAAGTCGATCGGCGGAGACACTCACGGTGTAAACTCCAGGCGGCAGCAGGTGACCGGGAATCCGGCAGACAGACCAACCAACGCCTTTGGAGGAGGGGCGATCGGGAGGGTGACCCGAATCGCTGTCGTAGCTGGAGAAGACGGCGATCCCTGCGGCGTTGCGGATCCGCAGGCCCACGTCGAACGAGGCGGTCGGTCGAAGGATTTCGTAGCCGACTTCGATGTCAAATGGCTCCTGACAATCGACAATCGCTGTGGCGACTCCCTCAGTGGTCAAAACCCGTGCGCCGATGATGCGTACATCACCTCGATGGTGGTCGTCGAGGTCAGCCTGCCAGATGCCGGGTTGGTCGATCGCCTCGGAGAGATAATCCGCGATGACCTCGGCAGTGGTGCCGACGCGACGCAGACGGCCTTTGTGCAGCAGGATCGACTTGGGGCAGAGGCTTCGGACCAGTCCCAGGTTGTGCGAAACAAACAGCACGGTCCGGCCGCTCTGGGCGATATTGCTCATCGTGCCTAAGCACTTCTTTTGGAAAGCGAAGTCACCCACCGCTAACACCTCGTCAACCAGCAGGATTTCCGGTTCAAGGTGGGCCGCGACCGCGAAGGCGAGACGCACGTACATGCCGCTGGAGTAGCGTTTCACCGGCATGTCCAGGAACTTTTCGACCTCGGCGAAAGCGACGATTTGATCGAACTTCGCCGCCACTTCGCGCCGGCTCATCCCGAGAATCACCCCGTTGAGATAAATGTTTTCGCGGCCACTGAGTTCGGGATGGAAGCCAGTGCCTACCTCTAGAAGGCTTCCAACCCGACCATCTAGGGTAATTCGCCCCGTGGTGGGGTAGGTGATCCGAGAGAGCAGCTTGAGCAGGGTGCTTTTTCCCGCCCCGTTGCGGCCGATAACTCCGAGAACCTCGCCAGTGCCAACCTCGAAGGTGAGGTCGCGTAACGCCCAGAAATCCTGGCGGGGTGCCGGGCGAAGCGCCGCCCAGGGACGGCGGACGAACTGCCCAAGGCTCTCGCGAAGGGTTCGATAGCCTCGATCGAACCCTTCTTCAAGAGGAACGCGGTACAGTTTGCCCAACTGCTCAACGCGGATCACTCGAAGACTCCTTGGCTCTCGTTTCACCAGGGTCATCCACCTTCGCTGGAAACAATCCCAACATTGCCTCAAAGGCCAGATCAATTAGATCGGCCCGACACACTACGGGCCAACCTGAGTTCAGGGACGCTAAATCACGTCAGCGAATCGCCGCTCCACCATTTGGAAATACCTCATGCCGGTATACAACACCAACACAGCGATCAACGAGGCTAATGCCAGCTCCTTCTTGGCGATTGGTAGGCCGAACAACGCGCCTCGGAAAGCGTGAAGGATCGGGGTCATTGGGTTGGCTAGCCAGAACAGGTAGGACATTCCCGAGTCGGGCGCTTTCTGCATGTAGAGCGTGGGGGTCGAGAACATCCAAAGCTGGGTTAGAAATGGCACGACGTAGCGAGCGTCACGATAGCTGACATTGAGGGCGGCCAACCAGAGGCCAATTCCCCAGGCCAGCGCCAGCTCAGCCATGAGGATCGGGATGGCCAAGGGAGCTGTCCAAGCCGGAAGCGCCGTGGATCGCCCGAGAATCACTCCGTGATATATACACATAACCAAAACTAGGGAGATTCCAACCAGGAAATCGACCAAGGCCGGTCCCCCCGAGGCCAGAGGAATCGCCAAGCGAGGAAAGTAAATCTTAGTGATGAGCCGTTCCGAACCCACGACGCTGTTGGAGGCAGAGGTTAATAGGGTGGCAAACAGGATCCAGGGCAGCAGGCCGGTAAGGGTGAAGAGGGAATACGGCAAAGGACCCTCGCTCAGACCCGCGAGCCGACCGAAGAAGATGGTGAAGACGATCATCATGAGCAAAGGTTGCAGCAACGCCCACAACGCCCCTAACACAGTTTGCTTGTAACGCACCTGGATGTCCCGCCAGGCCAGGAAAGCCACCAGTTCCCGCGCGCGCCACAACTCGCTCAGGTTGGGTCGGCTCGACGAGGAACCTCCCACCACCACAATCCGATGTCGAGGCGTAGGAGCCGGACTTCCTTCCAAAACAACCTGGCTCATATTCCGACTCCGTAGAAATAGCGCAACAGGAGGTAATGGAACAAAACAACACCAAAACCAGCGAGGAGTATGTGGCCGAAGGTTTGCACTCGGAAACCTGGCAAAGGGTCGGGAGGCTCGCGCCGCGCGATTCGACCAAAGGCTGTACCCAGCCCCAGAATCAAATAAGTCTGAAGTACCTCGGCACGTGAGAGCGACAAGATCCCTACAAGGAAGCCCGCTAGACAACCGCCGTAAAACAAGTAGAGCCGCGCCATCGCCGGGTCAAGAAACCGGGTTCGCGGTGGCCGCATCCGAATAAACTGAAGCAAAGGTAGAAACAGGAACAAAGCAAACACTGAGCCCCAGATGGTCCCAAGTTCAGCCATCGTTTGCATATAGGTATTGTGGGCAACTTTTCCATGCAACCAAGCTGAAGTTTCTCCATAACCAATTCCAAAAATCGGACTTTTCTTGATCAGATCAAAGCACACTCCCACATATTCGATTCGTTCCTGGCCCGTGGTTCCTCCCAGGGTCAAATTGGTCATCCGTCCACCGAAACTCGCAAACAACGCCGGTAGGACCACCACCAACGGTAACATTGAGCGTCGCACCCCGAACTTGAGAAACAACGCTGTGGAGACGGCGGCCAAGAGGCTTAGGAACGCTCCCCGCGATTGGGTCAACGCGAACGCCCAGACGTTGATCACCAACGGAATCAGCCAGATTACTCGAGTTAGTCCAAGTTTACGATTTAACAACGGGTCAAAGTTAAGCATCGACACGAACACCAGAAACACCGCGTAATCGTTGGGGTCGCCCAGCGTTCCGCTACCGGCCAGACGCAGGATCACCCCCGTTGGAGAATCAAAACTGGCTTCCGTCGCGTGATTGAACACGCCAGGAAAGGCTTGGTAGTGATAGTCGTAAATCGCCAGTGCCGAGAGAATCATCGCCAAAAACGTAATCCAACGGCAAACGAGAATCAAACGCCTTTGCGTGTTTACGATCGCAAGCGTGAAGATAAAAAAACTCATTGGCTTAAAGAAGATGTTCGCCGCTTGGTAAGCCCGATCGAAGTCAACTCGCCCCGGCGCAATGTGCGACAGAGGAAACGCCATCCAGACGATCAGGAGTAATGGCAGGGCCGCATTCGCCCGCAACGATCGGCTCGACATGAGAGCCATCACTTTAGGGAAGCAAAACAACAAAGTGACAACCGAAGAAATCCAGAAAAGTGGAATATCGTCCAGCTCTCTTAGGAAGTCGCCCGGCCGCAAAAACAACAGAATCATCAACCAAATGTAGCAGATGAAGTCCATAATCCCTCCTCGCCGGGTCGGCGGGGATTCATCCAAACTTCGACCGTGATCAACCTGTGTGATCTAACGTTCAGAAACGAAGGAGGATACCGATCACGATCGAGGATGGGGGTTCGCAAGGAACCCAATCAAGTGAACACAGGTTCGACCAGCCCGGGTGTGCCGATGGATTCACGCCGCTCCGTCTTCGGAAACGCGCTGGTGTTGATAGTAATAGGTGTAGCCATAAGAGTAATAACCGTAGGGATCGTAGCCGTAACGCTTCGGAGAGGTGGCGGCGGTCACGACTGTGCCCAGCACGGG
>Ga0308414_1002658_pt1 | contig 11632 bp, 9 predicted proteins | sample HotsprSampleOS50_FD_205667 | JGI IMG/M metagenome (GOLD analysis project Ga0308414, IMG submission 205667) | Hot spring phototrophic mat microbial communities from Octopus Spring, Yellowstone National Park, Wyoming, United States - 20090730_OS50 ... | reverse complement strand
AGTAGATTTTGTCAGATTTTCTTTCGTCACCATTTATTCCATTATCATTCATATCGAGTTCAAAATGAGCTTGATTGTTTATTTTAACTTTTAATTTTACATACTTTAAAGGCTCATCATCATCAATCAATGAGTAAAATTTTATTGAAGTTTTATTAACAAAATTCGAAGTATCGCAAACAATCTCATAAACATTAGGTGGAGTATCTCTATCAGAGGCGTTTGGTAGAAATCCAAAATATAGATCATTAATATCTTTTCCTCTTTTGGATGAGAAAGATATTATGAATTCATTATTAAATGGAGTTATTGATAATAAGTTATCATCTCCTTTGTGTTTAGTTATAGGGGAAAAATGACTCCAACTATTTCCATTATCAACACTGGTAGAGATGAAAATATCTTTTTGTTTATGATGTGAAAATGGTGTCGCAACATCTCTAACCAATGCTAATAAAAGTAACCCTGCATCGTTTTGTGAGGCAATAAATTTTGTAGTATCGGCAATTCCACTTAAAAGAATTTGTGGTACCTGCCAGTTTATCATATCATTACTGAAAGTGTAGTAGAGATTATTTTCATTTGTTTTAGTAAATACAAGAAAATATTTATCATTTTTCAACCTTAAGATTTGAAAGGATTTTACATCAGTGTAAATTGTATTTGCCATCAATGACCAATTTATTAAATCGTTGGAAGTGATTGCATAAATTTTGTTCAAGCGAGAATAAAATACACCTGCACCATTTCCAAGTTTTCTGATTTGTAAGTTCTCTGCACCACTACCAACTTGAAATGTAGCATTAAGTGAATTTCCGCTTGTTTGAGAAGTATTTACTCTCAATGAATTTACTGAAAAATAAGTTAAAACTATCTGATTTTCATTTGTAAGCAAAATGTCAAAAGCATTTCCATATCCCCCAAAATTTGGAGTGAGCCAATTTTTACCTTTGTTAAAACTTTTTGTATGATAAATCGTTGAATTGATGTAAGAATAATAACAAATAAGTGTATCTTTATTTTCATTTGATTGAGGCATTATCTTTGCGTTAAATATCTTGTCGTTATGTTCGAATGGTAATTTGACAAAAGATAATTCCTGAGAAAAAATAGAAGTTAGTGTGATGAGTGTAAAGATTAAAATTAAATTTTTCATTTTAACCTCATAAGGTTAAATAATATTCAAAACTTCTTACTTTAAAAATCGTCAAGTTTTTGAATAGTTCAAAGAAAAATATTTTCAAGGATTGAATATTGATTTTTTTAGTTCACTGAAGTGAACCGCAATAAATGCTCATTAGATTTGTTTTTTATCTATTGGGGGCTGTCTAAAAAGTAATTTTTTTATATAAATCAGTATGAAAACATTTGATTTTACAAAAAAAAATGTCAGTCTTCGACAGGCTCAGACGGACATTTTTTAACTTTTTAGACAGCCCCTTATTATAAAGACAAGCATATTATGGGCTTTAGCCACATTTAGTTAAAACCTTTAATAATAAGAGAGAAATACATTTTTATAAGGGATTCAATTAAAATTGAATTTATTTTCTTTTATTTTGAAGTAAAATCAGAGTTTATTGATCAGGTTTAAGTTTATTTTGGACAGCACTGATATTAAATCTTAAAACATTATAAAAATCTTTGATTTGTTTAAAACAAAAATTAACTTTACAAAGAAAAAAAATTAATCAATTGAGGACAAAATATGGCTTCGACGGATTTTTTACGAAATATTCCAATATTCTCTGAACTTAATGAAAGCACCTTACAAATAATTTTTCAATCTGGTTATATCAAATCATATAAAAAAAATAGCATTATCCTTTCAGAAGAGGACTCAGGGAACTCAATGTTCTTTATAGTTGATGGAAAGGTAAAAGTTTTAAGAAGTGATGATGAAAAAGAAATAATAATTTCATTGTTAGGTCCTGGTGAATTTTTTGGAGAAATGGCAATTTTAGATGGAATGGGACGTTCTGCAACAGTTAGCGCAGTAGAAGATTCAAATCTTTTTATTTTACAAAGAAACGAGTTTCTGGATTTGTTAAACTCTCATCCCGAAGTATCAATTAGTCTCCTAAAGGAATTATCTATCAGATTAAGAAATGCTACTAATAAAATAAAAGCTCTTTCACTAAAAGATGCAGAAGGAAAAGTCGCACTTGTACTTCTGCAAATTGCAGATGATATCGGGAAAATAAAACAAGGTATTGTTGAAATAGATAATCTTCCTTATCAACAGGAACTTGCAAATATGGCTGGGACTTCAAGAGAAACTATATCCAGAACTCTTCACTCTTTTGCTAAAAAGGGAATGATTGAAATAGAAGGATCAAAAATCAAAATTCTTAACTATGAACATTTCCGGAATTTATACGGTAAATAATTGAAATGTTAAAAGCTGACTTACATATGCATACAAACAGATCCGATGGTTATTATACCGTTGAGGAGCTTATCAAATTAGCAAAGTCTGCCGGATTAGATATTATAAGTATAACAGATCACGATACAATTTCAGCTATTAAAGAAGCAATTGAACTTGGTAAAATATATGGTATAGAAGTAATCCCCGGACTTGAAATAAGTTCAGATTTTTTGGATTATGAAATACACATTTTAGCTTACTTCTTCGATATCAATTCAAAAGAGTTAGAAGAATACCTTAATTTTTTCAGAGTAGAGCGATATAAACGCGCATTAAGAATAATAAATAAGCTCAACTCTATTGGACTTTCAATAACTATTGATGATGTTCTTGAGGTAGCAGGTGATTCAAGTATAGGAAGACCACATATTGCTAAAGCTATGGTTAACAAAAATATAGTCTCTAATTTTTATGAAGCATTCAATAAATATATCGGAAATGGTTGTATTGCTTACGAAAGAAAAGTTCATCTCTCTCCTCAAAGTGCTTGTAAAATAATTAGTGATGCCGGTGGATTATCATTCATAGCACATCCTAATAATATGCCAGAAGATATTATTAAGATATTAATAGAATCTGGAATTGACGGAATCGAAGTTGTACACCCTTCTCACGTAAATCATAAAACAGAATACTTCCGAGGCATTGCTAATGAATATTTTCTGCTTGAGAGTGGTGGTTCAGATTTTCATGGTGGCGATAGAAATGATGCTTCTAATTTAGGAAAATATTATATTTCGGGAGCTAAAGTAGATGCTATGAAAAATTATCTTATTAGGAACAGTGCCTGAAAATGAAAATAATCGAAGGGAAATACTTTACAAGTGACTTTAAATTTGCAATTGTTCTAAGCAGATTTAATGAAACCATTGGTGAAAATCTGTTAAAGGGAGCAATCGAATGCCTTTCTAAACACGGAGTAACTTCAGAAAATATTGATATCATCAAAGTTCCTGGCGCATTTGAAATTCCAGTTACAGCAGATAAACTTGCCCAGTTAAAAAAATACAACGCTATTATTTGTCTTGGAGCTATTATACGTGGAGCAACTCCCCATTTCGAGTATGTTGCATCAGCGGCAAGCAATGGAATTTTGCAGATTTCACTTAAACACTCTCTACCTATAACTTTTGGCGTTTTAACTACTGATACTATCGAGCAGGCAGTTGAAAGAGCCGGAACAAAATCAGGAAATAAAGGTTGGGATGCTGCTCTTACTGCAATTGAAATGTCAAATCTATTTAAACAACTCGAAGGATGAACTTATCGCTTCTTTTCTACAACTTAATTTATAATTTTTCAAAGAAGCTTTTAGGTTTAAAATGAAAAACATAATAATCTTTTTCTTGATTTCAACTCTAATAATAAATTCTCAAACTGCTTCCAATTGGCAGAACTATTCTGACTTAAAAGATATTCGTGATTTCATTATTAGTGATTCTGAAATTTGGTCTGCTTCAAGCGGTGGAGCATTTCATTACAACTTTTCAGAAAAATTATATTATACTTATGGTAAAGCTGAAGGATTAGTTGGCACTGATTTAACTGCAGTTACTGTTGACTCTAAAAATAAAATATGGTTTGGTAGTAAATCTGGTAAAATAGATGTTTTTGACCCAAACCAAAAAAAATTTTACTATATAAACGACATTTTTAACTCCGACAAAACCAATAAAGGCATAAATTCTTTTTTTGTAAAGGGCGATACAATTTTTGTTGCAACCGATTACGGAATATCTTTAATCAATTCTACTAACTTCTTTTTCTATGATTCTTATTTTAAGTTCGGTATAATGACATCCAATCAAAAAGTAAATAAGGTTTTTTATTATAACAAAGTATATGCAATAACTAATGAAGGAATAGCAATTCAAAAATCAAATGCTACAAATCTTTCAGCACCTGAATCGTGGAATGTTTTTTTAAATAATCCAATCGGTGTTAATCAAATATTTGACTTAGCCCTTTTCAATAATGAAATTATTATTGCAACAAACAGAGGTCTGTATAGATTTAATAATTCAACTCAAACCTGGGAAAGATTTATTAACGAATTCACCAACATATCTGTTAATGATATTGAAGTTTTCCAGAACAAAATTTATATACTTTCATCAAACAAAATTTATCTTTATAGTAATAACGCCCTATCAACTCTTTATTCATCTGAAATAGAATTAAGGAAAATATTATTCAACCCTGCTTATGATGTTGCTGCTTCAAGCAATAGAGGGATAATACTTCTCAAAGACAATTCACTGCTTTTGCCAAACGGACCTTCAGCAAATCAATTTGCGAATATGACTGTGGATAATAACGGAAATTTATGGATTGCAACAGGTAAAGATGGAACCGGAAAAGGTTTTATGAAATTTGACGGAAAAGTTTGGAATAATTTTGACAGAACTAATTATCCTGTTTTATTAAATAACGATTATTATTCTGTCTATTCAGATAATAATGACAAAGTATATTTTGGAAACTGGGGTTCAGGATTTGCAAGAATACATAATTCTAAAATAACCCGTTTCGATGTTTCTAACACACCAATGGTTGGAATTCCAATTGACACAAATTTTTTAGTCATTACAGGTTTTGGTAATGATTCAAAAAATAACCTCTGGGTATTAAATCATTGGGCTGGTGATGGTAATCAGTTAGCAGTTTTGACTCCTGATAGTAGTTGGCATTTATTCAAGGTTCCAGCTGGTCAGGGAAGAATAATCAATAAACTTCAAAATCTTGTCGTAGATCAATATGACACAAAATGGTTTGTTTCTTTAGATGCAACAAGTTTAAAGGGTTTATTCTATTTTAATGAAAACAAAACATTCAACAATATTAATGATGATAAAAGCGGATTAATCACAGAGACGACAGGATTAAACAGCACAGATATTTCTGATATCAAAGTTGATAAAAGAGGAGATATCTGGGTTGGAAGCAGCCGTGGGATGAATATAATTTCAAATACTTCAACTATTTTGAACTTGACTACTCCGCAGTTACGAATTACTTCTGTATTCTCTTTACGGCAACAAAGTATTAAAGCAATTGCAGTTGATCCTTTAAATCAGAAATGGATAGCTACAACTGAAGGATTATTATTAGTAAATTCTGACGGTTCAAGAGTTCTTGCTACTTTGAATTCGAGGAACTCTCCTTTGCTTGATGATAGAATTGAAAGTCTAACAATTGATGAAAAAACAGGAAGAGTTTACGTTGGTACTTTTCTTGGCTTAAATGTTTTTGAAACTCCTGCAATAAAACCAAAGGAAAAATTTGACGGGCTTTTCGTTTATCCAAATCCTTTAGTAATAACTGACGGAGCGCAGTTAGTAACTATAGATGGTCTTGTTCGTGATAGTGAAATTAAAATTCTTTCCTCATCTGGCAAACTTATCAGAAAACTTGAAACACCTGGCGGCAGAGTTGCATTTTGGGATGGGAGAGATGATGACAGAAACTTAGTTAGCAGCGGCATTTACCTGATTGTCGCATCTGACAGAGATGGAAATAATGTTGAAGTTGGAAAGGTCGCCGTTATAAAGAAATAAAAGAATGATTGATTTAATTAACATCTCTTTACAATTTAATGGTAGATATCTTTTCAAAGATGTAAATTATAAAATCTCTTCTGGTGATAGAATCTCGTTAGTCGGAGCTAATGGCAGTGGTAAATCTTCCCTTCTAAAAATTATTACCGGCGAGCTCCTCCTTGAAGAAGGAACAGTACAAAGACAAAAAAATATCTCAATCGGTTACCTGCCTCAAGAGATAATTTATCATACTGATAAGTCTCTGCTTGACGAAGCCCTCTCTGCTTTAACTGATATTACTGAACTGCAAAACAAAGAAAAAGAAATTCAGATAAAACTTGAAAAAAATAAACTTGATGAAGAATTCAGAAACGATTTGCTAAATCAATTAGGAGAAATTCATCATAAATTATTTGATATGGATTCATTCAGCGCTTCATCAAAAGTTGAAAAGATTTTACTGGGACTGGGCTTTTCAGAGGAAGATTTTCAGAAACCAACTAATACTTTCTCCGGCGGATGGCAGATGAGAATTGCTCTGGCAAAAATTCTTATTGCCCAAAATGATATTTTATTACTTGATGAACCTACAAATCATCTCGACTTAGATTCACTTAATTGGCTGATTGGTTTTATTAAAAGTTATAAAGGAGCATTAGTAATAGTTTCCCACGATAAAAATTTCGTCAATCAGGTTACAGATAAAACTCTTGAAATTTTTCTCGGTAAATTTTATTCTTTCAAGGGAGATTATGATTCTTACCTTAAATACAAAGAAGAAAGAGATTCACTACTTATTCATCAATATGAAATCCAACAAAAGAAAATACAGGAAACACAAAGATTCATTGAAAGATTCAGATACAAAGCTACCAAAGCAAGACAAGTTCAAAGCAGAATTAAACAATTAGAGAAATTGGAATTAATAGAAATTCCAGAAACAAAAGAAGAAATTATTATCAGATTTCCTTCGCCTGTTCAAAGTGGACGAATACCATTAGAATTGAATAATGTAACAAAATCTTACAGTGATAATGCCGTTCTTGAAAACATAAACCTAACGATTGAGCGTGGTGATAAAATAGGATTTGTAGGGCCCAATGGAGCAGGAAAAACAACTCTTGCAAAAATCATTGCAGGAGTTATTGATTTTGACTCAGGGGAAAGAAAAGTTGGACATAATACTTTTATTTCTTACTATGCACAGGATGTTGCTGATAATCTCAATCATGATTTGGATATAATTGATTCGGTTTCTGGTATTAACGAAAATAAAACAATCGGTGAACTTCGAAATCTGCTCGGTTCTTTTCTTTTTTCAGGTGATGATGTTTTCAAAAAAGTTGGTGTCTTATCTGGTGGTGAAAAAAGTCGAGTTGCACTTTGCAAAATTTTATTAACCAAAGCAAATCTTATCGTGCTTGATGAACCGACGAATCATCTGGATATGGATTCAAAAAAAATTCTTCAAAAGGCTCTTATTGATTTTTCTGGCTCTCTGATTATTGTATCTCACGATGTTGATTTTATCAGACCAATAGCAAATAAAATTGTTGATATCAGAAATAAAAGAATTAAGCTATATCCGGGTAATATTGATTACTATCTCGATAAATTTTTTTCTGAAATAAAACCTGCCGAATCAAATAACAATAAAGTAGCTAAGACGGATAGTTCTGAAATTTCAAGAAAAGAACAGAAGAGATTAGAGGCAGAGCTGAGAAATAAAAAACATCAAGCCACTAAGTTTCTTTACAAAGAAATTGAACATTTAGAAGAAGAAATATCATCACTTGAAGATGAAAAGAAATCTTTGTTGAGTAAACTTAACGATGAAAGTCTTTACTCTAAAAGTGAAGAGATTGTGAAAATTTCGGTAAGGCTGAAGGAAATAGAAAATCATTTACAAGTTTTATATAACAATTGGGAAGAGAAAAACGAAGAATTAAATCAAATCTTAAAAGCATTCAGTTGATTTAGAATAATATCACTCCTTCGGAGTTTATAATTCTGGTTGTGATTCTTTCATCTACAATAATTTCATTCCTTCGGAATTTATTTTGCTTGATTATTCTTTTAAATATCAAAAAACTCTAACTCCCGTTTAATGGGTCGGAGTATTTTGTTTTTGTGTTAATCTGTGTTATCTGTAATTTAAGACTGTATAATATCACTCCTTCGGAGTTTATTATTTTGGTTGTAATTTTTTCATCTACAATAATTTCATTCCTTTGGAATTTTATATAGAAGAAAACAACTTTTTTAAAGTTATTTCAAAAATCAACTTTTGTGTTAATCTATTTTATCTGTGGTTTAGTTTGAAATTAATTCCCTTCCCCAATGACCAATGACTATTGACCAATGACCATTGACTAAATGTTTTCATTCCTTCGGAATTTATTTTGCTTGATTACAATAAAATATTAAGAAATATTGTGATAGATATTCGTGTTAATTCGTGGCAAGTGTAACATTTTTTCCCATCTTCTGAGGGTTGGTAAGAATTAAACTGAAACTCCCAGAAATTCTCTCGTTAAACTAATCCCTCCGTATATTGCAGCATCATCAAGTAATTTAGAGATAAGAATCTTTGTGCTTTTTGCTGATTCGCTTAAAGAAGTTTTCTTAAAATAATCCTTAACAATTGGGACATAATATTTTCCTAATGCTTCAACAACTCCACCAGCAAGCACTATCGTATCAAAATTCATAAGATTATTTATACTGCCAAGCGTTTTTCCAACTAACTGAGCAGATTCATTTACTCTTTTAACAACAACTTTGTCATTCTTTTCATAGGCAGATAACAATAATTTGCTTTTTATTCTCTCGCCGGATTTAACTTGTTTTTCTAACACTGATTTGATTTTATGTTTTTTCACATCTGTGATAATGTTTCTAACGATTGCAGTACGACTTGCAAATGCTTCAAAACATCCTTTCTTCCCACATCCACAAAGCGGACCTTTTTCATCAACTACAAAATGTCCGATTTCACCAGCAATAAAATTTGAGCCGCGATATATTTTTTCATTTATTATAATACCCGAACCTATGCCCGTGCCAATTGATACAACTAAAAGATTTTTAGATGTTTTTCCGACCCCAAATTCTTTTATACCTAAAGCCGCAAGATTAACATCATTTTCTATTAACACTTTATGCTTTATAAGTTTTTCAAGATTTGATTTTACATTAAAATTTTTAATCCCAAGATTAGGCGCTATTCCAATTATTCCTTCATACGGATTGACCGAGCCGGGAATTCCAAGACAGACAGAAACTATTTGATTTTTATTTAATCCGGATTTTGCAATTACCTTTTCAGTTACATAAGCAATATCTTTCATATACTCTTTTGCAGATTTGCCCGATTCAGTAGATATTTTTTCTCTTGCAATGATTCCTTTTCGGGAATTTATTACTGAAGCAAGAATTTTTGTTCCTCCCATATCAATACTTACGATAAACTTTCCTTGCATTATCATCCTGAATAATTATCAAAAAATTATTTTTGTTGGTCCGTCTAATTTGTTAATGTGATATTTACATTCATCCGTGTTCAAAGTGTAAAAGTAATTTTTCGATTTAATAGAGTCAGTAACAATGAAAACAACGGAAATCGGAGTAGTGCTGAGTAAAGGAATATTAGAGTCATCAGCAATTACATAACTGTTTGGCTGATAATCTAATTTTTTATAAAGAGGAATTATTGTTCTTCCAAACTGATCAATTGTTCTGGTTTCAAGTTTTGTTAATGGATTATAAAGCGAGTCAGTTATTTCAACAGTTATCATTCTGAAATCCATCGTACATATACAATCAGGTTCTTTATCAAATTTACAACCAACCAACAAAGTTATAAGAAGGATAAAAATTAATTGTTTCATTTTATAAAAGAGAAAGTGATTATTTTTGCTCATCTTCAATCAAAAAATAATAAATTCTAATGAATAAAAATGCAGTCTTATTAGTAAATCTTGGAACGCCCGATAGTCCGAAAGTTAAAGATGTTAGAAAATATCTTTTTGAATTTTTAAATGATAATAGAGTAATTGATATTCCTTCTCTGCTAAGATTTCTTCTTGTAAATTTCATTATAGTTCTATTCAGAGCACCAAATTCTGCCAAACTTTACAAAAAACTCTGGAAAGATGATGGCTCACCTCTGCTTAGTTATAGTATTTCATTGAAAGATAAATTGCAAAATACTTTGGGAAATGATTTTGATGTTTACCTTGCTATGCGTTATCAAAATCCGTCATTGAAAGATGTATTATCAAAAATCAAAGAAAAAAATTACACCAGACTTATAGTTTTGCCTTTGTTCCCTCAGTATTCATCAGCAACAACTGGATCAGTTAATCAGAAAGTTATGGAAATAATCAAAAGTTGGTGGGTTATTCCTGAAGTAATTTTTATCAATGAATTTTATGACGATGAAGGATTCATTTCAGCATTAGTTGAAGTCGGTAAAAAATATCCTCTCAATAAATATGATCATATTCTGTTCAGTTACCACGGATTACCAAACAGACAAGTTGATAAATCCTATACTGACGGAAAATCTTGTAAATCTTGCGAATGTGAAAATTATTACAGACCAGAGTTCAAATACTGTTATAAAGCAAGTTGTTATCAAACTACAAGATTATTGGCAAAAAGTTTACAAATACCTGAACATAAATATACTGTATGTTTTCAATCACGACTTGATAAAGAATGGTTAGAACCTTTTTCAGATGAAGTTTTAATAAATTTAGCAAAAAATGGTGCTAAAAAAGTTTTGGTTTTCTCCCCAGCTTTCGTTGCAGATTGTCTGGAAACACTAATTGAAATTGGATATGAATATCAAAAAATATTTTCTCAAAATGGCGGAGAAACAGTTCATTTAGTCGAAAGTTTAAATGACCATCCTTTATGGATAGAGGCATTGAAAAACATTATTCAGAAAGCAGCGAATAAATGAAGAAATTTATTTTGTTATCTGCGTTAATTCCTTTTCCGACGATAGCTGGTTTTGTTTGGTTATTTGGAAAAAATAAATATCAGGATTTACTAAATCTTTCAAGAATAGTCATAAACTTTCAATTGAATATTTTATTTTTAATTTTGTTGAGCGTGCTTTTATTACCTTATCTAATTGGACTATTTATATTTATTGCTGTGATAGTTTTTCAAGTAAAATATATTATTGGAGCATTGAAGGAAAAATCTCTCAACCGAATTAAACTGCCATATTACTTTAAGTTTATTTAACTATAAAAAAGTATAAAAATCATTGCTGTCAAAAATAAACTTAAACCTCATCAATAAACCCTGATTTTGGTCCATAATAAAAGATAATAAATTTGTTTTTAATTGAATCCATTATAAAAAAGTATTACTCTATTATTATTCACAGGTTTTAATCAAATGGGGCTAAAGCCTATAATATGCTTGTCTTTATAATAAAAGTTGGATAAATCCAGACGTAATATAAAAAATAAATCTAATCATAATTTATTACAAATCAATTCAGTGAACTGAAAAAAGGATAACGTACCTAAAATTGTGTAATTGATAAAATAGGTTCAAAAGAGCGATTACCAAATAGTTGATTTAAGAAATTTATAACCAAAAAGAAATTCTTATCAAGACTTCTGCTATGCTCGAAACAACC
>Ga0308414_1002655_pt1 | contig 11642 bp, 13 predicted proteins | sample HotsprSampleOS50_FD_205667 | JGI IMG/M metagenome (GOLD analysis project Ga0308414, IMG submission 205667) | Hot spring phototrophic mat microbial communities from Octopus Spring, Yellowstone National Park, Wyoming, United States - 20090730_OS50 ... | reverse complement strand
TAGCTAGCAGTTCTCCCGCTGGCTCTCTGCCTCCCTCTGATACCTCCCGCACTGTCCAATCTACTCGGGTGGACAGCGAACTTGAGGAGTTGCGCCGTCTGATGGGCAGATAGTCTGAGACAGGCTTAAGTTGTGTTACTTTTTGTTGCTCTGATTTCTGATAAATACTCGGCGATCGCCTGAGGGTAAATTTCATGTTCTACTGCATGAATCCTGTTTTGTAGGGTTTCTACTGTATCATCAGGCAAAACTGACACAGCAGCCTGTGCGAGAATTTTGCCGCGATCCACCTCTGGAATCACCAGATGTACTGTGCAACCCGTTATCTTTACCCCGTAGTCGAGGGCTTGTTGCACTGCGCGGTTACCAGGGAAACTGGGGAGTAAACTAGGGTGTATATTAAGAATGCGATCGCTGTAGGCAGAAATCAAGACAGGGGTTACTATGCGCATCCAGCCCGCCATGATGACCAAATCTATGTGATATTTTTGTAAGGTCTGCAAAATGGCGTAATCTAAATCCTCTCTGCTGGCAAATTGGCGATGATCCAAAAGAACTGCAGGAATGCCTAACTTTTGCGCCCGCAGTTGCACGAAGGCATGCGGATTGTTATAAATGACTACGCCAATCTGTGCGCAGATTTTGTGTTCGTTGATTGCTGTGGCGATCGCCTGAAAATTAGAGCCATTACCCGATGCCAAAATCCCTAGCTGCGGTAAGTTTTGCTGGCTTGGTTGGGTAAGATAATTAGATGTCATATTAGCGTGTATGTATGTCCTCAGCCGAAACAGAATTAACCAAAACTTTACAGGAAATTGATGATCGCTATTCCAAACGCCACATTGAACTCGATCCCGCTGGATATTTTGTTATTTTTGTGGATCGAGCGCAACAGTTGATTTGTGCTAAATACTTTACCAATTTAATTGATGAGCGCGGTTTGGCGATCGACCCCAATACTGGCAAACCCATCCCCGCTAAGGGCGCAACCAAACGATCTGCAGAGCAGATATTTACGGGCAGAACCGCCAAAGAGCTGTGTATTGCTATTTTTGAGCAAGCTCAGCCCTGTCCCGTCAGCAAACTAGATCACGCCGCCTATATTGGACGAGAAGCCCAAAAAGCTGAGTGGGCATTGGTGCAGAACCAAGAATATGTGCAGGACTAGACCATGAATCGCTGGTGGGAAATTTGCGTTTGGGGTAACGGAGCATTGGAGGAAATAATTGCATGGCGGCTGGCGGAAATCGGCTGTCAGCAGAATGCTGTGGAGGAGTATGAGGGAAATATCAAGGTAACTGCTTATTTGCCAATCGAGCGATCAGAATTGCTAGACCTTGCGGCTCTGTCATTGCAACTCAAACATTCCGCCCTCCTTGCCGAGCTGCCAGCACCCAAAGTGAAATGCCACATCTTGCAGGAAGAGGACTGGTCTAATAATTGGAAACAGCACTGGCAGCCGCAGGAGATTGGGGATAGCTTGATGGTCTATCCCGCTTGGATTGCCCCTCCTACGGGAGAATTGCGCCATGTGATCTACCTCGACCCCGGCAGTGCTTTTGGCACTGGCACACACCCCACCACCCAGCTTTGTCTGGAGGCGATCGAGATGCGCCTTGCCAGTAACAATCTGGCACCTAATTTTAGCTTCGCTGATATTGGCTGTGGTTCAGGGATTCTAGCGATCGCCGCTCTGCTGTTGGGCGCAAAACAAGCCTACGCCGTAGATACTGACATCCTTGCCATCAAAGCCACACATCACAACCGCCAGCTCAACCACATTCCCGAAGCTCAGTTGTGGGTTGCCGAAGGAGACTTAGATACCCTCCTGCATAATCTGCCTGAGCCAGTGGATGGCTTCGCCTGCAATATTTTGCTAGAGCCAATTTTGGGCATGATCCCCCGCTTTCAGGAATTACTCAAACCCAACGGTTGGGGCATTCTGAGCGGCATCCTCGTCGACCAAGTGCCGCGTGTTGTGGAACTACTCAACCAACACAAGTGGTCAGTTGCCACCCTGTGGAAGCGCAAATCATGGTGTTGTTTGACCATTAAGCGCAGTTAATTCACTCTCGGTGGGGGATTGGTTTTTGTGTTTAAGGATTATACGCTCCAGTTCTAAAACGGGATTTATCTGTCCCAAAACTCCCTAGTCATCATAACTAACATCGACAATCTCCAGTTCCTGTTTGTCCCCAACAAATGGATTGTCTTTAGTGAGGAACAGCATACAGTGGCACTCCTTGCGCTCTTGCATGGGTACACAGGGGCAGTTCCAGTAGCTGGCTTTGACCTCGGCTTCTTTGTCTTCATAATAGCGACAGGGGCAAAGAGGTGCGCCTAGTTCGTCTTTGTGCTTTGCCAAGCCCTCAATTACGGCATTAGTTACAGTGGGATCAATACAGAAGTAAGTACCAGTGCGTTTGGCGTATCTTTCGGCAAATTTGCGCATCATGTCAAAAGAATGGGCTGAGGCTTTATTTTTGCCCCGATCAGCAGATATAGTCATAGTATTGAGATGTGAAATGTATTGCTAAGATTGTAGCCGCTATCACACTATGTCCCGCAAGAGAATTTTATCGGGGGTACAGCCCACTGGAAATTTACACATCGGCAATTACTTCGGGGCAATACGCAACTGGGTAAACAATCAGGCGGATTACGAAAACTTCTTTTGTGTGGTCGATCTCCATGCTGTTACTGTACCGCACCATCCCCAAGACTTAGCACAGCACACCCGACAGGTGGCGGGGTTGTATCTTGCCTGTGGTATTGATCCCCAGCTTTCTACGATTTTTGTGCAATCCCATGTGCCTGCCCATGCAGAACTGGCTTGGTTGCTTAATTGCATTACGCCGCTCAACTGGCTAGAGCGCATGATCCAATTCAAAGAAAAGGCGATCAGGCAGGGGGAAAATGTGGGGATGGGGCTGTTGGACTATCCTGTGCTGATGGCGGCAGATATTCTGCTCTATCGGGCTGATCTAGTGCCTGTGGGGGAAGATCAAAAGCAACATCTGGAATTAACTAGGGATATTGCCCAGCGGTTCAATTATCTATTTGCCAAAGATAGCCAGCCGATCCTCCCCATTCCTGAGCCGCTGATCCGTGCCGAAGGGGCTAGGGTGATGAGCCTAACCGATGGCACTTGCAAAATGTCTAAGTCCGATCCCCAAGAGATGAGCCGCATCAATATCCTCGATAGCCCCGACGCCATTGCCAAAAAGATTAAGCGTTGCAAAACTGATATGTGGCGCAACATTGAGCCAGATAATCCCGATCGCCCTGAGTGCCAAAACCTTGTTACCATCTATGGGCTGGCAACTGGCAAATCTTCTGAGGAACTACGGGCGGAATGTGCTAACTTTAAGGGCTGGGGTGATTTTAAGCCTGCGCTCACGGAAGCCTTGATTGAACATCTCCGTCCCATTCAGCAGAAGTACACTGAGGTAATGCAAGAACAGGGCTATTTGGAGCAGATTTTGGCTGAGGGCAAAGCCAAAGCCTCGGCGATCGCCAATGAAACTTTAACTCAAGTCAAATCTGCTATGGGGTTTCTACTATGAGCCAAGAGCCGCCAGCAAAACTGAAGTTTGTCATGTGGGGGAGCTATTGTGAGGATGTACTAAATAAGCGTACTCCTTACCGCCAAGCCCATCTGGATTACATCAAAGCGCTCCATGCGGCAGGACAGTTGTTGTCCATTGGACCTACGGCAGATTTAACCAAGGTGTTTGCGGTGTATTTGGCAGAAAGTGAGGCGATCGCCCGTCAACTCATTGAAGCCGACCCCTACTGGCAAAATGGCATCTGGACAGAGTATCAAGTGTATCAGTGGCAACAGGTTTTTTAGTGGGGGAAACCCCCACCCTTTAGAATTAGGGTATGGCTTTCGGTGATCGTCTATGCGGGTTTGTGTCATTGGCACAGGTTATGTGGGCTTGGTAACGGGGGCATGCCTTGCCTACTTGGGACATGAGGTAGTCTGTGTGGATAATAATGCCGCCAAGGTTGCCCTGCTGCAGGCGGGGCAGTCCCCCATCTATGAACCGCACCTGCCAGAAATTCTCCAAGAGGCGATCGCCCGACAGAAAATTACCTTCAGCACGGACATTGCCCATGGCGTAGCCCACGGGGACATTTTGTTTATCGCCGTAGGTACACCGCCCCTTGCCGATGGTCAAAGCGATACGCGCTATGTGGAGGCGGTAGCGCGCAGTATTGGCAGTAGCCTGCATTCGGGCTACAAGGTGGTAGTCAACAAATCCACCGTACCCATTGGTTCTGGGGATTGGGTGCGCATGCTGATTTTGGACGGGATGAATAATTCCACTGCCGAATTTGATGTGGTGAGTAATCCCGAGTTTCTGCGGGAAGGTTCCGCGGTCTATGACACTTTTAATCCCGATCGCATTGTTTTAGGGAGCAACAGCCCCCGCGCTTTGGAGCTAATGCAAAAGCTCTACCACGCGATTATCCACCGCCAGTCCAGCTATGCCGTAACCAGCGAGCCCGTACCCGTGGTGCTGACCGATCTCAGCTCAGCAGAGATGATCAAGTATGCCGCCAATGCTTTTTTGGCAACCAAAATTAGCTTTATCAACGAAATTGCTAACATCTGCGATCGCGTGGGAGCGGACATCCTCGAAGTAAGTCGCGGGATTGGTCTGGACTCGCGCATTGGCAGTAAATTTTTGCAGGCGGGCATCGGTTGGGGTGGTTCTTGCTTCGGTAAGGACATTGCCGCCCTAGTACACACCGCCCAAGACTATGGCTATCAGGCGGAATTGCTCAATGCCACAGTCAAAGTCAATCAGCAACAACGCCTATTAGTAGTGGAGAAATTGCAAAAACTGCTCAAAATCCTTAAAGGGAAAACCATTGGGCTGTTGGGACTGACCTTCAAACCCGATACCGACGATATGCGCGATGCTCCCTCCCTCACCCTAATTGAGCACCTCAGCCGTTTGGGGGCAAGGGTCAAAGCCTACGATCCCATTGTCTCCCAGTCGGGTATGCGCGATGGTCTGTCCAATGTCTTAGTGGAAACTGACCCCGAAAGGTTAGCCGATGGCTGTGATGCCTTGGTGCTGGTTACGGAGTGGCAACAGTTTCGTAGTCTTGATTTTGCGCACATCAAGTCTTTGATGCACACCCCAGTAATAGTTGATGGGCGCAACTTTTTGGATCGTCATGCCCTGGAGCAGTTGGGCTTTATTTATACGGGAATCGGTCGCTGAATTGGTCTGCCAAACTTAAACAAAGCATAAACCTGCCTTAAGCAAAATGCTTAATATTATTCTAAGAATATATACCTATTACTGGAGGACTGTTCTTTGATCCAAAAGTATCTGGCAGGTTCTCTCAGCATTGAACATTTGCACATTCCTATCGCTGGCTTGCCCCCACACCTTGCAGGTACAAAGCTAGTGCAGTTGTCGGACTTCCACTATGACGGTCTGCGCCTGTCCGATGGTCTGCTCAAACAGGCGATCGCCACTGCTAATAGTTTTAACCCCGATCTGGTATTGCTGACAGGCGATTACATCACTGATAATCCTCAGCCCGTTACAGGTTTGGTCAAGCACCTCAAAAATTTAACCGCAAAGCAAGGAGTGTATGCCGTTTTAGGCAATCACGATCTCTACTGGCGCGGAGCAAGGGAAAAAGTCCAGCACAGCCTCGAGTCGGCAGGGGTTAAGGTTTTGTGGAATGAAGTGTGTTTTCCTTTGGGACAGGGGCTGGCAATGGTGGGTCTGGCAGACTACTGGTCAAAGGAATTTCAACCCGCTGGAGTCTTTGCGCAGATTGATCCTGACACTCCCCGCATTGTTTTATCCCACAACCCCGACAGTGCCGCTGATATGACTGCATGGCGCATCGATCTGCAACTGTCAGGGCACACCCACGGCGGGCAAGTAGTTATCCCCAATGTCGGACCAGTGATTGGCAAACTGCACCAGTGGCGTAAGCAGTATTTCCCCGCATGGGAAGAGCGGTGCGAAAAAATAGTCGAGCATTGGGAGTGGTCGGCGGGACTGCATCAGGTGGGCAAAAATTGGCTATACATCAATCGGGGGTTGGGGACATATTTCCCTGGGCGGCTGTTTTGTCCCCCAGAACTCACGGTGTTTACTCTACAGATAGCTCCCCATACGCCTGCCACGCCAGTTCCGCCAACCCCATAAAAATCCCCCCAGCCACCGCACAGCCGCCTTTGGCTCCCTCAGTGCGAATATGAGGAATGGCAGAGCTGACTAATCTTTGCTTCAAATCATTTACTGTAACTATGCAGGGGGGCACAGCAATCACAAAGGAGGGTTTGATTGCTTCCTTTTCAATCATGGTCAGCAGTTCTACTAGTGCTGCTTCGTAACTGCCAATCACAAAAAATGCTTCGGGATAGCGTTCTGCTAGGGTTTCCAGCCCTGAGGCAACTGATGACTTGCGGGTTGATTGGCGCAAAACTACATCTTCAGCAGAAAATACTAAATTAGCGAAGGTATTTCTAGCGATTGGCGCGATCGCCGCAAACAGAGGTGCCGAATCAGTGATGATCGGCATACGCGAGGCAAGGGCGGCGGCTCCCGCTTGCAGGGATTGCTCAGAAAATTTAATCCGTTCCTTAAATTCCACATCAGCGGTTGCCACAACCACCTGACGGATGATCCCATATTCCGAAGGGGAAAAGCGATGCTCGCCAATGGCATGATCAGCGGTAGATAGAGTCAAGGATTCAGTGATATGCCATTCCATAATCAAAAGTAAATGGTTATGCCCTCAGAATAGCACTCTCAATGCCGGTGTAGGAAGTTTTAACTGCCGCTCAAACGCCGCACTGCCAGCCAACTGCTGAAAAGACCTACTCCAGTGCCAAAGCTGATCAGCGTTAAGGGCAGAATTGCGTAGCACCGCCAATCTTGCCAGATTTGCCCCAAAAGTGCCTGCACAAGTGCTGGCTGGCTGTCCAGTACCAAAGCTAAAGAGCGTATCAGAATTAACAACATGGTATAGGCGATCGCCGCTCCTAGTGTACCGTAGGCAATACCCTGAAATAAAAACGGCAGGGTGATCCACCGCTGGGTTGCCCCCACCAGTTGTAAAACTTCAATCTCAGTTTTGCGGGCTGAGATGATCAGACGAATGGTAGTGCTGATCACCGAGACGGCTGCCAAAACGCAAATACCCACCAATGCGGCACTGACCAAGCTAATTGCCAGCCGTAGTTGCTCTAGCCCCTGAGCGATCGCACTGGTGTACCACACTTCCTCTACTCCAGATATTTGCTTAATTTGCTTGGCGATCGCCGCAATATCCGCGTTAGGATACACCCGCAGTTTGACCTCATCTGCTAAGGGATTTGCCCCCAATAGTTCGGTTACTTGATCAATGCCGCTTTTGCCCATTTCCGCCAAGAGTGCCTGCCATGCCTGATCTTTGGGGATAATACTGGCATCGGCTACCCCCGCCACAGCCGACAGCACAGCCTGCATCTTTTGAGGTTCGGCTGCTTCTTGCAAATACACCGATATTTCTAGCTGATTGCCCAAGTCCGCTAAAATGTTGTCCATCTGCCATGATGCCAACAGCCCCAGACCAAGCAGGCACAACAAAATGGCGATCGCGCTGACCGCTGACCAATTCATCCAGCCGCTCCGCTTGATCCCCAGCCATGTTTCCCGCAGGAGATAGCGCAATTTGATGGCTAAAGTAGAAGCGGTGTAGGTGGTCATGGTTGAGATACCAAACAGCCGTTATTTAAGTGCATTCTAGTATGGGCAAAGTTGTCAATCACCAAGTTGTCGTGGCTGGTCATAATTACTGTAACCCCCAGTCCGTGCAGTTTTTCCAAAATCTTCAGTATTTGCAGGGAATTTGCGCTGTCGAGGTTGCCAGTGGGTTCATCGGCAAGCAGTAAGGGAGGACGATTGACTATGGCGCGAGCGATCGCCGTTCTCTGCTGTTCCCCCCCAGATAGCTGATCGGGGAAACAGTCCTGTTTGTTAGCCAAATGTACCATTTTGAGGGCGGGGAAAACCCGTTTGTCAATTTCAGCGGGGGGAAGCCCCTGAGCCATCAACAGCATCGCCACATTTTCCTTGACTGTGCGGTTGGGGATCAGCTTGTAATCTTGGAAGATCACGCCAATCTTTCGCCTGAGCAGTGCTAGGGCTCTGCCTTGCATGTTTTGCAGTGATGCCCCTGCCACAAATACTTGACCTGTTGTCGGTTGTTCTGCGCCGTAGAGGAGTTTTAGCAGAGTGGACTTTCCCGACCCCGATCGCCCCGTAATCAGCAAAAACGCTCCCTTAGAAATAGTTAGATTGATTCCCTGCAGAGCGATCGCTCCATTGGGGTAAACTTTGTGCACCTGCTCAAGGCACACCATAATTTGCTCTGGGGAAGCAGAGGCAGTGTTGGACACAGCATGGAGGTGAGGCATGGCGTAAGTATAGAGGCGATCACATCGGGTAAGGCTGGAAGCCCCGTACTTCATTGCGGGGAGGAAAGCTCCTTTAGCAACTTTAGTTGCCTTATGTTATAGTTATACTGCGGACACCAGAGACGGTTGTTCAAGGCACTGGTAACGGTCGATTGGGGGTGCTGTAAACCACCCCATGGGTTCGCAGTTGGCTTGCTAACTGCAGGGCTACTAAAACCTCCCTGCTTTAGCTGGGAGTAGTTTACAGGAATATGCTAGCCATAAAATCCAGCGCAATGAGTTGTTGCAGTGGTTTTGGACTCGCTGCTCCCGCCTCGGCAGAGGGAAAACCAGAAGTTCTGGTGTGTCCTAAACAGCCCGACTACTCTTTGCCAAAAACCTTCCCAAACTAACTTAACAGCATTGCCAGCAGAGCCTTTTGCACATGCAAACGGTTTTCCGCTTCATCCCATACACGAGATTGCGCCCCTTCTAAAACCTCCCCCGTAATTTCCTCGCCACGATGCGCTGGCAGACAATGCAAAACGATCGCCCTGGGATCGGCAAGTGCCATCAGTTCGCGATTCACTTGATAGGGTAAAAAAATGGGCACACGGTTCAAGGCATCAGATTCCTGCCCCATACTTGCCCAAACATCGGTATAGATTATGTGGGCGGCGCGTACCGCCAACTGGGGATCGTTGGTAACTATTACTTCGGAATCGATCGCCAAATTTTTCGCTTGATTGACTATTTCCGCATCGGGTGCAAAACCGTCAGGGCAAGCAATGCGAATATTGATCCCTGTCAAAGCGCAAGCCAAGAGCAGAGAATGCGCCACATTATTGCCATCGCCCACATAGGTCAAAGTCAGCCCCGCCAACTGCCCAAAATTTTCTTGAATAGTCAGCAAGTCAGCAAGGGCTTGGCAGGGGTGCTCGCGATCGCTCAAGGCGTTGATAATAGGAATACGGCAATAGTGGGCAAAGGTCTCTAATTCCGCTTGGGCAAAGGTACGAATTGCCAAAATATCCACATAGCGATCCAGAACTCGCGCCGTGTCTTCCACTGGCTCGCCCCGACTCACCTGAGTAACATTGGGATCAAGGTCGATGACGCACCCGCCCAGTTGATGCATAGCAACGCTAAAGCTAACCCTAGTGCGGGTAGAGGCTTTGCGGAACAACAAACCCAGAGTTTTGCGGGGAAAGCTCAGTTCTAACTCACGGCGTTTTAACTGCCCCGCCAAATTGAGTACAGCCTGCACCTCATTGGCTCGCAGGTCAGCTAAACTGAGCAGGTCGCCAGATTCCAACTTGGTCAACATCTTAGATTTTTACTCCAGATTTGCGCGCCAGCCAAATCTCCGATTGGCGTACCCAATTAGTATGTAACTTGAGAGCTGGGAAGAAACCAGCCTGCTGAGTGCTGGCGATGGGTTGTACCAAAATACTAAACATTCCCGCCCGATTGCCCGCCAGCACATCCGTCAATAGGCGATCGCCCACCATCGCCACTTGATGCGGCGGCAGTTGCATCGTTGCCAGAGCTTGCTTGATTGCCCCCAGCGAAGGCTTGCCCGCCCGACTGCGACAGGGCAACCCCAACTTGTCGGCGATCTGTTGAATGCGTTGCTGATTAAAATTATTGCTCACCAGCCAGATAGGATAGTTCTGCTTCAGAGATTCCGCCCAGCGGATCACCTCTTCGGGAATATCCAGATGGCTACTGCACACAATCGTATCATCCACATCCACAATCAAGCCCCGCAGTGCGTACCGTTCCAACAATGCAGGAGTTACAGCACAGACAGAGCTAGGCAATACCAAGCTGGGGGTCAACAGCTTCCACCAAGTCATGGAGTTAATGAACTAAATGACACATATCATAACACTAGCCTAGATTTTTCCAGTGCGGTTTCCAGCAAAACAGTATGGCACTATCACCAAAACCCTAGTTTGGTTTCATAGGATACACATGGAGCAATAGATTACCAAGAAACAGGCTTTCCAGTCGGAATTGGTGCAACTGCCATAGCCTTCTGGTATCTCTTGGGGTGGGTAGATGTGGCTTCTAGGCATGGCGATCGCCAATTTCTCACTCGATGAGTAAATCCTCAGTTTAGGAATTATGGGACACAGGCATTGATTCTGGAAGCATGCACTTGTCGGAATCACAGCCCGCAGGACCAGCCTCTTCTCTCAGACCCAAGTCGTAGGCAATCAGGCTTTGATAGAAGTCATTGCTCTTACGCCTTGCCCTCACAGCCTGAAGTTCAGCCAGATACCTCTCCTTGCTAATCGGCTCAAAAGGCAGTCTAGGAAAAGTTTGTAGGTCATCAAAGCGAGCCAGTAAAGCCGCCGAGATATAGCCTTCATCATCTCGTACCGCCTGATAAATCCGCCGCGCTAACGGTTCAATTTCCTGCTCTCTTAACTCGATGGTAGCAGAAGTATTATGAGTGGTGTAGAACTTCTGCACCTGCATATAGAAATCAAACTGCGCTAGGGCAGAGAATTGGGAAACATCCACTTCCTCAACATTGGGTAAGTCTGCCCACGACACCGACACGGGCAGTTCCACCAGCCATTCCGTACAGCGAGGATCGAAGGGATCGTTCAGTAGGTTGCCCTGTTCGTCTTTATCGGATTGGGAAGGAATAACGCTGTATCCATAATCTAAACAGGCAAGAGCGACGGGATCGTTTTTCCTAAAGGTGATTCTGCGAATGAATCTCTGAGCTTTGGGTGGATGCCAGCCGGGGGACGCTCCAGTGAGTAAAGATTTTGTCCCCGCTGGTTGCACAGTGGTACAGCGATTGGGGCGGGTCAGTTTGTGGCGATCGCAATATTCCCAGACTACTTGATTGACGATCTCTTTCCAACTGGAGAGATACTCCTGTTCCTTGAGCTTGAATTGCAGTCCCGCAATGGAATCTGGTCTGCCTTCAGCCCACCACTGCAACCACTCTACACCAAAGGCATGGACAAAGAAATCAAACAAACCAGTGAAAGAAACGCCGACAATGGGATCGATCTCCCGCGAGTAGCGGTATCTTTCCTCGGTGAAGCGATGGTGCAGTAGTGCCGATACGGACAATGCCCCTGCGGTAAACGCTTTCCTTTGTGCCTCAAAATCATGGGGATCGAGCATATTGAGGTGTACTTCGGCAAGATTGCAATGGTTGTCTGACATGAGAATTTCGCCGCATGGATTCAGA
>Ga0308414_1002651_pt1 | contig 11651 bp, 8 predicted proteins | sample HotsprSampleOS50_FD_205667 | JGI IMG/M metagenome (GOLD analysis project Ga0308414, IMG submission 205667) | Hot spring phototrophic mat microbial communities from Octopus Spring, Yellowstone National Park, Wyoming, United States - 20090730_OS50 ... | reverse complement strand
CCCCGTGATGACGATCAACACCGCTCCCAACAGCATGGCAAGGGATGTGGGCAGCCAGCCTACCGCAGAGACCCCAATCACGGTGAGCGTGATGAGCGTAGCAAGGATCGCCTTGCGCGGATCAGGGTTGTAGCTACGCGGCATATCCAAGACGATAAAGCCGTCTTGATCAGCAAGGGCTTGGACGGCTTTAGGGTCGCCCTGTAGTAGCAGCGCATCGCCTGCTTCAAGTGGCATCTTGCCCACATCGGTGCGGTAGCTCCGGTTGCCCCGCCAGATCGCAATCACCTGAATGCCCGTCCGGGTGCGAAACTGTAGCTCAGTCAGGGTCTGCCCCTCGAAGGGCGCACGCGGCGCAACAATCACTTCAGCCGGATAGATTGCACGGGTTGCAATGTGACGCGACGCTGGGCCCGATGGGGACACCTGTACCCCGTGTGCGGCAAGCGGCATGACCCGTTCCTCGCGCCCCAGAATGAGCAACGTATCGCCAGCGTGGATCACGTCCTCGTGCGTCGGCGCACTCATCAACTCCTGCCCGCGCTGGAGAGCTAGCACCGTTACGCCGTGCGTTGCCCCGATCTGGCTGGCATGCAGGGTGGTGCCGATGAGGGCTGAATCATCGGGCACAAACACATCCCACAGCCGCTCGTCAAGTTGGTAGGTGGCGGCGAGGTCAGGTGGCGGATCGAACTGGCGCATGATGCTGGCTGGCGAGGCGCGGTTCGGCAGGAGATGCCGCCCGATTAAGGCCGTGTAGGCAATGCCCGCTACCGCCACCAGCCCGCCGGTTGGCAGGAAATCAAACAAGCCGAGCGCACGGTAGCCCTGCTGCACAAGCAGATCGCTGAGCAGGATGTTGGCGGTGGTAAAGATTGTCGCCATGCCACCGAGCAGGGTTCCAAAGGCAATTGGCATGAGCAAGCGCGAGGGCAAGACATTGACGCGCCGCGCAATTTGCATCGTGGCGGGCAACAGCACCGCCCCCGCCGCGATGTTATTCATAATCAGCGAGAGCAATGCGCCCGCACTCATCACGACGGTCAGCAGACGCACTTCGGACGTGCCCGTAAACTGGGCAAGCCACGCTGCACTGCGGGCAATCACCCCTGTGCGTTCAAGGGCGTTGGTGAGGACACTCAGCCCCAGAATGATCATCACGGCAGAACTGCTAAAGCCCGCAACGGCTTCTTGGGGCGAGACGATACCGGGCAGAGCAAGGGCTAGTAGTACCAGCAAGCCCACCAGATCCGGGGCGGTGCGCCCACGCAAAAACAGCATCAATGCCACACCCACCACCAGCACCAGATAGAGTTCTGCCCCTGACATTCCGCCCATGCCTGCTACTCCTGTGTGGCTGCTTCCTCAACCCCATTATACCGCGAGATTGTGCATGCGCCCTAGGGCCCGCCCTATACCACCCTTGACAACCCGATAGGGCTATGTTATAGTCGCAACTAGGGAGCAATTTTACAAGTAGTTTGGTATTTTTCGTATGCAACCTACCTTCAGTGTCTATTTTGCGGGCTTTTACTTTAGCTGGTCGAACCACATACCGACTAGTTGCTTCCCGTTGCATGCGTAAGTAGACACCTAAGACGAGCAATAAATGGGCGTGGGGCAACTAAGCCTCACGCCTTTTCAATGTGTTCGGCATAGGTGTGGCGGTCAAGCGAAACAGGATGCAGCAGTGCTGATCACAGTGCGACAACAGAAAGGGGTTATGCCAATGAGTGTTTGGTGCCGTGGCGTGCGGGGAGCCACAACAGCGCGTGAGAATAGCCGTGCGGCAATACTGGATGCAACCCGCGTCTTGCTCCAGCAGATGATTGCCGCCAATGGAATCCACGCAGATGATGTGGCGAGTGCCTTGTTCACCACCACCACCGACCTGAATGCTGAGTTTCCGGCGATTGCCGCCCGTCAATTAGGCTGGACGAACGTGGCCTTGATGTGCGGGCACGAGATGAATGTGCCGGGCAGTCTGCCCATGTGTATCCGCGTGCTGCTGCACTGGAATACCACCCGCACCGCCCGCGAGATTATCCATATCTATACCAATGGCGCAGAGGTATTGCGCCCCGAATTGGCCCAGCCCAGCCGGCCTGTGCCACCATCTAGCGAATCATTATAGTGCGCTTCAAGCTGCTGAGGCGCAACCTGTAGATCAAGGAGAACCGAGAGATGCTCGCGCATATGCTACAGACCCATTCCATACTGGTTGAGCCGCCACAGCCGCAGAGTGCAGTGCTACCCTACCCACAGTATCCCGTATTTCAGGAGGAGGATCGTTCAATGGTTGTTGTGATGCGAACGGAAGCAACGGAAGCCCATATCGAGGGCGTTTTGGAACGGCTGCATGAACACGCCCTTAAAGGGCATCTGGTACGTGGTGAAGAACGCACGATCATCGGCGTAGTCGGGGCCATGATCCCGCCCACGCTGCGCGAGGAGATGGAACACTTTCCGGGCGTGGCCCACACGATCCGCATTACCCAGCCCTACAAGCTCGCGGCACGCGAGTTCCGCCCGCACGATACCGTCGTGGATGTGCGCGGGATTCCCGTCGGCGGCGGTGCGTGTGTCGTGATTGCTGGCCCTTGCACGGTGGAGAGTGAAGCCCAGATTGTGCAGACCGCGCACGCCGTGCGTGAAGCCGGCGCAACGATGCTACGCGGGGGCGCATTCAAGCCGCGCACCTCGCCGTATGCCTTTCGCGGCTTGGGCGAAGAAGGGCTACGCCTGTTGGCACTGGCCCGTAGCGAAACCGGCTTGCCTGTCGTCACGGAAGTGATGACCCCCACCGATGTTGATCTGGTTGCCCGTTACGCCGATGTGTTGCAGATTGGCGCACGCAATATGCAGAACTACCAGCTTCTCGAAGAAGTCGGGCGCACGGGCGTACCGGTGCTGCTCAAGCGCGGCATGTCCGCCACGATTGACGAGTGGCTGCTGAGTGCCGAATACATCATTGCCCAAGGCAACCCGAACGTGATCCTGTGCGAGCGCGGGATCCGCACCTTCGAGACCGCAACACGCAACACGATGGACATTAACGCGATTGCGGTGGTGAAGAAGCGGAGCCACCTCCCGATCATTGCCGATCCAAGTCATGGCACGGGCAAATGGTATCTCGTGCCATCGGTGGCATTGGCGGCGATTGCGGCAGGTGCAGATGGGCTGATTATCGAAGCGCATCCCGATCCAGATCGGGCCGTGAGCGACGGCGGGCAATCGCTGACGCTGGAGAACTTCGCCGCGCTGATGCCGAAGATCGCAGCAGTTGCCGCCGCCATCGAGCGCAGCATCGCCGTGCCGCTGGAGTTGGAAGTAGCCTAGCCCTGAGATCAGGAAGCGGGAAGCGGGTGGCGGGATCACCGACCACCCGCTTGACAGGGTTCACCCTTACTTGTACTATTGCTCTATTGCTGGGTTAACAATACAAGAAAGGGAAGGTCAATGCTAGTCTATGATGAGGTGCAAGCTGCGAACGCCGCTTTTGCCGACACCTTTACGGCGGGTGCTCTGCCGATGCCGCCCGCCCGTCGGGTGGCTGTCGTGACGTGTATGGATGCCCGCATCCACCCTGAGCGGCTACTCGGCTTCAACATTGGCGACGCGCATGTGATCCGCAATGCAGGCGGGCGCGTAAGCGAGGACGCGATCCGTTCGCTGGTGATCTCGCAGCAGCTACTCGGAACCAACGAGATCATCGTCATCCACCACACCGATTGCGGCATGCTCACCTTTAGCAATGCCGAACTCGCGGCGACGATCAAGCGGAATTTGCAGGTGGATGTCGGCGAGCGTGACTTCTTGCCCTTCAGCGATCTGGAGCAGAGCGTGCGCGACGACGTAGCGACACTGCGCGAATCGCCCCTGATTCGGGCCGATGTGCCGATCACTGGTGCTATTTACGATGTAACCAACGGGCGGGTAATCGAGGTGGTGCGTAGCCCCGCTGCTGCCTAGCCTACCCCTTAGCTTGCCCAAGCCCCAAGCCTCTGCTTACAGCAGCTCTGCCAGCAACTCAAGCGGGTGCTGGCAGATTACCCCCGTGCTGCGCCGCAACTGCATGCGCCACAGCAGATCAGGATGTACCACCCGATCATACGGAGCCGCCGCCACACACACCACCCCCGCATACTGGTGCAGGAGCGGAGCCAGTGTCAGCGCAGAAGCGGCATCTGCCAGATACACCCGCAGGGGCGGCTCTGGGCGGCGCAGGGGCAGGCGGTGAGCGTGGCGGGCCAGAAACGTGAGCAGGTCATCCGTCTGGCTGAGGACGTGGCGTGTATCGGAGTTGTTCAGCAGGGCATACGTCTGCACGGCGTGGCGTAGCTGCTGCACACAGCCCGCACTCACGCCCACGACAGGAATGCCGCGCCGAGTATACCACCCCAAGCGGTGCAGCGTGTGACGCGCCATCGCCTGTGCCCCCGCCGGATCGCCGTAGCAGGCGCGGATTGCACCGCAGCAGGCATGGCGCACCGTGAGCGGATTCCAGCCGCCTGCTTCGAGCAGTTGCATTGCCGCCACGCCTACCGCCAGATCGCTGTACTGCACCGCACAGCCGAAAAATAGATACACCGCCTGCGCGGTGCGGGCGTGGACTTTGTAGTGCGTGCGCTCTGGGACGCTTTTGTCTTGGCGGGCCCGCACCCAACGGGTGAAGCGTTGGCGGGTGAGCGGGGGCAGGGGCAACGTGCGCGGGATGCCAAGCTGCTGCGCTAGGACGGATCGCACAGGCGCAAGCGTGAGGAGCCAATTGATGAGTGGCGCAGGCTTGCCCGTCAAGGCATGGATCACGAATTGGTGGCGCGGCAGCAGGCGTAGTGCAAGCGGCGTGGGAGTTGGGCAAATCTGGCGGTGCGGGCCGGCCGAGCCTGCGCGACAGGCGCGGCATGCTGGGTTGTCCGGTGGGGATGGATGGCTATTATTCATGGCGGCTAGTGTACCATGTTTCGGGGTAGCCCCAAGCAGTCGCTTGAGCGGGCTACCCCGTGCCGCCGATAGGCAACGTACACGCTCGCGGTGGGCTATTCGCCCAGCGTGAACTGGTCGAACAGGCGCACTTCGCTCGCCGGGTTGCGCGTATCAAAGACGTAGCTACTGACGACACCGGTGCCCGTGTCAAGGATGCTAAACGCCGTCAGGTTGTTGCTGCTCAAGTAGGGCAGCGGGCGGTTGTTTTCGGCGAGCGGCTCTAGCTCAGCCATTGGGTTGAACTCGGTGGGGAAGATCGGCGCACGCCCATGCCCATCGCCAGTGCGCGGATAGTTGATCGGATTCCAGCGCGAGGTGGGCGACTCCAGCTCCGCCCAGAATGTTTCCACATAGTCGGCGCGTTCGGACACAATGCCCCCATCATCGGCGTAGTAGCCGCCAAAGGTATTGCCCACGTTGGAGGTTTCGAGGTAGTGCATGGCTCCCACTTGGGCCCGGTTCCACAGGTGCGAGTGCCCCGTCAAAACCAGATCAACCCCGCTCTCGACGAGCAGCGGTTCGATGTCGTTGCGCCACACATCATTCTCAAGCGGGTACTCATAGCGGATCTCGGTGATGCTGCCGAGCAACGGCATCACCGTCTCTTGCCACTGCTCCGGCGTAAAGGGTAGCGTGGCTTGCAACGTTTGGGTGATGCCGGCCACATCCGTGTAGAAGATCGTGGCGACCGGATCAGCCATCACCGGAATGACGTTATCGCCCACCCCAAACGGACTCTGGTGAGCCATCACCACGCGGTAGCGGGCATTCTGGAAGGCTTCGCTGGCTAACACTTCGCGCAGCCATTCGTATTGCTCGGATCCCTCGTTAAATGTCTCAAACCACATATCGCCAAAGCCCCACGCATCTGGGTTGCTCAGTTCATCTCGGCGTTCGCTGAACTTCCCGCGTGACTCAGGCTTGACTTCCCACGTGCGCCACATCCGCGAAACGTTCATCGAGATCAAAAACACATCCCCAATCTGGTAGGCGTAGTAGGCTTCGCCTTGCGGGCCTTCGTCGGGGTGGTTCCACATAGCGAGATAGTTGCTATATTCGTAGGAGTTGTCTTGGATCCACTGCTCCCGAACAGCCGGATCATTGTTGGGGTTGATCTCGGCTTGCTGTTGCCCATAGCGCATTTCGGCATACCAGCGCGGCTGCGGGTCGTTGTCCATCTGGTTCAGCGTGTTTGTGTCTGGCTTCCAGCGGCCCGGTACTTCGTGGTTGCCAATTGAGCCAAAGAGCGGCGCGTGTTGCAGAATCGCGCCCCCGTTGTAGGGAAACTCTGGGAATAGCTCCTGATAGTAGCCCTGCATTGAGGGGAAGAATGCCGGCCGCGCACCGGCAAAAGCACGCTGCCCGGCCTCGCCCGGCTGTTCGAGCCATGCCGGATCGTAGCGATCAAACCACTCGGAGGCGCGGTTGGGGAAATCTACGAAGTCCCCTGCGAAGAAGACCGCATCTACCAGACCAACAGTCTCGACTACCTTTTGGAAGTTGGCGGCCGCCATTTGGCGATTCTGCTGGTCGGAAGTCAGCAGGATCTTGAGCGGCGTACCTGTCGTCGGGAGCGGTTGCAAGGTAAACTCATCACTCGCTAGCACCGTGCCATCGCTGGTGGTGCTGCTGACGGTGTAGGGCACGCGGGTATTCGGTGCAAGCCCGGTGGCTGTAGCTTCATGCCGCCAGACCTCACGTTCCGTTAGTTCGGTAAACGTCACCCCGCGCATACGCGAGTCGGCATCTTCGTAGAGGCGCGGCAGGCGTGAACTGCTTGCGGCGACGGTCACGGGTGTCCCATCTTGGGGCGTGTAGGTCAATTGATGGTCACTCCCTTCAAAGCTGGTATACCACACCACAATCACGCTATCAGCAGTGGGCAATTGCAGCAGGGGTGCGCTGAGAAAGCGTTCGGCAGGGAGTGGCTCATCTGCAACTGTGGTCGGGGCTTCCGTTGGCACTTCGGTCGGGGCTTCCGTTGGGGCTTCAGTCGGCACTTCCGGCGGGGCTTCCGTTGGGGCTTCCGTTGGCACTTCCGGCGGGGCTTCCGCAACCGGTGCGGTGGTGGGTACATCTGTTGGGGCGGGCAGGCTTGCCTGTCCACACGCGGCAACAAGCAGGGTGAGCAGCGTGAACAGGGTGAACAGACGGAGACTGTGGGGCGTAGAGAACCAAAGCAGCGATTTCATGTTGCACCTCAGCATGGTTTGTTCTTGGCAAGATACACCTCACGTATCTGGCAGTATAAATGGTTCGTGTTAAGGTATGATTAAGTCGCGGGGGGAATTTTCCCCGTTGTGCGAGGGGCAATGAGCTTCAGTGCAGGTAGTTTACAATCTGTGTCACCCAACGGATCAGCCCAAACGCACTGATCGCCGCGAGGGTTGCACCCGCCACCACCCGCCCCGCCCCGCCCCGTCGCCAGAGCCGGTGCAAGGCAATACCTGCCCCCAAGCACAGCGCGGGGTAAAGGAAATGCTCCCAGCGCACACCTTGCCGCGCAAACAGGAACAGCCCTAACGAGAGCATTGTGCCGCCCCACCACGCCAACACCACCCACGCCAGCAGTGGGCGTGGAGTGCGCCGCCAGAGCAGCACCGCCCCCGCTATACCCACGACAAGCAGCGGCGGGTAGAGGAAACTCCACGTCTGGAACAGATTGCCCCCGATGCCGAGCAGCTGCGCGAGCGGCTCCGGCGGGGTGGTGCTGACCGCCGGATCGCCCTGTAACCGTTGTGCGAAGATCGCCACGAAGGGCGGCGCGGAGTAGTAGATCGCCACCGCCGCTAGCCCGCCTGCTGCTGCTGCCGGAATGAACACGGGCGGGCGGAGGAGCGTCTGCGGCGGTAGCCACCGCCCACCAAGCACACCAATTGCACCCGCCGCCGCTAGGAGCGCAGCGAACGAAATCGCTACGCCGAAGTGTCCTAGCAGCCCTAGCGCAATCAGGATGGACAGGATCAAAGCGGCGGTGCGGGTAGGGCGGGCGGTAGGATGGGGTGCGGCGAGGGCGAGCCACGCGAGCGCAGGCAGGGCCAGCACTTGTCCGCCGAGATTGGCATATTCACCGATAGAGAAGGATGCCATCATTGGGGGCGGCACGAGGTACAGCGCAGCTCCCGCGAGAGCCGCCCCCTGCCCCACCCCAGCGCGGCGGAGCAAGCCCCACAGCAGCAGGATCACCGCGCTATCGAGCAGGGCTGTACCCACCTGCACAATCTTGACGCGGGTGTCAATATCGCCGGGTAGCACCAGCAGCGCAGGCGCAGCGATCAGGTAGGTGCCGGGCGGGTAGGGGGCTTGGCCCCCGCCAGCGCGGGCCGGTAAGCCCTCAGTAAAGAAGATCTTCCCAATTGCCACCTCCAACACATTGTTGGCATTCAGGCGGTGATCGCTGAAGCGGGCGTGCGGGTGCAGCATACCACCCGTGCGGATCACGAAGGCCAGCAGCACCAATGCCACCACTGCACCACAAGCGCGGGTCGGGGCAAGGAGGCGCATAGGCGGGGCGGCGGGCAGTTGCCAGCCCCACCGATTGTGGTGGCGCAAGGGCCAGCCACCCAGCAGCAGCCAGACCACGCCCGCCAAAAGATTAGCTCCTAGCAGGATCATTAGAAGCTGTGGCAATACGAGCGTGAGGGCCATTCGCTGGAAGGCAAGCACAATCGCTAGTACAGCCACGCTGGCCATACACACCGCACATGCGCTACGCCGCGCCAGCGCAAGCCAACGCAAGGGTAGATAGCCCAGCATTACAAGGGCGAGCATGGCCCCGACTACGCCCCACGCAGGCGCACGCAGGCGATCAGCGTGCGGCGTGATCTCGACGGAGCGGAGGGTGAAGCCGAGATCACGCGGATCGTTGCTGGCCACATACGGCTGCGTCTGCATGATCAGACGTAGGTCGCCCTGAGCATCGGCCGGCACAATCAGCGTGTAGCGGCGCGGCGTGGCGGACACCTCCAGCGCATGCGGTGGGCGTAGACCAGCCTGCCACACACTCGCGGCGGAGAGACCATCGGCGTGGCCACTTGCCGCAAATAGCGTCACTACCCATTGCCCGCCGCCCACACCCGGTAGCCATACCACCGCCTCACTCGTTGCCCAACGATAGGCGTAGCCGGGCGGCAGCGTCCACCATTGCCACGTTGTGGTGCTGGCTGGCTCAGAGGCATTGAAGCCGCGCAAGAAGGGCGCATCATCTTCGCGGCGATGGCTCACCGGATCACCGCCTATCGCTATGGTTGTGCGGAAGGGGACTTGATAGGCGAGCAACGTGAGCAACAGCGTGGCCAGCAGGAGCCAGAGCAAAGTGCGTAGCTCGGCAGCCCACGCTCGCCCTGTAGCACGAGTGCCTAGAGCCATCTGCGCCAACGGATCAACAGGAACTGGATCGTCACGAGGATCACGATAATCACAACTAATACGGTGAACCCAGTTGGGTCACCCTCGCCGGGAATGCCGCCCAGATTCACGCCGAGCAAGCCCGTGATGAAGCCAAGCGGGAGGAAGATCACCGAGAGAATCGAGAGGACATACATGCGCCGATTGAGATCTACCGAAAGCTGATTGGACAGCTCCTCACTGACAATCGTGGCGCGGTCACGGATGGCTTCTACATCGCCGATGTAGGCCGCCATATTGTCGCTAATCTGGGCCAATTGGGTGAAATCATCCTCACTAAGCCACTTAAAGCGTGAGTGCCGAAGCTGATTGATAGCTGTGCGTTGCGGCTCCAAGAAGCGTTGCAACATAATCGCCGTGCGCCGCACCACTAGCAGCCGCTTACGCATAGATTGGTAGTTGCCGTGTTCCATTTCGTCTTCCAGATCATCCACTGTATCGCGCATGCGGTTGACAGTTTCGCAGATAATTGTGTTAATCCGCTCAACCGCCATCAGCACCAGATCGGCTTGGTCGCTGGGACCAGTGCCCGCATTCATGGCGTAGCGCAACTGCAAGCCAGAGAGGATGCGGCGCATCCGCGTGATGATAATCCGCCCTGCATCTACCCACATCCGCAGTGAGATCGTGGCTTTCGGGTTGGTATCAAGTTCAGGGCTAATTCCCCTCAATACCATCAATAAGCCCTCGTTGTAGATCTCGCAGCGTGGGCGGGCTTCGGGATTGAGCAACTGATCGGTGATTGCACGCGGCAGGCCACTCTCATTCAGCAGCCAGTTTCGCGCATCGTAGCGTTCATAATCAAGATACAAACAGAGGATCCCCTGTGAAATCTCCCACGTTTCAATGTCCGGCCAATCTACCTCTCGGCCACCACCGTGGCCATCCAAAATATACGCAAGCAGCAGTCCGCTAATTTGCGCGTTGGTTATCATGGCTAGTCCGCCACCTTGATTGGGTTAGGGGTAGCTCCGTTGCAAAACATACACACCATAATCGCAGATGCCGCTCCGCATCGGGTAGCTACGCACCACCATGTAGCCGCGCTTAAACAGGGTGCGATAATCAGCATCGCTGCGGATGTGCCCGCCCCGATCAAGCCAGTGCATAGCGTGCCCGGCAACATTCCACCGATCCGGCGGGGGCACATCCTCAATCACAAGCAGCGTTGCACCCGCCCGCAACACGCGGTGCAACTCGGCAAGAGCAGCCCGGGCTACGTCGTCGGACAGGTGGTGCAACACGCCCAGCACAAGCGCGGCATCGAAGCTGGCGGGAGCGAACGGGAGCTGCTCACCAACGCTGGCAAGGTAGCTTCCGGGGCGGGTGCGTCCCGCAAACTGGATGTAGACCATTGCCGGATCAATGCCCACGTAGTGCTGCGGGGGGAAGCACGCCGCGAATGCCCCTGTGCCACAGCCAAAGTCGAGGAACCGCCGCTTGCCCACATCGGCGAAGGGCGCAAGCTCACGGGCGATCACCGCCTTTTCGCCGTGATAGCCCGCCTCCACTAGCCACCGCAGGCTGTTCCACAGGTACGGGCTGTTGCTCAAGCCATCGAGAGCCTGCTGCACCGGAGCCGGATTAGCCGTCATCGGGAGATCGCTCACAGCGTCATCTCCTCAAGTTTGCCACTATGCGCCAGACATAGCACCGCCAACCCGTAGGGCAAGCCCTGCCCTAACTCTAGCCATGCCGCCTCCAATGCAAACGGCACCCGCAATGCCGCATTGATGGGCGCGGTGGGCAGCGTCAGGTCGGATGTGGCGGGCGGTGGCTCGCTGTGCCGCGCTTCAAGCGTGCGTTGCAGCAGCGCAAGCGGGAACAGCAGCGTATTCACGTAGCTCCAGCGTTCGACAATGAAGCCCGCCGCCGCCAACAGATGCTGCACATCAGGGGCACGGTAACGACGGCGCGTATGCACCGCCAGATCGTGCTTGCCGCGCAGTTCATCAAGTCTATTGTAAGCGGGCAAGCGCAGCAGAATGCGCCCACCATGCCGTAGCACGCGGCGAGCCTCGCACAGGGCGGCGACTTCATCTGGGATCCCGCGATGGTCTAGGACATCGAAGGATATGACCAGATCGAAGCTGTCATCCGCAAATGGCAACGCTAGCACCGAGCCTTGCAGCAGTGCGCTCATGTGCGGCTCGCACTGGGCTAGCTCCAGTGTGAGCGGCTCCCGATTTAGCCCCACTAGCCGACCACCCTGATCGGTGTAGCGGTGCAAGAAGTGCAAGTTGCCACCCGTGCCACAC
>Ga0308414_1002647_pt1 | contig 11660 bp, 9 predicted proteins | sample HotsprSampleOS50_FD_205667 | JGI IMG/M metagenome (GOLD analysis project Ga0308414, IMG submission 205667) | Hot spring phototrophic mat microbial communities from Octopus Spring, Yellowstone National Park, Wyoming, United States - 20090730_OS50 ... | reverse complement strand
GATGTTTTTGTACCCAAAGTGCTGTTTGAGCATAAGCCGGAGGTGTTTGGCTCAGACCAGCAGACGCCGATTTATTACAAGGGGTTCATTTACGGCGTTCGTCCGGACAAACAATTGGTCTGTATGGATACCGACGGCCAAATCCGCTGGGTTAGCAGTACTGAGAACCGCTACGGGCTGGGGGCGTATATGATTGCAAACGGCCTGATCTATGTCCTGAATGATGAGGGTCTTCTATCCTTAATCCGTGCAATACCGGAGCGGTTTGAATTATTGGCCAAGGCCAAAGTCCTCGACGGCCACGAAAGCTGGGGGCCGCCTGCAATGGCCGCGGGGCGACTGATTGTACGCGATCTGACGACAATGGTGTGCGTGGATGTTTCGGCAAAGCCATAAGTTGTTTTAAGTATTGGTTTTTGATATAAGTAACAGCAATGCAAAGAGGCAAATCATATCTTAAGTCGGCGCTTTTGGGCGGCGGGGTCGTTGGCGCGGCAATCGCGGCGGCAACGGCGTTTTTCTTTTTGGACAGCGGACGGCCGCTGGCAAACTTGGGCGAGGAATATCGCTACAACTTAGCCGAGTATGCGGCGATTGACCCATCGCTGTTGCTGTATGAGCCGCTCGGCCAGCCAATCCCCACCGGTCTGTCGCAAAGCCGAACGATTGCCGTCGCGCCGGACGGCGTCATTTGGCTGACCGGCGATAATGCGATTGTGGCGATGGATGCGCGCGGAGCAATGCTGCGGACGATAGAATGCGATGCGGCGCCGCTGTGTCTGGCCTTTGGCAAGGATGGGCTGTTGTATGCGGGATTGACCGACCATGTCGTCGCGTTTAGCGCCGAGGGAAAACTTATCGCCCAATGGGACAAGCCCGCCGACAACGCCCTGCTGACCTCGCTGGCAGCGGCGGACGACTGCCTCTTTGCCGCCGATGCGGCCAACAAGGTTGTCCTGCGTTATACGCTTGACGGAGTTGTTTCACTGAAAATGGGGTACAAAGACGCCGACCGCAACTGGCCGGGCTTTGTGATTCCCAGCCCCTATTCGTTCAATCTCGCCCTTGCGCCGGACGGTCTGCTGCGTATTGTCAATCCGGGACGGCACTGGGTCGAGGCCTGGACAATCGACGGCCACCGCGAGTGGCGCTGGGGCGAGACGTCGATTCGTGTAGAGGGTTTCAGCGGCTGCTGCAATCCGGCGGCAATTGCAATCCTGCCCAACGGACACATCATCACCAGCGAAAAAGGGCTGATTCGCATCAAAGAGTATGACGAACAAGGGCATTTTCTCGGCGTAGTCGCCGGGCCGGAACAGTTGGGGTGGGTTGAGCCGCTGCGCGTTCACGACAAGCCCGAACAATTGCAGGTGCGCGGCTTCGGCGTGGCCGTCGATGCCGATGGACGTGTGTATGTGCTGGATACAGTGCGGAATGTGATTCGGATTTTTGAAAAGAAGAAATGAAACCACGAAGTTATTTCAAATTTCAAATTTCAAATTTCAAAATAGGAAATAGGAAATATGAAATTTATAGACCATACTAATCGACGTGGGTTGCTGCAAGCGGCGGCGCGATGGGGTATTGCGCTGGCGGCGGCGCTGGGCGGTTTTGCAATCTATCGGCGCAATGGCGGCCGACAGGCAGAAAACGCCTGCCGTGATCCGCAGGGCAAAACCGGCTGCGAGACGTGCGGATTGCTGGGGTCGTGCGGACTGCCGCGGGGGCTGTCATTTAAACGCTTTCACAGGGAGACCGACAATGGCCGATAAACAGACGCATCCGACACGCAGGCAATTTCTGCGCGAAGGGTTGTGGGCAGGAACACTGACGGCAGTCGCAGCGGCGGCGGCGACCCTGGCCGCCCGCGCCAGAGACGACCGGCGGGTCTGGCAAATTGACCCCTATAAATGCATCGCTTGCGGCAAGTGCGCGACCCACTGCGTGCTGAATGAATCGGCGGTCAAGTGTGTGCATTCATACGCGATGTGCGGCTACTGCGATCTGTGTACGGGCTATTTTGTCCCAGAACCCAAAGACCTGACCACCGCAGCGGCCAACCAGCTTTGTCCGACCGGCGCGATCATCCGCACCTTTGTGGAAGATCCCTATTTTGAATACACCATCGATGAGCCGCTGTGCATCGGCTGCGGCAAATGCGTCAAGGGTTGCGGGGCATTCGGCAACGGCTCGCTGTTTTTGCAGGTGCGGCACGACCGCTGTCTGAATTGCAACGAATGCGCCATCGCCGCGGCATGTCCATCGCAGGCGTTTGTGCGTGTACCGGCCAATTCGCCGTATTTGCTGAAGGGATACAAATGAGCCATCGGCTGAAACTCTGTGTGCTGCTTGGACTGGCGATGACTGCAATAGCTTTCGGCGTGCAGCGGTTTCCGCCGCCGCAGTTTGAAACGCCGCACACCATCCCGACCCCCACCACGCCTTTGCCAAAATCCGTAACGGTTGAGATTGTGGATACGGCGGTACTGGCCGCGGCGCTGGCGCTGGCGGCGTATCTGATTCACCGACATCGCCGTCGGGGCTGGATTATCGCCATGTCGTTGTTTTCGCTGCTGTATTTCGGCTTTTGGCGCAAGGGCTGTGTCTGCTCGGTCGGCGCTGTCGGGAATTTAACGCTGGCTATTTTTGACAGTTCCTACGCCCTGCCGCTAACAGTGTTGGCGTTTTTTCTGCTGCCGCTGCTATTTGCACTGTTTTTTGGGCGTATCTTTTGCGGGGCGGTCTGTCCGCTGGGGATGGTGCAGGAATTGATACTCATCCGCCCGCTGCGTGTGCCGGTCTGGCTGGAGGCGTCCCTGCGGCTGCTGGCATGGCTGTATCTGGGTCTTGCGCTGCTGATGGCCGCTACCGGCAGCGCATTTGTGATTTGCCGATACGACCCGTTTGTGGCGTTTTTTCGGCTGGGAGCAAACCCGCAAATGTGGGTCATCAGTATTTCGTTTCTATTGATGTCGCTGTTTGTGGGGCGGCCGTACTGCCGATTTTTATGTCCTTATGGGGTGATTTTGCGGCAGTTTTCGCGGCTGTCCAAATGGCGTGTAACCATCACGCCGGACGAATGTATTCATTGCCGACTGTGCGAGGACGCCTGCCCGTATGGGGCGGTGCAAAAACCCAATGTCGAATGGCCGCACGATCAGCGCATCAAAGCACGGCGGCGGGTGCGGGCGCTGATTGTGCTGCTGCCGGTCATCGCGCTGCTCGGCGGCTGGGTCGGCCATCAGTCCGCCGCAACGCTTTCGCAATCGCATCCGACGGTGCGGCTGGCCGAGCAGGTGCGGTTGCAGCAGGCCGGATTACTGGCTCGCCCGACTGACGAAACGACGGCGTTTGCCGCGACGGGGCAATCCATCGAAACCCTCTATTCACAGGCCGCGGCCAAACAGCGGCAATTTGCCATCGGCGCAACGCTGCTGGGTGCGGCGATGGGACTGCTGTGCGGGCTGACCTTGGTACGTACCCATATCTGTTTTCGACAGGATGAATATCAAGCGCATCGTGCCGGTTGTGTCGCCTGCGGCCGCTGCTTTATCAGTTGTCCGCGCGAACACCTGCGGCGCAACCCCAAATACCCTACCATTGCGGAGGGCTCATCGCCGTGCTGAATACCGAACAACGTCCGCTAAGTCCGCTGGTACAGGCCGCCGGCGGCGTGGCGATTGTTACGCTGATTTTTGCGGTAGTGATTGCTGCGCTTCTATCGGTCAGCTTGTATCGCTATGCCGTAACCGATCCCTTGCAGGCGGCGGAGTTGGAACGGCTCAAAGCGCAGTACCTGACCGCGCCAACCGATACCCAACTGGCCGAGCGCATCGAGGCGATGGACGTGCAGTTGCGGCGACAGCAGTTTGCGCGGCTGTATTTTTTGCAGCACGGGACAGCGCTATTAATAATTGATCTGGCGGTGTTTGTCGCTTCGGCGGTGCTTTGCACGCGGACGTGGCGGACGCCCGCCCTGCCGGACAGCTCGCCGGATCGCAAGGCCGAGCAGATTCGCCACGCCCTGCAAGTGCGTACCGCTGTTACAGTTGCGGCGGTGGCCATTGGCGCAGCGGGGCTTTATCTGGCACAGCGGCCTACTGTGCCGACGACGGATGGCAACACCAAACCGGAATTGCCCGCAACTACTATTCAGTCGCCGTCGTTTGCGACTTACGAGCAAATGATGGCACAGTGGCCGTCGTTTCGCGGGGCGGACGGTTCCGGCGTTTGCCGGTTTGAGAATATCCCAGACGACTGGGACGGGGCAACCGGACGCAACATCCTCTGGAAAAGTCCGATTCCTCTGCCCGGCCACAATTCGCCGATTGTCTGGGGCGACCGCATCTTTTTGAGCGGCGCAACGGAAACGGCGCAGCAGGTATATTGTTATGATCTTGCCAGTGGGCAGCTTTTATGGACGGGCGAGGTCATCGTTACGCCCGACGCGGCGCGAGACGATATGCATATTATGGAGGATACCGGTTATGCCGCCCCGACGATGGTTACGGATGGAATCCGTGCGGCAGCGATATTTGCCGGCGGCGATATCGCCTGTTTTACCGTTGCCGGCCAAAAACTCTGGCAGCGGCACTTGGGCGTACCCGAAAGCGCCTACGGCTATGCGGCCTCGCTGGCGGCGTTTGAAAAGAACATTATCGTCCAATATGACGTTACTTACGATACACAGGACAGCCGATTGATTGCGCTGGATTGGCAGACCGGAAAGACGGCTTGGCAGACGGCCAGACCCGTGCCGAACTCGTGGACGTCGCCGACGGTCGTTCCAATCGCGCAAACACATCAACTCTTGACCAGCGGCTCGCCGTGGGTAATCGCCTACGACCCCCGCAGCGGTCGGGAACTGTATCGAGCGGATTGCCTAAGCGGCGATGTAGCGCCGACGCAGATTCTGGCCGACGGCAAAATTATTGCCATCGAACCGTACAACAACATCGTCGCGATTCGCACCGATGCAGCAAAAGGAGATGTAACGCAAACACATCTGGCGTGGCGCAAAGCGGGCAATATCCCCGATATTTGCAGCCCCATCAGCGACAACACGCTGGTCTGGACATTGGCCACCGACGGCACACTGACGGCCTTTGACGTCGCCGACGGAACAACCGTTTATACCCAATCGCTGAATGCTGAGGTGCAGGCCTCGCCCTGTTTGGTCGGGGAGGTGCTGTATATCCTGACCGTCCGCGGTACGATGATCCTTGCCAAAACCGGACGACAGTATGAAGAAATCAAACGGCTTGAGCTGGGCGAAAAGTGCTACGCCAGCCCCGCATTTGCCGCCGGCCGCATCGTTATACGTGGTGTTGAGAACCTCTATTGTATCGGAGCATTGGGGCTGTAAAAAAGGTAAAGATTAAACGTCAAACGTTAAAGGTGTCGAATTTTCTGTTCAATTTACAATATCCAATTTACAATTCTTAGTTTGTGTGCTTGGTGATAAAAAAAGGGCAACCAATATGTTGTCATTCCGCCGCCGCAAGCGGGGTCGATCTGTCCGCCGTGGATGCGATCGTCGCTCGCATCGGTAAACAGCCGCGGTATGTCCTGCCGCTGCTGCAGGCGGTGCAGGCGCACTACGGCTATCTGCCCAAAGAGGCGATGGAGCGGCTGTGCGCAATCACCGAGTGTACGCCGGCGGCGGTCTGGTCGGCGGCGACGTTTTACGACCAGTTTCGCCTGCGACCGGCGGGCAAGCACTGCATCCGCGTGTGCATCGGCACGGCCTGCCACGTCAAGGGCGCCAACGGCATCTACGAGGCCTTTCGCCGATTCCTGAAGATGGACGATACCGACGACACCGACTCCCAACGGCAGTTCACCGTTCAAAAGGTCGCTTGTCTGGGCTGCTGTATGCTGGCGCCGGCGGTTCAGATTGACGATGTGATTTATGGGCACCAGACGCCGGAGGCGGTTGGGGCGACGATTGACGATTTTTTGTCGCAGCGGGACGAAACGCTGGGCAAAGTCGAACCGGCAGCCGCACACCCTGCTCATCACGGCCAAGTGCGCATCTGTCTGGATTCAAGCTGTCGGGCGGTCGGCAGCGACAGGGTTTATGCCGCCCTCAAGCAGGCCGTCAAACGCCTGCATCTGCCCGTGCGGGTCAAAAGCACCGGCTGTCCGGGGATGTCGTACATCGCTCCGCTGGTGGAGGTTGTAACAGAGGACGGCCAGACGTTCCGCTATGGCCGTGTGCAGCCGGCGGACGCCGAAGGATTATTACGGCGGCATTTTCAGCCGGCCTCGACCCTTGCGCGACTGGCGGCTGCTGCCGCCGACTGGCTGGATGCACTGGCCGACGACCGGCTTGGCGAAGGGCCAATCCGTTACGCCCTGCACATTCGCCCGCACGAGACCGACCGTTATTTGACGCCGCAGGTACATATCGCCACGGAGCATTTCGGCAACGCCGACCCGCTGGATATTGACGAATACATCGCGCACGGCGGCTTTTCGGCGTTGAAAAAAATCGCCGTTCAACCGGATGCAAACAGGGTTCTGGATGCATTGGAAAACGCCGGACTGCGAGGCCGCGGCGGCGGCGGGTTTCCGACGCACTTAAAGTGGCGGGCGGTATTGCACAGCCCGTCGGACAAAAAATACATCGTCTGCAACGGCGATGAGGGCGACCCCGGCGCCTTTATGGATCGGATGCTGATGGAATCGTATCCGTTCCGCATCATCGAAGGGATGACGATTGCGGCAATGACCGTCGGGGCGGACGAAGGATATTTGTATATTCGCGCCGAGTATCCGCTGGCAATGGAGCGGATGCAGCAGGCGATTGAACTGTGCCGACAGCGAGGATTTGTCGGCGACGCGGTGTGCGGCGGCGGGCGTTCTTTTCAACTTCACATCTATGCCGGCGCCGGGGCGTTTGTCTGCGGCGAAGAGACGGCAATGCTGGCCAGCATCGAAGGCCGCCGGGGGATGCCGCGCCTGCGGCCGCCCTACCCCACACGGCAGGGACTGTGGCAAAAACCGACGCTGGTCAACAATGTCGAGACCTTTGCGGTCGTGCCGTGGATATTGCGCAACAGCCCCGCCGCCTTTGCCGTACACGGCACCAGCCACAGCAAAGGAACAAAAGTCTTTGCGCTGGCCGGCAAGGTACGGCGCGGCGGGCTGATTGAAACGCCGATGGGCATGACGCTGCGGCAGGTCGTCGAGCAGATCGGCGGCGGCGTAGGCGACGGCCGCACGCTCAGGGCCGTACAGGTCGGCGGCCCTTCCGGCGGGTGTGTGCCGGCGGCGCTGGCCGATACGCCTATCGACTATGAATCCCTGCACGCGGTCGGGGCGATGATGGGCTCCGGCGGGATGGTGGTCTTTGACGATACCGACTGTATGGTGGATATCGCACGGTACTTTTTGACATTTACGCAGGCGCAATCGTGCGGGCGATGCACCTTCTGCCGCATCGGAACCAAGCGGATGCTTGAACTGCTGGAGGCAATCTGCGGCGGCAAAGGACAACGCGGCGACATCGACCGGCTCATGGAACTCGGCGAGCATATCCGCCGCACAAGCATCTGCGGCTTGGGCAAAACCGCCCCTAATCCCGTATTGTCCACACTGGCGTATTTTCGCGATGAGTACGAAGCGCATTTGCAGGGCAAATGTCCGGCAGGGGTGTGTCGGGCGTTGATACGATTTTCGATTACGGATAAATGCATCGGCTGTACGCTCTGCGCCCAGCGCTGTCCGACCGGAGCGATTGCGATGCTGCCGTATCGGCAGCACGAGATTGACCAAGATAAATGCGTCCGCTGCGGGACATGCAAAAAAGTATGTCCCGCTAAAGCCGTGCAGGTAGAATAAACAAAAAAAGAAACCACGGATTTCGCAGATTTTCACGGATTAAAAAACGATGCATGATAACATTAACGATTGACAACCGGCTTGTGCAAGTTCCCGATGGGGCGACAATACTTGACGCCGCCGATGCGTTGGGCATTTACATCCCGACGCTGTGCCATGTCAAGGGCTGTTCGCCTTCGACGAGTTGTATGGTCTGCGTGGTGCAGGTCGAAGGCGTATCGTCGCTGGCGCCGGCCTGCGGGGCATTGGCGATGCCGCAGATGCGCGTAACCACCGACAGCGATATAATCCGCGCCGCCCGCAAGACGGCGGTGGAACTGCTGTTGAGCGACCACACCGGCGACTGCATCGCCCCCTGCCAGATTGGCTGTCCTGCGGGTATGGATATCCCCCAAATGCTGCGGCATATCGCCGCCGGAGACGACCGCGCCGCCATTGCGGTCGTCAAACGGGACATCCCCCTGCCGGCAATTTTAGGGCGGATATGCCCTGCCCCGTGCGAAAAGGTCTGCCATCGGGGCAAAATCGACCAGCCCGTGGCAATTTGTCGGCTCAAACGCTATGTCGCCGATGTGGATTTATTTTCGGGCGAACCGTTTACGCCTTCTGGACGTGTTAATACGGGCAAAACCGTCGCTATCGTCGGCGCTGGGCCGTGCGGGCTTTCAGCGGCCTATTATTTGGCTCAAAACGGCATTTCGTGTGTGCTTTTTGACGACCATGACCTGCCCGGCGGCGCACTGCGTTATGCCGACATAGATCGGGAACTATTGCCGCTGGAGATAGTTGATAAAGAGACACAACAGATATTAAAACTAAATATCCTCTTTAAACCGCGGCAGCGTATCGGCAGAGATGTGGATTTTGACTCGCTTTGCAGCCAATATCATACCGTATTCATTGCCGCCGGCGACCCGGCAATGTATAATAATGCCGTTGATTTTCCGCTGGAAATATCAGACGGCAAGATTCGCGTTAGCCGTCCTTATTATACCGCCGGTCGTGCGGGCGTTTTTGCGGGCGGCGGCTGCATCGGCAGCCGCAGGTTATGTGTGCGGGCGGTTGCGGACGGTAAAGAAGCGGCTAAAGCAATAATAGCGTACCTGAATAATACGCAGTTGGACACCAAACGTGTTTTCAACAGCAGAAGTGTACAGCCGCCGCCGTGTGAAAATTTGCTTTCTCGGACGGAACCGACTGCGCCGCAGGAAGGGTATGCTCCCGATACAGCACAACAACAGTCGCAGCGATGTCTGCATTGCGACTGCCGAAAGGCCGACAATTGCCGTTTGCGTCAACTGGCCGAACGTTTGGATGCCAAGCAAAACACATGGGCGGGCGAAAAACGCAAAACAACACTGCAATTCGGCTCAAACGGAATTGTTTATGAATCGGGTAAATGCATTCAATGCGGCCTGTGTATTCAGATTGCCAAACAACAGGCCGAGCCGATAGGGCTGACGTTTGCCGGACGCGGTTTTACAATGGCCGCTGAGGCGCCGTTTGAAAAGCAGCTCCATGAGTCATTGACAATCGCCGCAGCCGACTGTGTAAAAAACTGTCCGACTGGCGCGTTGGCGTGGAAATGAATGAAGAATAAAGAATTTAGAATTAGGAAAACAGTGGAGTATTATAAATGGCAATGAATCGTTTGTTTGCAATCGGATTGGTATTTTGTATGTGTTCTTCGATGGGTCAGGCACAAGACTGGCCGCACTGGCGGGGGCCGAATCACGACGGCGTCAGCACGGAAACAAATATCGATTTTTCTGCGTTGAATAGTCCGAAAATCGTCTGGCAGGCGGATATCGGCATCGGTTTTTCCGCCGTCAGCGTCGCCGACGGCAAAGCGTATGTGATGGGCAATGTCGATAAAAACAAAGATATGGTCTATTGCTTTGACGCCTTGACCGGCAAGGAGGTCTGGCAGTACAGCTATGTCGAGCCGCTTGACCCCAAATACTATGAAGGCGGCACCAGCTCCACGCCGACCGTCAATGACGGCAAAGTTTATACGCTCAGCAAAAGCGGAAAATTATTTTGTCTGGACGCCCAAACCGGAGCGGTCGTCTGGCAAAAAACCCTCCCTCACAAGGCGCCGACATGGGGCTTTTCCTCATCCGGATTAATCCTCGACGACAAACTCATCTTTAATGTCGGCAGCGCCGGTGCGGCGTTCCACAAAAATGACGGTCAGGTCATCTGGGACAGTGCGGCCGCCGAGTGCGGCTATGCCTCGCCGGTTCCATTCAAGACGCCGGAGGGCAAGCTGTGTGTCGCCCTGTTTGCCAAAGAGTCGTTGACGGCTGTCGATCCTACCGACGGCAAAATCCTTTGGAGTTTTCCCTGGAAGACCCAGCACAATGTCAACGCCGCCGATCCGGTGATTGTCGGTCAGGAAGCGTTTATCACCTCCGGCTACAATCGCGGGGCGGCGCTGGTGCGATTTGCCGATAAGCCATTGGCCGTATGGGAAGAAAAATCAATGCGCAGCCAGATGAGCGGACCTGTGCGCATCGGCGATCATGTCTATGGCATCGACCAGAATCAACTGGCCTGTGTCGAGTGGACAACCGGCAAGCAGCGTTGGGCGGAACCCAAGATAGGCAACGGCACACTGTCGGCGGTCGGCGAGACGCTGATCGTTCTGAGCGAACGCGGACGGCTGATGTTCGTCAAGGCAACCCCCGACGGTTTTGCGGAGTTGTCCGGCGCCGAGGTACTCAGCGGCGGCCGCTGCTGGTCTATGCCCGTGCTGTCCGGCGGCCACATCTACGCCCGCAACTCGCAGGGCAAGCTGGTCTGTATCAATGTGCGGAAGCCGTAAACAGGCGACAGAAGTCAGGGAACAGAGGACAGAAGATAGAAGATAGAACGAAGAAAAGCTGGTCGGTGGAAGCTGGCAGCTAATCTTACTGTGGAGCTTGTGCAATGCGTCTGACAACTTTGAAACGTATAATAGTATCGTGTCTTGTTTTGCCGATGATGTGTATTCAACGAGTCGATGCCGATGCGATACCGGTGGTTAATCATTCGTTCGAATTTCCGGTTATCGATCCGGTTGAAAATCCTTTTTATGCCATCCCTTTTGTTCCGCTTTGGATTGAAATAGACATAGATGCCGACCCAGATTATCCAAGTAAATTTGTAGGTATTTTTTTGAATCCGCCCGCCGACAGTCCTAACGGCGATCATATTGTCAACGCCAATGGCAACCAATTGGCGTTTCTTTACAGCGGCAGCGGAAACGCCCTGCTGCAGGATTTAGACGCGGTTTACACAGCGGGCAAACGCTATCGTTTGGATGTGGATGTCTGCCCGTCAAAACGTTACCCCCCTGCCGGCGTCAACCCTGACAATACGCTGGCGCTTGAATTTTACTATCTCGACAACGCCTTCGAAAGGCATACCATCCGCACGACATCGGTACCGGCGTGGGATTTGACGCAAAACTTTTTGAAGACGTATTCGCTGACCCTGCCGCCCGTAAAAGACACCGATGCGTGGGTCAACAAAACCATTGGCATCGCCCTTCGAGCCGAGGGAAACACAGGCGGATTTTGGGATTTGGATAATGTGCGGGTAACGGCTTTTCCGAAAACCCCCGAATTAACCGGCGATGGTCGTGTTAATTTGGCCGATTTTGCGGTTTTGTCCAGACAACTTTTCAGTTGCAGCCCGCAGGTCAGCGACCTTAGCGGCGACGGTTGTGTGACCTATGAAGACGTATTCATCTTGGCCGAGCACTGGCTGGCCGAAATCCCGTAAAATGAAAACAGCGGTTCGTGCATCCTGTTTAACACACCGATCTGCGT
>Ga0308414_1002646_pt1 | contig 11661 bp, 10 predicted proteins | sample HotsprSampleOS50_FD_205667 | JGI IMG/M metagenome (GOLD analysis project Ga0308414, IMG submission 205667) | Hot spring phototrophic mat microbial communities from Octopus Spring, Yellowstone National Park, Wyoming, United States - 20090730_OS50 ... | reverse complement strand
CGTAGCCGATGGCGGCCGGGGTGCTTTGCACGCGCTGGCGCACGGCGCCGTTGCTGCCCACATACTCGACATCGCTGGCCATGCGTGTTTTGTTCATCACCATCTCGTTGAAGCATTCATACGTGCCACTGTTGGTGTCGCGGCTGATGCGCACGATCTTCAGGTTCGGGCCGCCCAGCCACTTCCAATTGCCGATGCGCCCGAAATAGATGTCACGCACCTGGGCCACGGTCAGATGCTTAACCGGATTGGACGGATGCACGATCACGGGCAGCGCGTCCATGGCGATGATGTGCTCGACCACGTTCACGCCTTTGAGGCTGGCAGCTTTGGTTTCCTGCGGCTTCATCGGGCGCGACATGGTGGCCACGTGGCAGACGCCATTGATCAGGCTTTTCGCGCCGTTCCCGCTGCCCGACTCGCTCACCGTAATCTGCAGGCCGGGATGGTGGCGCATCAGGTATTCGGCAAACGCCTTGGCGATGGGCCCGACGGTGGTGGAACCGTCAACGACGATTTGTTCATTCGCACCCGCGTAGAGTGCGCTTCCGAGCAGCAACGCTGCCGTCATCATTATACGCATGTTGTTCATAGCATACCTCATGGGGCTGGTGTTATTCAGTACGGGCTACATTCTTGTTTTTTACCACGCGGTCAACGAACTTGTCCCACGACGAGCGTGTATCGGGCGACTGAGCTTTCTCGACATCAGCCAGCAGCTGCCGCTCGCGCTCGAGGATGCCGTTGGCGGCGGTGACCTTGTACGGCGTCAGCAGCACGACAATTTCGCTCGACTTCTGCACATCAATCTCATGCCGGAAGAGATAGCCCAACATGGGCATGCTGCCCAGCACGGGTACGCGCTCGTCCTGCTTGGTTATGACGTCCTTGCGCAGGCCCGACAGCGTGAACATTTCGCCATCCTGCAACACAACCTGCGCAGTGGTGGAGCGGCTGTTCAGAATCGGCTCGCCCGAGCTGGCGTAGCCGATCAGGCTGTCCACCACAGCGCTGATGTCCAGGCGCATGGTGTCGGCCGCGATGGTTGGAGTTATCGTCAAGGTAATCCCGCTGCCGACTTGTTTTTGCAGCGGCTGCGTGGGCGCACTGTAGGCTTTGTAGTCAATCTTGTCAATGGACGCGATCGTGGCTTTGTGGCCGTTCATGGCTACCACCGTCGGCGTGCACAGCACTTTGGCGTTGCCGGTGCGCACCATGTAGTTGATCATGTTGGCCACGGCTTTCGGGCGCATGCCGGAGGCCGAGAGGGAGCCCGCCAGATACTGCTTGCTGCTCTGCAACGGCTTCTGCACCAGCTTGTTGCCTGCCCCGCCCGGCACGACCGTCACTTCCGCGCCATGGTCATTCTGGCGTGTGTCCTGCAAATCCATCTTCAGGTCAACATTCTCCGGCAGCCCCTCCTTCCACGCCTCCAGCGCCAGGCCGAAGTTGAAATCGTCGTTGACATTAATCTCAACAATTTGGGCTTCGATCCGCACCATTTCCGGCGGGATGTCAAAGTATGGCAGCCACTTCGCCACGCGTTCAATCACCGTCGGCGCGTCTTTCACCATAATGTGATTGATGGTATCGTCAATGACCAGATCCATATACTTCGAGCCGAGGGTCTTCTCGATCGCGTCGCGCAGCTCCGAGGCCTTGCGATGAGCGCAGGTGTACCAGATGCACGCCGAGCCGCTTTTCGCATAGCTGGTACCCGGTTTGTCCATCGTACGCAGCGTGTCCTCGATAAACGGGAAGAGAAAATCCGGCGCGCAAATCACCAAGTATTCTTCCTCGGTAATAGTATCTACATACGCGCTCACGTCGCTGTTTTCTTTTGACAACGGCCCCTTCAGGATGTCACGGATTTCATAGACAATGCCGGTGTTGGCCAGCTTGTACGTCTTTACCAAAAAATCCATGTCATCCTTGGAGTCAATCACCTTGACCGCCGTGCCCTGCGCCGGCGTGGACGGCAAGGCATTGTAGTAGAGCTGGCCCTGCCGGTAAGCCTCGGCGCTGCCTGCCACCGCACTGCCGCCCGCCGGCCGCGCGTCAACGCGCACCTCATTCTGCACCTCCAGTGCGGCCGCGCTGAACGTCATCATCAGCGTCATCACACGGATACTTGTCGTGCGTAAATATTTGTTCATATTCCCCCTCATAGTTACGTGTGGTTATGGTGTTTTATTTCTCTGGTACAGAGCCTCGATTGTATGTTCGTAGTCCGGTCAATCCTCCTGTCTGGTTACTATTGATTACAAAACACTGCATTTTATTGCATAAAAATCTACTACATAATGGTTAATTTTATGTTAGGAAAATATGTGAATCGTAACAAGAACTGGTACTATAACTGGCACATATTCGAAGTGAATTGTGGCCGGACCGCCGCCCCTCCATACAAATGGATGTCGCGAAGCATCAATTCGTGGAGGGCCGCCGGCCCCGGCGGCCTGATGTGCGCGAAGCACAAGGGCAGCGAGGCCGCTGCCCCTCCAGTCCTATCTTACTAGTCGGTGTATTCAGGCTGGTCCTGATTACGGCGACTAGCTTTGCAGCGCGCTTGCCCCGCTGTGCAGGGCGCGCAGCGAAGCTGCGGCCTTTTCGAGCGCACGCACGGCTTCCACTCGGGAACACGTGAGTTGCGCACCCGCACTCCACGGCTAGTCGCCGGATGCTGGTTGGCCTTCAGCCTTGCGCTTGATGAATAATTCAACTATAATAAGGGCACACTGAATTTGCGCGGGACAAACGCCCGTACAGTACTATGGCCGTAACAATTACACAACAGGTTTCCTTGCGCGAGCGTTGCTGGTTTCGCACGGGCGGTGCTGCCGAATACTTCTGCGCGCCGGACCACGAAGACGCGCTGAGCGAAGCGCTGGCATTTGCCCGGTCACAGCGGCTGGCGGTCACCGTGCTGGGCGAAGGTGCCAATGTGCTGATCAATGACGCAGGCATCACCGGCCTGGTCATCCGGCCGTCCATGGCACAGTGCCGCGTGGAAACTGGCAGGAATGGCACAGTGCTGCTGACCGCGGGCGCCGGCGCCGCCCTGAGCGATGTCATCGAGTGTGCCTTACAACATCATGCCCTGGGCCTCGAGGAATTTAGCGGTGTGCCGGGGACAGTCGGCGGCAGTGTCTACATCAACGCGCATTACTTCGACGTTTTGCTGTCGCAGTTTCTCGTGAAGGCGCGCGTCATCAACTGCGCAGACGGCGAGATCAAGGACGTACCCGCTGAGTGGTTTGCGTTCGGCTATGATGTATCGCGGCTGCATGATCATCAGCACATCCTGATCGACGCGACCTTTGCGTTGCGGGCCGGCAGCACGGAAGACGCAGCGTATGCGCGCGGCCGGCGCGACGAGATAATCCGCCACCGCATGCGGCGCTATCCCGCCTCGCATACGTGTGGCAGTTTCTTTCAGAATTTCAATCCTCATGAAGTCACGCTGCACGTGGAAGGGCGGCCGATGACGGCCGTGGCGTATTATCTTGACCGTTTGGGGATCAAGGGCACGCTGGCGGTGGGCGGTGCTGTGGTTTCGACCAAGCACGCCAACATGATCGTCAACCGGGGCACGGCCACGTCAGCCGACATTGCGGCGCTGGCACGGCGCATGCAGGAGCTGCTGCGCGACGCGTTCGGCCTTGTGCCGCGCCCCGAATGCCAGTTATTGGGCTTTAGCGAGTGTCCGCTGTTGAAGGCGTGACATTCACACACAGTTTTTGTATACTACTTGCATGAAGCTTGTGGTGTTCGACATCAGTGCGTTGCGTGCGGATCATTTGGGATGTTACGGCTGCACGCGGCCGGTCTCACCCACAATTGATGCCCTCGCCCACAGCGGTGCGCGCTGGGACCAGGCGTTCACCAGCGATGCAACCAACGCCGGCACCCGCGCCGCGTTTCTTTCCGGCCGGTGCGGGGCGGAAACGGGCATCGTCACCGACGGGCAGATCACCGATGTGATTTGCGGTCACACCCCCATCTGCACGCACGGGCTGGCCGCACCACGGCCGCTGTTGCATGAGCTGCTCACTGCGCATGGCGTGCATACTGCGGCCATTTCGCCTGCCGGCCGCCTGCCGGCGCGCTGGTTCTACCACGGCTGGCGTGAAATCCATGATCCGTGGAGTGATCGCGAGCCGGCCGAAGTGACCGCCCGCGATGTGAATGCGCTCGCGCTGCCGTGGCTGGCAGCGCATGCGCAGGATGATTTCCTCTTGTATCTGTCGTATCATGATCTCTGCAGCCGTTTCGATGCGCCGCTTTCAGACGCCGCGGCTGCGTACTGGAATGACTTGGCCGCCTGCGGTGATCCTGAACATCCCGGCGAAGCCGATTTTGCCGCACATATTCAACTGCACGCCGCCTTCGCGCCGCGCGTGCATCAGGCGCTAACGCGCACCGCCGTGTGGAAGCTCGTGCATGACTACAATGCCCGCATTCGCGCCTTGGATGACGCGGTCGCCGCAGTGCTGGCGGCGCTGGAAACGTTGCATATCGCGAGCGAAACCGCCGTGCTGTTGTTTAGCGATCATGGCGTGCTCTTCGGCGAATGCGGCTGTTATGGTGGCCACAGTAGTGCCCACTATCACTGCGCGCGTGTGCCATTACTCATGCGCGTCCCAGGCAGCATCACGCCTGGCACCGTCGTCACAACGCCCTGCACCATCATTGATTGCATGCCGGCCATCTGCGCGCTGTTTGGCATCGAGCCGCCTGCGGGTGTGCATGGCATATCGTTGTTTGCGCAAATGGAGGACCCGCGCGCGGCACATCCGGCGATTGTCTGCAGCCATGGCCAGTTCACCGCCCAACGCTGTCTCATCGCAGACGGCTGGAAGCTGAACCGCACGTGGCACAGCGGCTTCTGGGATTTTGGCGACACCGAACTGTATCACATCGCCAGCGACCCGCGCGAGACACGCAACCGCGCCGCGGATGAACCGGAGCGTGTGCTGGCGCTGCAACGCATGCTGCGCGACTGGCAGGCACGGCACATCGCTGGCCAGGCTGACCCGCTGGCGCGTGTGGCGTGTGACGAGCCGCCCGGATTCCTCCAGTATGGCCAGGCATTGCGCGCGCGCGTCCGCGCTGGAGAACTGGCGCCGCCGCCCGCCTATCGCGGCCGCTGGGTCTGATCGTGCGCCATGCAGCTGTTCTCGTCACCGTGGTTGTTTGCCGCCCTGCTGGCAGCTCTGCTGTTTCTGTCGGCCTTCTTCTCCAGCAGTGAGACGGCCTTGTTCTCGCTGAGCCGCGCCCGGGTGCGCCGCTTGCGTGATACGGGCGGCCGCACGGGCCGCGCTGTGGCCGAGTTGTTGCGCTTGCCCCGCCGGCTGTTGATCACGATCCTGCTTGGCAACTTACTCGTCAACACGCTCGTCTCCAGCTTCGTCGCCGATTTCATTACGCACACATTGGGCGCTGAAGCAGTGGCGTTCGCCATCGCAGTGACGACACCCCTGCTGCTGGTGTTTGGCGAAATCACGCCCAAGACCCTCGCTATTCTGCGCCCCGTCAGGCTGGCCCGCGCCGCCGCCCTGCCGCTTCAGGCCGCCGCTGTTCTCTTTACACCGCTGCGCGTGGTGCTGCGCGGCATCACGAACGTGCTGTTGAAACTCTTGCGCCAGGGCCATGTCACCAGCGAAGCCCTCCTAACGCAGGCAGAATTCCAGGCCGCCCTGCGTACTGGCAAAGTCCAGGGTGGCCTTGATGCCGATGAAGCCGAAATTATCCACGCGATCACGACCTTTCGCGAGACCGTGGCGCGCGAGATCATGATCCCCCGCCCTGAGATGGTCTGCCTTGATGATACGCTCACGCTCGCGCAGGCCGTCCATCGCGCTCGCGAAACCCGTCATGCCCGCCTGCCGGTCTATCATGGCAACTGCGATCACATCTGGGGCATCTTCAACATCTATCACGTCCCGCGCTGGCTCGGGCGTGTGTCGTTCGACATGGCTTTGGCAACCATCCGCGATGTGCAGCGCACGGCCGTGCAGGAGGGCGAACCACTCCTCATCTGCGACGCCTTCGTCGTGCCCGAGCTGCGCCCGGTGGATTCGTTGCTCGCCGAAATGCGCGCGCGCAACGAACACATCGCAATCTTGCTTGACGAATATGGCGGCACGGCCGGCATGGTGGCGCGCGATACGCTCCTCGACGCGTTGCTCGGCGGCGTGATCGGCTGCACGCCGCGCCGCTATTTCATCCGCATGCGCCCCAGCGGCGAGATTATCGCCGCCGGCACCGCCCGCCTCGCCCAACTGAACTGGGAGTGCGGCTGCCACTTCCCTGATGAACTCGACGACACCGTGGCTGGCTACGTCATGCGCTTGGCCGGCGCGGTCCCGCATGCCGGCCTCGTTGTCCGCGATAACTCCTACGAATTCACCGTGCTGCAAATGGACGGCCGCCGTATTGATGCGGTAAGCATTCGCCCCTACTGATATGCTGGAACTTATTTTGATTCTCGCGGTGCTTGCCTGTGTGCTGACCGGCGGTTTTTTCTCCGGCAGTGAAACGGCGTTTGTCTCCGTGGACAAGCCCTTGTTGCACGCGCATAGCCAGCGCGGTGACCGGCGTGCGCGCACCGCCCAAGCCCTCCTCGCCATGCCCGCGCGCCTCCTCGCGACCACGCTCGTCGGCACCAATATCTGCTACGTCACCGCCACCAGTCTCGCCACCGTGCTCTTCGCGCGCCATCTGCCCAGCCACTTGCACAGCGCCGTAACCACTGCTGTGATGGCGCCGTTGATTCTTGTCTGCGCGGAGTTGCTGCCTAAATCCATTGCCCGCGCCAATGCCCAACGCTTCACGTTGTGGGCCGCACGACCGCTGGCTGCCGCCCAACTCGTCATGCTCCCCGTCGTGACGGCCGTCTCAAGTATCTCGATTGGCTTGTTGCGCCTCTTCGGCATCAAAGATAATCCTCACACCATTTCCGTCTCCCGCGAAGAAGTCCAGGCTCTCGCCGACATCAGCGCTGAACACGGTGTTATCGGCCCACTCGAACATCGCATGATCCGGCGCGTCTTCGATCTTAACCACACCCCGCTTTCCGCCGCCATGGTGCCGCTGGTCGAACTTGAATGCCTCCCCGCCCACTCCCCACTGCACGACGCCGTGCAACGTGCCGTGCAGACCAACCGCGCGCTCTTCCCTGTCTATGAAGACCGCCCCGCCAACATCACCGGCTTGGTGCGCCTCACCGATCTCCTCGACACACTCGCCCACTCCGGCAGCGCCGTCACTCTCGATCAGATTGCCGACCGCTCCATCCCCTTTGTCCCGGAAACTAAGTCCGTCGGCGCCATGTTGCACGACCTCCAGGAACATCCCGCCCCCGTCGTCTTTGTCATTGATGAATACGGCGGCGTCACCGGCATGATCACTATCGAAACCCTCGTCGAAGAAATCACCGGCGAGCTCGCCAGCGACACCGCGCACGAGCGCGCCATGCTGGCCGAACACCGCGGTATCCTCGAAGCCGACGGCCGTGTCGATGTGGACGTCATCGGCGAGCGCTTCGGTGTCTCCTTTGACAAGGACGGCTACGAAACCGTCGCCGGCCTCGTGCTAAAACTCGCCGGCCGCGTCCCCATGCCCGGCGAATCTGTGCGTTCGCACGGCCTCCTCATCACCGTCATCCGCGCGACCCGCAAACGCATCGCCCGCGTCGCCATCTCCCGCGACACGTCCGCACATTAACCCCGCCCCACCGCGCGGCCCCGCCTTCCCCCTCAGCGCCTAATCCCCGCGCGCCGTTCGATCTCTGTAATGCGCGCCTCCATTGCTTTGATACGCTTATCCATCCCGTCCGCCGGACCAAGATCAAACGGAATCGTCACCCGTACTTTGCGCCGCGGACCTGCCGCTGATGCCACGGCTGGCGCGCTTTCCTGTTGCACCATGGTCCCGGTCGTCGTACGCTGCGTCGCCGGCGATGATGCTGAGACCGGCGCCGGTGGGGGCGTCCATTCAATCAGCTTCACTTCTTCCAGTACCACATTATCGCGCGGCTGATCGCACGGCGTGGCGAGCGGCGGGCCTGCCGGAGCGTCTTGGCTGCAGGACGTTGCACTCGCTGTGTGGCTGCATGGCAGCGCCCCACGTGGCGTTTGGCGCGGGTGCGGGCCGCCCGTGGCCGTGTACTCGCGCGCCTGCGGCAGCCAGTGCGCATCCCACACAAAATCCGGCACGGTCTCGTTGTACAGTCCCTTGCCCGTCAGCCCCATGCACAAAACATCGGTCATTCCCGCCACTTCGCGCCATGTCGTCAAAAACGCGCCTTTCACTGGACCCACAATGAACCCCACCACCGGTATGCGCGCATTCTCATACATCATGCCCCGCGGCACTTCCAGCCACCCGCTCATGATATTGCCAAAACCGCGCGCAAGGCCATAGGGCGGATCAATCGGCTTGACCGGCGTGTGTTCGCCCGCACCGGCCGGCATCGCCAGCACCACTGTACAAAGCATGAGCACAGACAGCAACATGCCCTTCATACTGCTCTCCACTGATTGTTGATATTCCACAAACCGCACCGGCAGGGCATATCATATCCCCAGTGCCTGCCAGCACAAGATACGTATACTATACCATTTTCAGATTGAAAAATCAAACCATGCACGCGCCCGCAGGGCGCTTGCAGTGCCGCTTCGCGGCACGGACGCCTCGCGCCAGCGAGGCTTGCAGCCCGCGCAGCGGGCGGACTTGCAGCCGCGCCCCAGCGCGGCGGACGCGCCCGCAGGGCGCTTGCAGCGGCCAGCAGGCCGCGGACTTGCAGTGGCGCTCTTGCGCCACGGACGCGCAGCTCCGCTGCGCTTGCAGGCGGCCAAAGGCCGCCGGACTTGCAGTGGCGCTCCTGCGCCACGGACGCCTCGCGCAGCGAGGCTTGCAGCCCGCGCAGCGGGCGGACTTGCAGCCGCGCCCCAGCGCGGCGGACGCGCCCACAGGCCGCCGGACTTGCAGTGGCGCTCCTGCGCCACGGACGCCTCGCGCAGCGAGGCTTGCAGCCCGCGCAGCGGGCGGACTTGCAGCCTCGCCCCAGCGCGGCGGACGCGCCCGCAGGGCGCTTGCAGCGGCCAGCAGGCCGCGGACTTGCAGTGGCGCTCTTGCGCCACGGACGCGGCGCCCCGCGCCGCTTGCAGCCGCGCCCCAGCGCGGCGGACGCGCCCGCAGCCCGCCCGCCACGCGCGTTCCCCCTCCGCCCCTACACTACCTCTCCTGCCCACAAACGCGCACAGAATTCCTGCCAAGGCAACACCATGATCCCACACGAAAGCAGGCGCGGGCGCCGATCCAGCGTGACCAGCAGGCGCTGTCCGCAGGTGTAGTCGTCGGCAATCGCCACAAGCCCGCGCGCGTGCTCGTCGCGCGCGTGGTCGGTCGCTTTCACTTCGATCGCTACCTCGTGACAGCCAAGGATGAAGTCAACTTCAACGCCACCCGCCGTGCGCCAGTAGGCAATGTCAAAATGCTTGCCGCTATACGCGGCATAAGCGCGGAGTTCATGATGGATAAAATGCTCGAACGCATGACCAAACATCGTACTGCCCTGCATCACCGCCCCACGCCGGGCAAGATATCCAGCAATCCCCGGATCGAAGAAATACCACTTGGGCGCCGTGATGACGCGCCGCTTCGGCCGCAGCCGGTAGGCCGGCAATGGCGTGCCCAGCAACGTATCCTCGAGAATTTCATAATACGCGCGTACCGTCGGCGCCGATACTCCGCATTCGCGCGCAATGTTGGCATACGCTACACACTGGCCATTACCGATCGCCGCCGCTTCGAGAAAGCGCGCAAACGTGGGCAGACTGCGCAACAGCGCCTCGGCGGCAATCTCTTCGCGCAGGTAATCGCCCACATATGCCCGCAGGTCCGCATCCGGCTGGTCCGAAAGGTAATGTCGTGGCAGCAATCCTTGGTTGAGTGCGCGCTCAAGGTCAAAGTCCGGAACTTCGGCGCTGACCAGCGGCATCAGCTCAACACGTTGCGCACGGCCTCCCAGCAGGTTGGCGTGCCCGCGCCGCAATTTTCGCGCGCTCGAGCCACTTAACACAAATTGGCAGCGCGTATGCTCGATCAACCAGTGCACCTCGTCCAACAACGCGGGTATCTTCTGCACTTCGTCAATGACCACTATCCGCTGCTTGCCACGTGCCTGGCCGGCATAGGCAAGCACTTCCTCGCGCAGCACGTGGGGCGCTGACGCCAAGCGCAAAAAAACGTCCGACTGCAGCAAATCGTACCACAACGCGCGCGGATACTGCTGGCGCAGCAGCGTTGTCTTTCCAGAAAGACGCGGCCCCCACAGGAAGAAACTGTGGGGCGGCTTGGGCAGCCTCAGCATGCGGGTCATCATCATAATCAAAACCGTCACTTTTGATTGTCATGATATTATAAACCGTTGATTTCTTTCTGTCAAACTGGTGCCCCATCCAGCCGCGCCAAGCCGCGCCGCAAGCCGCGCATAGCGCGGCGGACGCGCCCGCAGGGCGCTTGCAGCGGCCAGCAGGCCGCGGACTTGCAGTGGCGCTCTTGCGCCACGGACGCGGCGCCCCGCGCCGCTTGCAGCGCCGTTCCTCGGCGCGGACTTGCAGTGGCGCTCTTGCGCCACGGACGCGCAGCTCCGCTGCGCTTGCAGCCGGCCACAGGCCGCCGCACGCACCCTACACCTCCAACAGCTTCGCCCGCCCTGTCTCTAAATGCTGGTCAAACCCAAACACCCACTCAATCTGCCGCTCCCGCACCACCACCCGCGAAACACAGTCCACCAGCGAAACACCCGCCCCCGCATGGCGCCGGTATTCGTCCCACGCCCGGCCAAGCAACGCCCCATCCACACCCACAATCTCAATGCGTGAGCTGCTCAACACGCGCTGCCCAAATGCTATCGCATGTGCCGCATTCCCACGGCGATGGAGCAGATTAACCGATTCGCTTACCACCAACGGCGTGGTAATCAAAAAGCACGCCCGTTGACGCAGGCGCTTGAATATCGCGCGCGCGGCGCCGTGGTGCTGATCCCGTGCGTACTCCAGCGCAAAAAACGCGCTCGTGTCAACAAATACTGTCCTGCTCGCCATACAAGTACGCATCGTGGTTCGCGGCAATATCGCGCGGCGCATCAGCACCTGCGTCAAAGGGCTGCTCGCCCAGTTGCCACAGCGGATCCTCATGAACACGGCTGCGCTTCCCCACCATCGCCGCGGCCATTTCCCGAAACAGCGCTGCAAGACTCATCCGCCGCTCAAATGCAATACGTTTCAACTGATCGTACAACCGCGCGTCCAACCGCACATTCGTGGTAACATGTGCTTTCATACTTATGCAGTATTGTATTATGTATGCAATACAATAGTATACCGTTTTCAATGCAACATGTCAAGCCGCGCTTCGCGCGGCAAACACGCCCGCAGGCCGCTTGCAGCGCCGCTCCACGGCGCATACTTGCAGTGGCGCTCCTGCGCCACGGACGCCTCGCGTCAGCGAGGCTTGCAGCCCGCGCAGCGGGCCGACGCGCAGCTCCGCTGCGCTTGCAGCCGCGCCCCAGCGCGGCGCACGCGCCCGCAGGGCGCTTGCAGCGGCCAGCAGGCCGCGGACTTGCAGTGGCGCTCTTGCGCCACGGACGCG
>Ga0308414_1002644_pt1 | contig 11667 bp, 7 predicted proteins | sample HotsprSampleOS50_FD_205667 | JGI IMG/M metagenome (GOLD analysis project Ga0308414, IMG submission 205667) | Hot spring phototrophic mat microbial communities from Octopus Spring, Yellowstone National Park, Wyoming, United States - 20090730_OS50 ... | reverse complement strand
CCAAGCCGTCACCCGAAAGAGAAATCCGAACCAATCTTCCCCTTGCTTGCCGAATCCAGGCCAGGAAATCATCCCGGCGAGCTGCAATTCCTGACAATCCACCCCGGCTTCTTCTCGAACTTCCCGGCAAAAACCGCTCACAATATCTTCGTTCCGTTCGAGTTTGCCCCCCAGTCCGTTATATTTCCCGAAATGTGGATCATCGCGGCGGGCAATGCGATGAACCAACAACACTTGCCGCCGATCCTGCGAAAATAAATAGCCGAGGGTTGCAAGAATCGGGGTGAACGGCATGAGATACTCAAAGTTCCGCGACTTTTCTAGTAATTCCTGATGGAGTCTAGCTTATTTGCCAGAAAAACGCCGTGTCAATTTCTTGACTTCCTCCTCTTGCCCCTGTTTTGTTAACGCCTGGAGGAGAATCGTTTGTGCCCTTTCATTGTTCACATCGATTCGCAGAGCATCGCGGGCCACACGCTCGGCGTCGGCGACACGATCTTCGGCCAGATACGCTTTTGCCAGCCGAAGACGGCCGTCAAGCTCATCAGGATCGGCCGCGGTGATTTCTTCCAGCACCGAGATTGCCGCCTTCTCATCGTCCATGACCGCGTAAATTCTGGCGAGTTGTTCCAACCAGTCGCCATCGAGTGGGGCGACTTTCCGACCGTGTTCCAGGATTTTTGCGGCCGCGGCATATCGCCCGGACTCAATAAAGCTGCGGGCCAATGCCAGCAACAATTGCGGATCGTCGGGATGAGCTTGAATGGCAGTCTCGAGCAGAACCTGTGCTTCTGCTGGTTTGCGGGCTCTCAGGAGTAAGCGGGCTTTGACGATGGTCGCCAACGGATGACCAGGATGATTTGCCAGGACGGCATCGCACAGTGTTTCTGCCTCGGCAAAACGGTTGCGGCGATAACGATGATCGGCGAGTTTTGCCGTCAATTCCGGATTATCAGGCTCTTTTTGCTGGGCGGTTTCGAGTTCGACCAGCGTCAGCGTCGCCGACCGCTGAGGTTTCCCAGGGCGTCGGTAAGGCTTGATCACCTCTTCCAGAAATCGCCGATACCCGTTCTCAAACTCGGAGAGCTTCACGCCGCAGGCTTCGTGCAAGGCTTCAGCATGATTCCGACCCTGACCGTAGGAAGTCAGCAGTCGACGGATCGCGTCTTCACCGTAAGTTTGAATCAGATACTCAACGTATAACTGACTTTGACAGTATGCCAGTGCCCATTCATCGGGAGATTTCGGCCGAACGAATCCGAGCATGATCGTGTCGAGATTGAACAGATCGTTCTGCTCCAGACGCTCACGGAGGATCACCCACCAGTCGCGGGGGCGGGACATCTGCTCATTGCGAACCGCCAATCCTTCCGTCAGCCAGTGGGGGCAGAGAAAATCGGTTTGCACTAAGTTAAACACATGTGTCAGTTCATGGCGGATGACTCGGCCCCAGTTGAACGGCTTACGAACACCTTTTGCAGCCGGCGATGCCATCGCCACCACGTACCCGGTACAGGCACCGATCGTGTGAAGGTCGGGAAGACCGACGGTGCGACCACTAAACATTTCATGAGTGCTAAAAAGTTCGATGAGAATTTTTTCCGGGGGTTCATAGTTGAACTGCCGCTTCAGCTCGGCATGAACTTCTTCAAGATATTCCGCTAGAAACGTGGCAAGAAGGGCATCGGTTTGCGGATGAAAGCGGAGCCGGTAATGCGGCGTGGTGATTGTTTCATATTGCTCAAGATGGCGTAAAACCTTCAGCGAATTCGAAACGCGGACATTAAACGGGTCGGCTTCAAAGGCTTTTGCCAGAAAATCTCGGCCTTGAGTTTCATCGCCTAGCCGCAGGTAAAGCATTCCCAGCCCGGTACGGGGACCGGCCAGCATCGGTCTGAACTCCGAGGCTTGGCGGTAATAACGTTCCGCCTCTCGATATCGCTTTTGATCATCCAGGCAGCGAGCGAGCTCATAATAAAAGATCCCAGGCTTGCCGCTGAACGAGGTGACTTCCCGTACCAGTTCCTCGAATAATCGCAACTGGTTTTTCAGGTGTGCCACGGCGGCGAGACGGCCCAGGGTGACTTCATCTCGGGGGTTAACACGGCGGGCACGATTTAAGTGCCGTTCCGCCTCCGCCCAGCGACCGGTCATCAATTCCACTTCGGCCAGCAATCGCAAGGCCGCCGGGTGGTTCGGATTGCACTGCAACGCTTGGGTTGCATACTGCTCCGCGTCTTTGATTTCATAACGCTGTAAAGCCGCCTCTCCTTTACCGACAAACGCTTCCGTCGCTTTCGGGTTAATTTTTAACACCTTGTCGAAGGCATCCAGGGCATCCGGGCGGTTGTACTTTTCCAGCAGCATTTCTCCGGCTAGCTGCTCGGCGGGCCAAAAATTCGCTTCCGCTTTCAGGGCATCGCCGAGAACCTCGTTCAAAATGAAGCGAAATTGCCGAGAAAGATTATGCCAGCGGGCATTTTCAATTCCGGCTTCGGCGACAATCAGGAGTTCTTCCGGGTCCGTTATTGCGTTGTCGGCATTGTTCCTCGCGGTGTAATACCGGACAATCCAGCGGATTGCTTGATCGGCCTTTTCCAGATCACCGCGATCCCGCAGCAGTCGCGCTCGTGTCCAGCGTGCCAGAAGCTGATCCTCGCGCAGGGCGATGGCGTTGTCGGCATCCGACATCGCTTCATCCCAGCGACCCAGGCGATACAGCAAATCGCCGCGGGCCGCCAGCAAATCCGCATCTTTCGGAGATGCCGTGAGAGCGGCGGACATTGCCTTCAATGCTGCCTCGTAATTGCCAACCGATTGCTGACATCGGCTGATTCCGATAGCAGCTCGCGGAGCCAGCTTTGGCTCGGCGGCTGCTGCCGCGGTGTACCGTTCCTCGGCCTCGGCATAATTTCCATGAAGCCAGCGTTCTCGAGCTTCCGCGATCAACCGGCTTCCTTTTGACTCCTGTTTTGTTTCCGAAGCTTCTTCGGATCGCGCTTCGCGGGGTGGCTCGGCTCTGACTTCCAGCCCGACAACGGTGAGAATAAATCCAGCAACAACGGCAGAAAATCGCGGGAACATGTTGAACTCACAGCGGCGTTTCTTCCATAAGCGTAATCATTACGGTAATTTCCCTGACCGGATCCTGCAAGCAGCAGTTGCCCAGCGGGTCATTGCGCCGCTTCAAGCATGCGAATTTGCGTCGATAAATGATACGTCAGTCCTTCTTGCTCAAATTCTGCTTCACCAAAAAAGGCTTTGAATCCTGTTTTGGGTGGCTGGACTCCGGCTTTCGTCGAAAAGCAACTGTTGCCGGACTCGATCTCCACCGGTTCCCAGCGGCTTTTGCGAAAATCACGGCTGGGTGCCTCGGCGACCCAGAGACGCGCAGCTTTCCAGGCGAGATTTGCCTGCATTTGCAATATCGGACCAGCCTCACCGTCAAAATGCGACCAGGTCAATTTCGGAAGTTGTTTCCCGGAAAGTTGTGACCGCGTGAAAGCGATTAAGGTGTGAATTGCTCGATCCCGATCTTTGAATCCATTGGCCCGGCGTTCTTCGAGGTTGTGCCCAGCGTTCGGAACATACAGCAGATATTTTTGCCCAGGAAGATCGTCCCAGTAACTGTTGAGCGCATCCAGTGGCCAGTAGGGATCATTCACTCCGTTCAAGATCAATTTCGGCAGATTCAGCTTCGAGCGATAGACCCAGGGATCGACCATCTGCCACAACGCTTGCGCAGCGGGAGTGTCAGGAATCGGCACCAGATTGCGAGCGGTATAATCGCGGATCATCTCGCTGGGTTTGCCGAAGGCACGCACCTGGTTAATCATCTGCGCTGGTAAATTTAAGGTATCGATCACCATCGGGGCGATGGCCGAGACGCGGCGATCGCCGACCGCTGCAGTCAGCCAACTTGTCCAGCCCCGCTTTGAGGCCCCCGTGACCACGAAGTGGCGGAGCTCTGTATTCAGATCGCTTTTTGCAAAATCCTGTAACGCATCCATCGCCCGAACGACGCTTTTGACCATCGGGAATAAGAGCGGCCAGGTCGGATCTTCGGTTTGCAAATAGCGGACAAAAGTTTCGGCAATGAGAGCGTCTTCAGTCTTGCCGTCAAACAAAGGCTGCTTCGGGACGTTAAACAAAAAAGCGATCGGCGAACCGAGTTTCTGTGCGAGCATCAATCCGAGAACTGTTGTGGTTATCCCGGGATTGCCGCCAGTGTTGTACAACAGCATGGTCGAAGCTGGTTTTGCTTCGGTCGGAACAAACACCTGCAGGGCGTGGCTCCATTCTTCCCCATGCCAGGTTTGTGAGACGAGGCGGAGTTCATGAACGACCCCGGCGGGTGTTTCCGTGCGTGTTCCTCGGCTCCAGCGGTAAGACGGGTCGGGCTTGTTGACATAATCTGTCAGGGCCGTGGGAACTCGCGTTGGCTCGGCGGCAGCAACCGTGGTGCCGGGACGAAACAGCATATGACCGGCAAATGCGAATGCGACAATCACTGTCACGTTGCGATGCACGATGGCAGAACCTCGTTCAGGAAGGGGAATCGGATCATTGCTGTTGCAGAAAAAATCTTGCAGCCGACTCAGCGATCTCCTGTTTGTAGGCTGTCAGCCGATGATCGCCGTTGCGGAACAGGCGAAGTTCCAGGTGCGGGAAGTCAGCGGCTTCAAAAAAGTCCCGGCTCTCGTGCCAGGGGACCACTGTATCCAAGTATCCGTGGAACAGCAGGGCTGGGATCATCCAGTCTTGAGTCAAGGCGTGAAAACGGTATTGATCCAGTTCTTCGATCAGTCCGTAACCCAGTTCAAGATCAATCCAGTCATTTTTCACGCGGAAGCGGCCGGATTGGTGCCAGTGCCGTTGTTGTTCAGGGCGGAGGCTCTGCCAGCGTCGTTCCAGGAAGCGGAAAGCGGGTGCCAGGAAGACGCAGCCGAGAATCGAGGACGGAGATTGACGGACCGACCACGCTGCTGCATAGCCTCCCATGCTTGAGCCGATCACTCCGATTTTTGTCAGCCCCTGCTGTGCAAGGAACTGTCGAATGGCTTTGAGATCATCGAGTAATCGGCTGGTGGTCAGGCCGAGCATATCACCGCTTGACTCACCGTGCCCGCGGAAGTCAAAAGCCGCAAACGACCAGCCCCGTCGGCGGCATTCATCCCGGATGGCGACCGCTTTTTCGCCGCCGCGATGGCTGCCAAGACCATGGACCCAGAGGACGACAAAATCACCGGCTCGCCGGTCAATATCGCCACGTAAGTTGCCGCCGTTCCCCGGCAAAGTGATTGACACTTTTTCTTCAGCACCTACCTGCTCGCTCATGGCGTCTTTCATGGCTTCGGAGCGGGGGATTTCTGGGGTCGTGGTGCGGGGGTGAACGTTACCGGAGTAGTGTTCCTTTGTTTCGGTCCGGGCGTACTACGGCCATCGGCCACAATGCTTTCAAGTCGTTTTGTCAATCGAGTGACTAGCTCCGGATAGGCTGAGGCCAGGTTGTTCGTTTCCGCCGGATCGGCATTCAGATTGTACAGTTGAACCCGGGGGAGACTGCTGGTATCATCCCGGCCCGGTCGAGGCGGGCTCCAGCCGCCAGAGTCTGGGCAAAGGTTCAATTTCCAGCGGGGCTCCCGGATGGCAAAGGAACCGTTAATCGAGTGATGGACAAGATGATCCCGGACCGCGGGGTTTTCCTCCCCTTTCAAAATTGGTATCAGACTGAAACTGTCTTCGCCAGAGTCTGCTGGCATCGGCACCCCTGCCGCTTCCGTTGCTGTCCGAGCGATGTCTGTCAGACAGACAAGGTGCTGACTGGAGGAACCGGGACGGACCACCCCTGGCCAGCGGACAATGAACGGAACTCGATGCCCGCCTTCAAAAATGTCGGCCTTATGCCCCCGGAAGCCAGCGCTTGGGTCGTGCCCTTTCTTGTGCAGTTCTGGAATATTTGCCTGAGGTGAACAGCCATTGTCACTGGTGAAAATGACCAGGGTATTTTCGGCCAGCTTGAACGTTTCCAGTGCCTCGAGGATGTTGCCGACCACGGCGTCGGTTTCCATCACGAAATCGGCATAAGCATTGAGCCCGGATTTGCCTTGCCAGGCGGCTGTCGGCACAATCGGCGTGTGCGGTGAGGTAAGTGGGACGTAGAGAAAAAATGGCTCCGATTTCGTTGCTCGTTCTGCGAGATATGCCACCGTTTTTTTGCCGATTTCGGGCAAGACGTTGCTTGGCTCAAAGTCCGGGTGAGCGAGTCCCTTCCGGATCCAGGTTTTTTCCACTGTCGGTAATCCTACCGTGCGATCGTTGTGAATCCAGATGAACGGTGGCATATCCAGCGATGCCGAGATCCCGATATATTCGGCAAATCCGACCGTCAACGGGCCGTTGAGAATCGGTTTTGTGTAATCGACATTCCGGGCATCGGCGTCGCTGCTGGCGATACCCCCTTCGTTCAGGGGCCAGTCCATCCCCAGGTGCCACTTGCCGATGCAGGCGGTATGATAGCCGTTCGCTTTCAGAAGTGAGGCGACGGTTTGTCGCCCGGGTTCGATCAGTCGCGGGGAATATCCGAACAAGACCCCCGATTTCAGCGGGCTTCGCCAGCAATAGCGTCCGGTCAATAACCCGTACCGAGTGGGTGTGCAGACCGACGAGCCACTGTGAGCATCCAGGAAAATCATGCCCTGAGACGCCAATCGATTCAGATGTGGCGTCGGGATTTTGCAACGCGGGTAGGTCGCACCAACATCTCCGAGACCGAGATCATCCGCGAGAATGACAACAATATTCGGTCGTGTTTGACGCTGATCCGCGGCAGCAGCCGAGTCTGAAACCGTCAGCAACACCACGAAGCCGATGAAGCTGCAGCGAAATAATCGTGAGGTATTCACGCTTCTGCCCCCGAGTCGTGGATAAACGGTTTATCTCACGATACTCGGGATTACTCCCCGAATCTAGCGTTATCCCCGGTGGATTCTGAACTGTTTCCGGGCTCGGCTGCTTTAAGGAATCGGCTTAAAGCCCCTTCGATTTCGGGACAGCCGGCACTGAGTTCGGCTGCGGGCCATCTTCTTGCGGCGGAACGATTCGAGGTGGCGGCATTCGATTTTGAGGCGGAGAATGGTCCGAACCGCTGTCTGTGGTCGTAGGAATCTTGTGTTGTGGAGGAAGATCCTTCCGAGTTCCGGCGGCCGGATGGTAATGCACCAGGTTGGGATCATAGCCGACGACGCCGGCTTGCCAAGACGGGCATGCCGCCGGCCAGGGGGTCCACTTTGTCTGAAAATGGCCATAACACGATCCAGGGCAGATCGTCGGGACACAATGTTTTTTGATGTAAAGCTTGTCGAAGATCGGGGTCGGGATGAGACCGCAATGACCGCAGTTCGACCCGCTGCCGCTGTGGACCGGGCCGCATGTCGGGCATTGCGCCAACGCCTCGGGGGCGATACCGCCGGCCAGACCGATGCAAAATCCCCAGGTGACGATCATCCAGCGTGGCGATTCCTTGCTCATGATCTGATTCCTTGCCTGAAGTTTCCGGAATTGCACCGGGTTGATTATCACTGTCTGGGCGACTGATTCACTGAGGGGAAGGACTTTTCTCGGGCATTCCCGGTGGCTTTGCAGGAGCGGGTACCGGTGCTGTCGTGGCTGGGATGTAGCCACGGGGGGCAAATCCTGGGGGCATGCTAGCCGCTCCTGGCGTCATCACCGCTCCTGGCGTGATCATGCTGCTAGCGGGGATGCCGTTGAATGTGCCGAAGCTCGGCGGCATCATCCATGCCGGGCTGCCGCCCGCCCCGACTCTCTGGCCTCGGCCGATCGGCAAGTTGTTGAAATAACCGGGATGACTGTTAAACACGACGGGATGCCCGGTCAATGGCAGCAGCGGTTGCTGTGCCGCCAAAGTGACCGTGCCCAGCGATTGCAGAGCGAGATTATTTTGCAGCACTTGCTGTTGCAACGAGAGTGTTTGTTGCTGAAAGAATTGCTGCGGGCGAACAAGGCCATAATAGTTGATCGCAGGATTAATGCCACCGCGAAGCAAGTTCAAATACGGGCTGAAGGAAGGTGGTCGGGCGACAACGGGGGGCTGAGGCTGAGCTGTGACTGGTGCTGCCAGCAGTGCCGCGAAAAAACCGGCGATCATCCACCGCATCGCGCCGATCATGGATTCCTCGGGGTTGAGGCAAGTTTTGTCAGCCCCAGCCGTTGATCCCAGCTCCAGAGATGAGGTGTTCACCACCTCCTGCTGGTTGGCTTATTTCTGCAATCGACGGCGAGAAGGGCCGTCAACCACCCCGCTCGCCGTCGATTTTTGATGATCAGTGCCGATTCGCTGTTTTTCCCGTCACGATTGCTACGTTCGTTGCTGCAGGAACAATTACGGGAAGATCGGAGCCACGAAGCCGGTGTTACCCGAGCGTGGTCCCAGGGAACGAACCGTGCCGGCCCCGAGCAAGGTCACTCCGAGTCCCCGTTCGATCGGCGACAGAATCCGGGCAAAGTACGTGTCGAACTTGGTGAACGGTTGCGACATCACAAAGACACGGTCGCCCGGCAGCAACTGATAATTTGTTTTTGTCTGCCCCCGGCGAGTGACTGCTTTCCAGTCGACCGGCAAGATCTGATCGCCGCAGCCATCAGGGGCCGGACGTGCCACCCAGACACGCTTGCTCGAAACCGCTGACAACCCGCCAATCAGCGCGATGGCATCGAGGACTGTCTCGTTCCCCGTGCTCGGCAGCCGGACAACCTGCTCCCCGCTGCCGGCAAAATCGGTGATCACATAATAAAATTTGCTATTATATCCGTACACATCGACTGTGACCTCAGGACGGTACAGGTAATTCGCGAGATGTGCTTCGATCGCTTGCTTGACCTGTGGCAAAGTCATGCCGGCGACATAAACACTGCCGTAGCTGCCGAGACCGATCGTGCCATCGGGGCGGACGAGGTGCTCGCCGCGGATTTGCTGGACGCCCCGGGACTGGGCCAATGAAACCAGGACGGCGGGATCCTTGAGGAAATTTTTCAATCGCGCCGTGAGAACTTTTTCGATTTCGGGAACTGTCAGATCAGCCACCCGGATCTGTCCGCCGTAGCTTGGCCCGAGATTGATCGTGCCATCCGGATCAACCGGGTAGAGCCCGTTGATCGGATTTTGTTCCGGAGCACCCGCAGCATAAAGGTACAGTGCATCCAGTGGTTCCACCCGATACGGCGGCAAGGGAATCAGCCGCAGGGAGTCGATCAGCAAAATATCTGGTGCTTCAACCGTGTATGGCGGCAACGAGACTTTGTTCAATTCTTTCGGAAGATTGAAGTCGTGGAGCTCTTCAGTGGGACCGGACTCAATGGGATGAAACACATGATGCAGCCCGGCGCTTACTCCCGGGCCGGAGTGACACCCTGTCCCCGCTGCGAAGGCCATGCCACCGACGATCAGCCCGATGCACCGCCAGTCCACCCTCATCCGGGACATCACCCGTCCTCCTCAGCGTTGGACTTTTCCGGTTAAGACTGGAAAAGTCCCGAGTTCATTCCCGCCGGTTCGCTCGGTTCTGCCAATTGCATCGTCATTTCGGAATAACCGATTCAACGAAAATACCCGTGTTTCCCAAATCGGTCTCAGATTCTCTGAACTTCAAAGAATTCGCAGAATTGCTTGTTCTTATCCGGCTTACCATGAAAAATTGACTCTGCCCCTGGGATCCTGGCCGTTATTTTCTGTCAGGTATGGACTTACAGCCGAAATAACCCGCGTTGTTTCTGCCAGGAAAATGGTTTAGGCTATCTATCCGAGTCGGAGAACAGGCTGACGCGAAAAGCTGTTCTCCCCGTCTGGGAATTTTGGCAGGATTTGCTGCCGTGGAAACTCATACCAGGAACTGACCCAGGGACCGGGGCTCCAAATCACGGGGGCTTTTGGCCTCAGGAGAGTGTAGGGATGCACCGTTCGAGTACCATGGATTTGCAACTTCCGCAGACAACTCATCCGCCGGCACCTCCGGCGTCGCCCCCGGATTTGCTTCCAATACGGACAGTTCCCAGCCCGAGCGAATTGCTCTTGGCTCTGAAACGCCGCTGGCTTCTTGCCGTCAGTCTCGGGCTGGTTGTTGGCGTTTCCGCGGCGGCGGTGGTCTGGATGGTCTTGCCGGCTGGCAAACATCAGGTGCGGGCTCTCATCCAAGTTCTCCCGCAACAGGGTCTGCTTGCTCGAAGTTCGGCGGACCCGGGCTATGAAGCCTTCAAAAAGAATCAGGCCATCTTGCTTCGCACTCGCTTCCTGCTCACCCGGGTGGTCGGCAAACCGAATGTCAGTCAATTGCCAATGATTCAAAACGCCGAAGATCCGGTCAAACTCATTGAAGAGAAAATTCAACTCCGCTGGGAATCCCCAGAAATTCTCGCAATCATGCTGAATGGTGACGACCCGTCGCAACTGAAGATGATTCTCAATACTCTTGTGGCTGAATATCTCGAAGACTCAAAGTCGGATGAATTGAAGCAGCGGGAAGCCCGACTAACTCTGCTCGAATCAACAAAAGCGACGTTGTCAAATCAGATTACGGCCTATGAAAATCATCTTCACAAGCTAAGTCAATGGAGCGGTGCCGGGGAAAATCAAGCCGTTTCAGCGATCCACACCCAGGCCTACTCGCAAAGCCTGGCCGCCGTGATTCGGGAACTTGCCGAGCGAAAACGAGAACTGCAAGCCAAGGAACTCAAACGTGCGGACCTTGAAGCCCGCTTGAAACGGATTGACGATCTTCCCGTGGATTCGGAACAAGTTCGACAACTTGCTCAACAAAACTCTCGGGTTCAGCAAGCCACTGCCCGACTCGCCGCGGCACGCACGGCGTTTGAGAAACTGGCCAATCAGGTCACGAAAGAGCACCCCCTCTATGCTCGCGCTGAAGCGGAAGTGCAACAGCACGAATCGGAAGTGCAAGCAGCCCTCACTCAGGCGCAACCGGAAATCGAAGCCGCCTTCCGTTCGGCAACTCGGCAAGCAATACGGCAAGAAATCGAATCAACATCCGAGCAAATCAAAGAGCTAGGCCGAATCATTGAGACCATTCACGAAGAAAAACGACAGTTGGAAGAACGAATTGCAACTACCAATAAAAGCATCTTGACTAGTCAACTGACGCTGGACGAGCGGAAACCGCTCAAAGATCAACTCGACCTGGTCAACAAGGAATTGTTAACTCTGCGGATGAGTCAGAAAACCGAACCACGCGTGCAAGTTCGCGAGGAGTCGGTCGTGATTCTCAATCAAAATCTGAATCGCAAGCTGATGTTGGCGGGGATGACCGGGATCGGCGGGCTTCTTGGCACGATGCTGCTCGTCGGCTTGCTCGAATGGCGCGTCCGCCGCGTTGCCTCGGTGGATCAGGTGATTAACGATCTCGGTATGCGAGTGATCGGCACGATTCCCGCATTCCCCAGCCATCCGCTTTCTGCGAGCCGTGATTCCGAGCCTGAGGCAGAATGGCGGTTTGTCCTGAACGAATCGGTCAACGCCGCCAGAACGATGCTGTTGCATGCCGCCAAGACGCAGTCGATGCAGGTTTTGATGGTGACAAGTGCGACCCAAGGGGAAGGAAAAACCTCGCTGGCCAGTCAGCTTGCCACCAGTATGGC
>Ga0308414_1002642_pt1 | contig 11680 bp, 13 predicted proteins | sample HotsprSampleOS50_FD_205667 | JGI IMG/M metagenome (GOLD analysis project Ga0308414, IMG submission 205667) | Hot spring phototrophic mat microbial communities from Octopus Spring, Yellowstone National Park, Wyoming, United States - 20090730_OS50 ... | reverse complement strand
GAAATTGCATCGAGTGGCGATCGCCAGTATTCGGCTCAACCATCTAGCTGTGGGCAAATACCGCCTCCTCACCACAGAGGAAATGTCAGATTTCGCCGATTACCTCTAGTCGGGTGTGGCGACTGGGGATGGCAAAGGTTTCCGCCAACTTCTCAGCATTGGTAGGACTCAGCCACCCCAACTGCCGCAATAAATGAATTGCTGACACATGACGGGCACGCACTGAACCATCAGCTACCTTGAGCGCCAGCGCCAGCCCCTCCCCCACCTTGCCAATACACTGCACACCCTCCGCTCCCGATTTACTGATCAGCGTTCCCTTGCTCAACTGCATCAGTTCCGTGTCAAATTTGCCCGCCCCCGCAATCAGATGGGGATACTGCGTCATAGAGCGCACTATACATTCCAAAGGCAGGCGATAGGTTTCACCCCCTGCCAACTGGGCGTATAGGTGGGCAAGTTGCCCAATTTCCAAGAGATAGGTGGGGACACCGCAGTCGTCCTTGGCGGAGATAAATTCGGCGGGGGGCATGTGCAACATTTCCGCCATAGTCTGCAAAATCATTTGTTGCACGGGGTGATTCCTGTCCATATAACTGCCGATCTCCCACCCCTGTTGTTGACAAATGGCAATCATGGCGGCGTGCTTGCCTGAGCAGTTGTGTTGCAGGGGGCTGGATTTGTCTGGGGGAATAGGGCATTGCAGGGCACTGCTATCCACATCACACTGCCAGAGGATGTGAAATGCTTGGCGGGATTGCTCTACCGTGCCTTGATGGGAGCCGCAGGCGATCGCCAAGTCAGCTTCGTTTAACTGCCAGCGTCCCATCGCTCCCGAAGTAATCAGGGGAATGGCTTGAATCGGCTTGAGGGCAGAACGGGCAAAGATACTGGTTTCGGCACAGCCTGCAAGGGTCAAGAGCCTTCCTTTGCTATCCACCACCACCGCCTGACAGGTGTGCCAAGACTCCAAAATGCCCTCCCGCAGTAGTTGTATGGTCAGAGGGGGAGTTGCGGGCTTAGAGCGCTTGCCAGGATTCATAGGATGGTCTGGTATTTTGGCTGGGGAGACTCACTTTAGCACAGAGTGAGAACTCATCGCCAAGACACTTTGGGCAGGATATGCTTTGCGTCGACGCGGTGTTGGTATTTGATGGCGATATTCAACAGGGAGTCCAGCAGTGCCTCTGATAAATAGTGGGGTTGTAGTCCTAAATCCAGCAGACTGGTATTTTTGGCATTGAAATAATGCTCCTCTTTTTCTACTCTGGGGTTGGGCAGGTGGGCGATTTCCACTTTTAGCCCCAAAGCTCTGCCCGCTTCTTGGACTTTGAGTGCCAAGTCCCCCACTGAGAACTGCTCGGTAAATTGGTTGAATACCTGCATTTTGCCTGCTTCTGGTGGATTGGCGATCGCAATCTCGATACAACGCACCGTATCTCGAATGTCGAGGAAACCCCGCGTTTGTCCGCCCTTGCCATACACCGTCAGGGGATGTCCGATCGCCGCTTGGATACAAAAACGATTCAGCGCCGTACCAAACACCCCATCATAGTCGAGGCGGTTGATCAGCAGTTCATCCATGCCAGTTTCTTCTGTCAGTACCCCATAGACTACGCCCTGATTGAGGTCAGTGGCTCGCAGTCCCCAAACCCGACAGGCAAAATGAATATTCAAGCTATCCTGACACTTGCTGACATGGTAGAAGCTCCCCGGTTGCTTCGGGTAAGGCAGGGTGTCTTTGCGCCCATTGTGTTCAATGGTGATGTAGCCCTCCTCGATGTCGATGTTGGGAGTGCCATACTCACCCATTGTGCCGAGTTTGACCAGATGGCAGTCGGGGTTAAATTCTTTGATGGCATAGAGCAAATTCAGCGTACCTACCACATTATTTACTTGGGTGAAAACGGCGTGATCCCGATCAATCATGGAGAAAGGGGCAGAGCGTTGCTCGCCAAAATGCACCACCGCCTCAGGGGCAAACCTACGGAACATATCGCTGACAAATGGGTAATGGGTGATGTCGCCCATGAAAAATTCCACTTGCTTGCCTGTGAGGGCGTGCCAGCGATCTAGGCGTTTGCCAATGCTAGCGATGGGGGTCAAAGTTTCCACGCCTAGCTCATTGTCCCAATGACGGCGCACCAAGCTATCGGCGATCGCCACTTCATAACCCCGATTTGCCAGATACAATGCTGTTGCCCAACCACAATAGCCATCACCACCGATTACCAGAACTTTCATGCCTATACCCAAACTTAGTCTGAAATTGTTATTAAAGCTAATTTCTTAGCCTAACAGTAAATGACTGCAAAGTTAAGCAATGAGTAAAATTTTGCAGTTGCGGGGTAAGCTAGACCAACATAGAATGAGATAAACATTGGGCAGGAGTCGGCTATGACAGCCAAAGTGTTGGATGGGCGTTACAAGCTGATCAAAAAGTTAGGTGCTGGTGGTTTTGGACATACCTACATGGCACGAGATATGCGCCGACCTGGCAGTCCCCTGTGTGTGGTGAAGCACCTCAAGCCTGCTAACACTGATGCTGAGTTTCTCCGTGAGGCACGCCGCCTCTTTAATACTGAAGCTGAGGTGTTAGAAAAACTGGGCAGGCACGACCAAATACCCCAGCTTTTGGCTTATTTCGAGGAAAATCAACAGTTTTTTTTGGTGCAGGAATATATTGAGGGTACGCCGCTGAATGAGGAATGGAAGACAGAGCCAGCCCCAGATCAGCCCTTAAGCCAGCCGCTTCCGACCAAAAAAATCACTGAAGCCGAGGCGATCGCCCTGCTCAAGGATGTCTTAAGTATTCTGGAATTTGTCCATGCCGAAGGCGTAGTGCATCGGGACATCAAGCCCGACAATTTGATTCGCCGCAAGTCCGACGGCAAAATCGTGCTGATCGATTTCGGAGCGGTCAAAGCCTTTCAATCAGACAATCCCCAACAGGAAAGCCAAAACGGCAGGTCTAGTTTCACTGTATCCATCGGCACACCGGGCTATATGGCGAGTGAGCAGATGGCGGGTCGTCCCAACTTCACCAGCGATCTTTATTCTCTGGGTATGGTGATCATTCGTGGCTTAACAGGCATCGAACCCACGGAATTGCCCACCCACCCCGACACAGGGGAACTGATCTGGAAAGACAAAGTGCGTATCAGCAATGGTCTGGCGATGGTGCTGACACGCATGACCCGCTACAACTACCCGCAGCGTTTCCCGTCAGCCCGTGAGGCTTTGCAGGGGATTAATGCTTTCTGCCCTAGTGAAGAAGGCTCTGCTATTCCAGTAGCCCGACCAACTAGCACTCGCAGTTCCAGCAAAAAACAAAATAATGATCTGGATAGGTTACATCTGTTGCCTAGCTCCAGTTCTGGCTCCAATGCGGGGGCAGGGGTATTGATTGGCGGGTTGTTAGTATTTATGGCGATCGCCGTCTTAGGAATTCCCGTCCTGCTCAACAGACCCAAAGAAGCCTCTAAAACAACTACTGCGCCTAACGCCACTCCAGCACCCTCCCCCAACGCCACAGAAACACCACCAGAAGCTACGCCCTCTCCCCCCAAACCCGATACGCCGCCGCCGATCACCAATGAAGTAATTGGCATAGATGCCAGCGGCAACGGCTCAGTCAGTGCCGTCATTCCCCCCAACGGAATATCTAACTACCTGCTCAATGCCAACAGTGGGCAGACCCTTTCCGCCACTCTAAACGGCAATGAGGTAAAAATGACGGTTTTGGGAACGGACAAACAACCCCTACCCAACGCCCAAGATGTCAAGGAATTTACTGCCAACCTCACCAGTGCTGGCACTTATACTATTCAGGTGCAATCAATCCAGAGTACCGCTCCCACCAACTTTAGCCTAATTGTCAGTCTCAAGGGTTCAGGTAGCGATCCCGCTGTGATCAACCGTCCCATTATTATCAAACCGCGTTGATAATCTCTCTGCCAGTTCGCTAAAAATCTGCGGTGGAATCTCGGTTTTGAGCGCTTTAGCCAAGCGTTTTTTGTGCTTTGCCTGATGCAGGCATTCTGCATTGGGACAGATATAGGCAGAACGACCCATGCCCCGATCCAATAGCACTGCGCCACTGGCTGTGCGCACCACCCGCCAAAAAGCCGATTTGGGGGCGAGTTTCCTACAGCTAATACAGCGCCGCTCTCCTATCATCGCCACATTTAAGCATTACTGCGGTTAGCCTGTTTGATGTCAATTTTCCAGCCTGTCAGTTTGGCGGCAAGGCGCACATTTTGTCCTTCCTTACCGATCGCTAGGCTCAGCTGATCTGGGGCAACTATTACCTCCGCTTGGCGTTCGCTGGCATTGATGATGTTCACCTGTTGAATTTTGGCGGGGCTGAGGGAGTTGGCAATATAGATGGCAGGGTCGGGGGACCAGCGGATCATGTCAATCTTTTCACCCCGCAGTTCGGAAACTACGGATTGAATCCGTGAACCTCTGGCACCGATGCAGGCTCCCACAGGATCGACATCCCGCTCTAGGGTGTCCACAGCGATCTTGGTGCGGGGACCTACATTGGTAGAACCTGTGGTCGGGGGATTGGCTTCGCGGGCGATCGCCACAATCCGCACAATTTCATCCTCGATCTCGGGCACTTCGTTGGCAAACAGATAGACTACCAACCCCGCATCAGCCCTTGATACCACCAACTGCGGTCCACGGCGGGGAGTGTCATGGATTTTTTTGAGATATACCTTGAGGGTGCTATTGGGACGGTAGGGTCGTTCAGCGGCAAGCTGTTCCCTGCGGGGCAGTTCTGCCTCCACTTCGGGCTGACCAAAACCACTGCTCACCGCCAAGATCACCGAGCTTCCCTCAAAGCGCAGTACGCGACCTTGAATCACTGTCCCTTCCAATTCCTGAAATTCTTCTTGGATCAGTTTTCTCTGCTGATCCCGCAGTTTTTGCGCCAGTACCTGTTTGGTCTGAATTGCCGCCATGCGTCCAAAATCTTCCTGTTGCGGCGTAACATCCACTACTACCGTGCCACCTGGTTGGGCTTCAGGGGCAACTTCTAGCACTTCCGCCAGACCGATCTCGTGATCGGGGTCAGTTACCTGCTCCACAATGGTTTTAGTGGCAAGCACCCTAAATCCGCCTTCTTCTACATCTAGCTCTACATCAAAGTTGTCGAAGTGGTCTTCGGCGAACTCCACCCCATCTTGGCGGTAGGTTTTGCGATAGCGCTCGTAGCCCTTGAGCAGGGCTTCACGCAGGGCGCTCTGCACAGCGTGCTTTGGTAAGTTGCGCTCTTTGCTGATGTTGTCAACTAAGCCGCCTAATCCTGGTAACTCCAGCAATGCCATGTGTTCAATCTCCTCGAGGTTTCTATTTTGTCAGTTCCACTTTGCTAATAATTTCTAAAGGTAGGGTGAGTAGCTTCCCTTTTTGGTTCAGCACTAGTTGAGTGGCAGTACGCTCTACTAACTGCCCCTGCCATTGGCTTTTGCCCTGATACTTGCTGGCACTGCTGACATTTACCATAAAGCCACGAAAGGCATGGAATTCCCGATCGCTGGATAGCAGGCGGGTAGTGCCTGGGCTAGAGACCTCCAACACATAGGCGTAAGGTACTAGCCGATCTAGCTCTGGCTCTAGGGCACGGCTCATCCGCTCGCAATCATCTAACCCAGTATGCTGAGCGGGATTGAGGACATCGATACGCACAATGGGCGGGCGTTTATGAGTTTGCAGTACCACATCGATCACTTGCAAACCCAATTCAGGGGCGATCGCCTCCGCCACCTGCCATATTTGTGGTTTTAGGTCTCCATCCATAGTGCTAGCCATAAAACACAACAAAAAAAGTGGGAAGCCCCACTTTTGTCCTTTCAGAAATTGATCAAATTATACACTATCCTGCTGTTCTTTGGCGGAGCGTTCCTCAGCAAGGCGGTTGATCAGCGCCAGCACTTGCGTGCCCCGCTCTAGGGATTTGTCTTCAGCAAAGCTAATTTCTGGGACAAAGCGCAATGTCAGTCGTTTGGCAAGCTCACGGCGCACAAAGCCAGTAGCAGAATGCAAACCTGCCATAGTCTGGAGGCGATCGCTCTCCGTGCCATAGATGCTGACATAGATACGGGCATAGCGCAAATCCCCCGACACATCGACCTCAGTGATACTGGTCATGCCCATGCCCACCCGATCATCTTTGATGCCAGTCTGCAACAGTTGACTGACCTCGCGTTTAATTTGTTCGGCTACTCTGGCACAGCGGCGTTGATGGCTCATGGAGTAGTTTCCTGTTGCAGTGCCTGATCCAAAATCTGTCGTGCTGTCTCAGCCTGTGTTCTTGCCTCTTGGTAGCGGGCATTGATTTGGGCAAAGTTTTTCAACAGCTTAAAGCCCTCCTGCAAAGTGCTGAGGTCTTCGGGGCTGATCGGCGCATCGCTGAAGAGCAAGTCCACCTTTTGCCTAACTTTGAGAGCTTCAGAGCGCATCTCTTGCACTTTAGCTTTGAGGAGTGCCAGACTGCTTAGCACCTGCACCGCTTGGGTAATCTGGTCTCCAGTGGGTATGGGGCGATCGCTGACAGGGATCAACTGATCGGGGCTAAAGCCTGCCGCCAATTCGGTATCCAATTCGCCCTTGTCCATCAGGCTAACCAGCTCAGCCATCGCTTTGTCCCGTGCTTTGGGGGAATCTTTGCCTGCCACAGTGAGGATCAGTTCAGGTTTTTGCGCTAGCGTGTATTGCACCATAGTAGTTCAAGGGCAGTCTAGCCCAGCATACTGAATAGCCCAAGCAAACCTTTGCCTGTGGTCAATTCCAATAATAGCAGTGCCACAAAGCCAATCATAGCGAGGCGACCATTCACCAGTTCGGCATACTCTGTCCAGCCAAAGCGCTGACCTTCCTCGTCGATATACATCTTGGGTTCAATGGCAAAATTGTTTAAGATACCCCGCTCATCTACGGTGTAGCTACTGCGGACTTTGGGTGTGGCTTGGGTTTCGGACGGTTCGGTCATAGTTGCAGAATTTCCAATCAATGTTGTTAATTTAACATAAATTTACATGAGATGCGCTATCTGCTATTTCACAAACCCTACGGGGTTCTGCCGCAATTTACGGATCGCTCACCCCAGCCCCGCCCCACTCTGGCTGACTTTATCTCCATGGCTAATGTGTATCCGGTGGGCAGGTTGGATTTAGACAGCGAGGGTTTGATGCTTCTCACCGATGATGGCAAACTGCAACACCGCCTCAGCCATCCCCGCTTTGCTCACCCCCGCACCTATCTGGCACAAGTGGAGCGCATCCCCGACCCCAAAAGCCTGAGTAAATTGGCAGAAGGGGTTGTGATCGAAGGCTATCAGACCCGTCCCTGTGGTGTGGAGCTATTGCCCTGTGAACCCGCTGGGATTGCGCCACGCCAGCCCCCGATTCGCTATCGTGCCACTGTGCCCACCGCATGGCTGAAACTGACCCTGACGGAAGGCAGAAACCGCCAAGTCCGTAAGATGACCGCCAGTATTGGCTTTCCCACTTTGCGCCTGATTAGGATTGCCATCGCTCACTTGCAATTAGCTGATTTAGCGCAGGGGGCGTACCGCCGCCTCACCCCAGCCGAACTAGCTCAACTGCGCCAGCTAACGGGTCTAAGTGGCAGGGCTAACCGTTACGATCAGCAGGCTATCGGGGAAGAATAATTCATGAGCGACCTGATTCACCTGCTCCAAGGTGACCGCCTGAATGCGCTTGGGATAGGTGTAGAAGTTGCCAAGGGGCAAGCCATAGATGGCATCGCTCAGAATGGCGGAAGCGACGCTGTCGGGGCTGGCAAAATCAGCGGGGAAGTTATTGATTAGGCTGGTTTTGGCTGAATCCAACTCGGCTTGGCTCACTCCTTTGGTTTTGATGTCCCGAAAAATTCCCAATGCCAGATCGATCGCCCGCTGGGTATCTTGGGGATTGGTTTGCATTTGGATCATAAACGCCCCTGGGTTTCTGCCTGTCTGGAAAAAGCTGTAAACCCCATAGGTCAGCCCTTGGCGATCGCGCAGTTCTGTACCTAAGCGACTGGCAAGAGTATCGCCACCCAAAATCTGATTCAGGACTTGGGCGGCATCAAAGCGGGGATCGGAGCGGGATATGCCCAAATGTCCCATGATGGTTACCGCTTGGGTTTTGCCCTTGAGGGTAACTTGCTTGCTGATTAGTCCCTTGGGCTGAGGGGCACTGGGGAAAGTAGGTGCTTCCGCTTTGCCTTGGCGACTCCAGTTCAGCTCCTGACTGAGTAATTTTTTCGTTTGCGCTACATCAAAATCGCCCATCAGCACCAAAGTCATGCCAGCGGGCAAGTAGCGTTTTTGATAAAACTGCACTAGATCATCTCGGGTAATCGCCTGCAAGGATTCGGGGGTACGCATGGCGTGAAAAGGATGACCCGCAGGGAACAGGGTAGATTGAAACACCCGCCGAGCCAGAGAGGAGGGATTATCCAGTTCGCTTTTTAGCCCCACTAGGTTGCGATTGCGACTCAGTTGGAATTCCCGTTCAGGAAAGTTGGCAAACTGCAATACCTCAGCCAACTGCTGGATCGCCACTGGCAGATCGCTAGACAAACCACTGCCATTGATAAAAGCCCCTTCCCGAGCAGTAGAAAAGCTGAGGCTGATCCCCCGATTTTCTAAGCGGGTGGCAATTTGCAGAGCGGTTTGCTTAGTCGTACCATTCATCAGGTTTTGTGCCACCAAGCCCGCCAAGCCTGCTTTTTCGGGCGTATCCCATACTGAACCTGCCTCAATAAAGCCAGACAAAGAAAAAGTGGGAGTGCTGGAGTCTTTTACCAAAATCACTTTGATCCCGTTAGGCAGAGTCATAGTCTCAGTGGGGACGGGGGAAAGACTAACTGTGGAGGCGGTGCGGGCACTCTGGGGCAGATACTTGGCAATTTCTTTGGGGTCGAGGGGCTGGCTGTCGCCACGATTGTGGGTGATTTCTGTAGTAGTGGGGGCTGGAGCGTTCCCTGCGCTGGGAGTAGTGGGCTGAAAATAGCCGACATACCTTTTGGCTCGGGTGAAATACTTGTGGGCGACCCTCTGCACATCGGCGGTGGTTACTTTATCTAAGGCTTCCAAGTAGCGATCGCTGTAGCGGTAGTCCCCCGCCACCGTCTGGTTGTAACCCAACTGTTGCGCCTGTGAGTTAATACTGCGATTGGACAGAATAAAACTGGCTTTGGTTTGGGTTTTCACCCTCTGCAATTCTTCTGCTGTAATCCCCTTGGTTTGTAACTGCTCAATTTCCGCTCTGATTTTTTGGTCTAGTTCCTCTAGGCTTTTGCCCTGAGCAGGCGTAGCACTGATAAAATACCACCCCTGATCGATCAGGTTAGAGGTGTAGCCGCTGACACTACTAGCAATGCCCTGCTCCACCAATGCCTGATAGAGGCGGGAGTTGCGCCCTGAAGTCAGCACACTATCCATCACATCGAGGGCAGGGTTATCGCTGTGTGCCACCGCTGGCAAGTCGGTGTAGATGATCTGCAAAAAGGGAACGCTCCCTGCTTCCTTGAGGACAATCGGGTTAGCATCGATAAATTCTAGGGGCTGAAACTGCGGTAAAGCAGGAATTGGTGTGGCGGGTTTGGGAATACTACCAAAAATCCGCCTGATCTTGGCTAAAAGTTGTTTAGTATCAAAGTCTCCCACTACCACTAGCACCGCATTGTCAGGGCGATAGTACTGGCGGTAATACTGCTGGACATCCTCAGCGGTGAAGGTTTCCACATCATGGCGATCGCCGATCACCGACCACTGATAACGCGAACCCCTGAGCGCCTTGCGGGTCAGTGCCTTGTAGAGGCGGGTAGCGGGGTTATTATTGCCGCCATCTAGTTCCGACAAAACCACAGTTCTCTCACTTTCCAACTCCTCCCTGCCCGCACGGGTATTGACCATGCGATCCGCTTCCAGTTCCAGCAGAGCCTCCACCTTATTACTGCCCACCGTGCCGTAGTAAGCGGTCATGTCGTAACTGGTGAAAGCATTGGAATTACTGCCGAGGGCACTAAACAACCTGCCAAACTGAATGGGACGGCTCTGTGTCCCCTTAAATAGCAAATGCTCCAGTTGATGAGAAATTCCCGTGATCCCCGGTCGTTCGTTGCGGGAACCCACCCGATACCACACCTGCACAGTAGCCACAGGAGCAGTGCGAACTTCTTTAGTCAAAACCACTAAGCCATTGTCTAGCACAGTCTTGACTACGCCATCGGTGAGGCTGGGGAGGGGTTGTCCAGCCAGAGCCGAGGGTACTTGAGTCAGCACAAAGACCACAAGGGCGATCGCTAGACAGCGCAACCAAAACCAAGATTTGCCACGCATCAGTGAATTCTCAGAGCAATTCCAGTACCAGTCTAGCCAAGATTGTGCTTGCTATTGAATTCCTCACGGGAGGCATAAATCTTAAAAATTTTGCTCATACTGGTCAAGTCAAACAGCATCTTCACCTGTTCGTTGGGGCTACACAACACCATCTCCGCCCCGATCGCCCGCACTGCTTTTAGAGCCGAGACCAAAGCTCCCAGACCTGAGCTATCCATAAAACTGACATTGGTTAGGTCAACCAATAGTAGGTTTGGCTTGTTGCTGGTAATTTCCGCTACTTGCTTACGCAGTTGGGCGGCATTGGTTATGTCCAAACGACCTGCAGGCTCAATAATCTCAATTTGGCTCATGGGCTGGCTCTAGGCACTATATCACTTAGTATAATTCTAAGACTTTTTGCCAAGAAAATTTATTTGCCCTAAAACCGCTCCAGTTAATGAGTGCTAAAATTTTGTAATGTCTTAATAATTTTGGTTTCGCCTGTGAATACCGTCCCCACTGTATCAGATACAAAGCATAGATTTCAGCGGGCTTTTCCTAAGCCTGTCAATTCTGTGTATCGCCGAGTGATCGATGAATTGCTGGTGGAAACCCATCTGCTCAAAGTTAATCAGACTTTTAGCTACGATCCGATTTTTGCCCTTGGCTTCGTTACCAGTTTTGACCGCTTTACAGTGGGATACCGCCCTGAGCGCGATCGCCCCCTCATTTTTTCAGCCCTAGTCAACGCCCTGCAATTTGATCCCGTCACTCTGCGCCACGATGCCGAACAACTGCAGTCCCTCGCCCAGCAACAGCCAGCACAGGTTATTGCCCTGCTCACCACTGCCAATAGCGAACTGCACCTAGAGCCGCTAAGCAGTCATCTCAGGGCGATCGCCGCCAATCCCCAATTCAAATACAGCCGCCTGTTTGCGGTGGGTCTGTTTACCTTAATAGAAACGGCGGATGCCAGCGCATGGCAAGACAGCGATCGGCGTAAAGCTCTATTGCAATCCGTCAGCGCAACCCTAAAAATCAGCGAGGAAAAGCTCCAGCGTGATTTGGAAGTCTATCAGTCCAGTTTAGAAAAATTACAGCAATCCCTACAAATGATGGCAGATTTGGTGGAAGCGGAACGCAAGAAGCGGGAAAAGCAACCCAGTCTTACGACTACACCCCAACAGTAAGGTTATGGGATGGCAGATAGCCTTGAACTCAGCACTAAGATCTCTCGCCTGCCCTTACTAATGCGTCTGGGTTAATCAGTGCGTCTTTTAGCAAACCAAGCTTTGACAACAGATTGCTGGTTGTTGCTTGTGGAGTGGCAAAGTCTAT
>Ga0308414_1002640_pt1 | contig 11681 bp, 5 predicted proteins | sample HotsprSampleOS50_FD_205667 | JGI IMG/M metagenome (GOLD analysis project Ga0308414, IMG submission 205667) | Hot spring phototrophic mat microbial communities from Octopus Spring, Yellowstone National Park, Wyoming, United States - 20090730_OS50 ... | reverse complement strand
CAAGATCTCGCCCGGCAACCCGGTCACCAAGCCGGGCGGCACGGTGGTGCGCACGCTGTGGGGGGAACTGGCCTGGCAGCTCGGCGGCAAGAACGCGTTCGCGCGGGTGAAGGCCGACGACGAGCGTGCCACCAACCCTGGCGACGTGCTGCGCGAGCTGTTCAAGGAGTACGGGCCGTGCCTCGTCCTGATCGACGAGTGGGTGGCCTACGCGCGCCAGCTGCACGACGCAGCCGACCTGCCGGCCGGCAGCTTCGAGACCCAGTTCACCTTCGCGCAGGCGCTCACCGAATCGGCCAAGCTGGCGGGCAACTGCCTTCTGGTGATCTCGCTGCCTGCGTCCGACACGGCGGGCTCGCCCCACACCCAGGCGGACGATGCGGAGGTGGGCGGCATCCGCGGGCGCGAGGCGCTCGACCGGCTGCGCAACGTGGTCGGGCGGGTGGAATCGTCGTGGCGGCCGGCGTCGGCCGAGGAGGGCTTCGAGATCGTGCGGCGGCGGCTGTTCGAGCCGCTGTCAGGCCCAGAGGCCTTCAAGCAGCGCGACGTGACGGCGCGCACCTTCGCCGACCTGTACCGGGCACAAGCGGCGGAGTTTCCGCCCGAGTGCAAGAGCGCCGACTACGAGAAGCGCATCCAGGCCGCCTACCCGATCCACCCGGAGATCTTCGACCGGCTCTACGAGGACTGGTCGACGCTGCTCAAGTTCCAGCGCACGCGCGGCGTGCTGCGCCTGATGGCGGCAGTGATCCACAGCCTGTGGGAAAAGGGCGACCGCAACCCGCTGATCCTGCCTTCGACCGTCCCCATCGACGACGCGCGGGTGCAGTTCGAGCTCACGCGCTACCTCTCGGACAACTGGGCGCCGATCATCGAGAGGGACGTCGATGGGCCGAACTCGCTGCCGCTGAAGATCGACAGCGAGCAGCCCAACCTCGGCAAGCTCTCGGCGACGCGGCGGGTGGCGCGCACCATCTACCTGGGCTCCGCGCCGACCGCGGCCGCAGCCCACCGCGGGATCGAGGACCGGCGCGTCAAGCTCGGCTGCGTGATGCCGGGCGAGTCGCCGGCGGTGTTCGGCGACGCGCTTCGACGGCTGGCGGCGGCGGCCACGTATCTGTACCAGGACGGGCCGCGCTTCTGGTACGCCACGCAGCCGACGGTCACCAAGCTCGCGGAGGACCGCGCCGAGCAGCTGAAGCGCGACCCCGACCAGGTGGCGCAAGAACTGGACCAGCGGCTGCGCGCCGACCTGCGCAGGACGGGCGACTTCCACCGCGTCCACCCGCTGCCGCGTTCGGGCGCGGACGTGCCCGACGACCTCGATACGCGACTCGTGGTCTTGCCCGCCGAGCACGCGTACACGAGGGAGGCCGGCAGCGCGGCCGAGACGGCGGCGCGGGCGATCCTGGAGTCGCGGGGCAACGCGCCGCGCCTGTACCGCAACACGCTGGTCTTGCTGGCCGCGGACAAGGTGCGCCTGCAGGACCTCGACGAGGCGCTGCGGCGGTTCCTGGCGTGGAAGTCGATCCTGGCCGAAAAGGAAGCGCTCAACCTCGATCCGCATCAGGTGCGGCAAGCCGAGACGCAGAGGCAGGCGGCCGACGGCGCGGTGTCGGCGCGGTTGCCCGAGACCTACCAGTGGCTGCTGGTGCCGGAGCAGGCCAGCCCGCAGGCGGCGATCACGTGGCAGGCGGTGCGGCTGTCGGGGAGCGATTCGCTTGCCGAGCGCGCGAGCCGGAAGCTGCGCAGCGACGAGACGATGGTCCTCACGCTCGGCTCGACGATCCTGCGCCGGCATCTCGACGCCGTACCCCTCTGGCGCGGCGATCACGTCGCCGTCAGGCAGGTCGTGGAGGACTTCGCGCGCTACCTCTACCTGCCGCGGGTTGCGGGTCCCGACGTGCTCGTGCAGGCGATGCGCGATGGCGTGGCGCTGCTCACCTGGCAGACGGACACCTTCGCCTACGCCGAGAGCTACGACGAGACCACGGGGCGGTATCGGGGACTGCGCGCTGGGCAGGTCGTGTCGATCTCGCCCGACAGTCCAGGCTTGCTGGTCAAGCCGGATGTCGCGCGACGGCAGATGGATGCGGAGGTTCCGCCGGTGTCGCCGCCTGCGGAGGCGCCGGGAGTCCCGCCAAACAAACCCGGGGAGCCTGTTTCAGCCACGGCGCCGACAAAGCCCGCCTCGCTGCTGCGGCGCTTCCACGGGACGGTGGAGATCGATCCTCACCGCGCCGGACGGGACGCCGGCAGGATCGCCGACGAGGTGCTCACGCACCTGGTGGGTCTGGTCGGCGCCGATGCCAAAGTGACCATCGAGATCGAGGTCAACTTCCGCGACGGCGCGCCGGAGAACGTGGTGCGCACGGTGTCGGAAAACTGCCGGACGCTGAAGTTCAGGAACTTCGGGTTCGAGAAGGAATAGGCGCGGACGGCCGAGTCGGGCGAAAAAGCTTGCGACAAGCGGCCGTCACTCCACGGTGACGCTCTTCGCCAGATTCCTCGGCTTGTCGACGTCGGTGCCGCGCGCCACCGCGGTGTGATACGCCAGCAACTGCAGCGGCACCACGTGCAAAATCGGCGACAGGTCGCCGTAGTGTTCCGGCAGCCGGATCACGTGCACGCCCTCGCTCGATTCGATGTGCGTGTCGAGATCGGCGAAGACGTAGAGCTGCCCGCCGCGGGCGCGCACCTCCTGCATGTTGCTCTTGAGCTTCTCCAGCAGGGCGTCGTTGGGGGCGACGGTGACCACCGGCATCGCCTCGGTCACCAGCGCCAGCGGGCCGTGCTTCAGTTCGCCCGCCGGGTACGCCTCGGCGTGGATGTAGCTGATCTCCTTCAGCTTCAGCGCCCCTTCGAGGGCGATCGGATAGTGCAGGCCGCGGCCGAGGAAGAGCGCGTTTTCCTTGCGCGCGAAGGTCTCGCTCCAGGCGATGATCGCCGGCTCCAGCGCCAGCACGCTCTGCACCGCCAGCGGCAAATGGCGCAGCCGCCGGATGTTGACCTGCTCGCGCTCGGGACTCAGCCGCCCGCGCACCTTGGCCAGCGCGTTGGCGAGCAGATAAAGCGCCGCCAGCTGCGTCGTGAAGGCCTTGGTCGAGGCCACCCCGATCTCGACGCCGGCGCGGGTGATGAACTGCATCGCCGTCGCGCGCACCATGGCGCTGGTGGCGACGTTGCAGATCGCCAGCGTGCGGTGCATGTCGAGGCTCTTGGCGTGCTTCAGCGCCGCCAGCGTGTCGGCGGTCTCGCCCGACTGCGATACCACCACCACCAGCGCGTTGGGATTCGGCACCGAGTGGCGGTAGCGGTACTCGCTGGCGATCTCCACCGTGGTCGGGATGCCGGCGATCGCCTCCAGCCAGTAGCGCGCCACCGAGCCGGCGTAGTAACTGGTGCCGCAGGCGAGGATCAGCACGCTGTCCACCCGCGGCAGCACGTCGGCAGCCGCCTCGCCGAACAGCGGCGGCGAGATCGATGCGATGTCGTCGATGGTGTCGCCCAGCGCGCGCGGCTGCTCGAAGATCTCCTTCTGCATGAAGTGGCGGTACGGCCCCAGTTCCACCGCGTTGGCGTGGCCGGAGACGGTGCGCGCCGGCCGCTCCACCGGCCGGCCGTCGCCGTCGACGATCCACACCCGCGCCAGTTGCAGGTCGACGACGTCGCCTTCTTCGAGGTAGATGATGCGGTCGGTGGTGCCGGCCAGCGCCAGCGCATCGGAGGCGAGGAAGTTCTCGCCGCGGCCCAGGCCGACCACCAGCGGGCTGCCCTTGCGCGCGCCGACGACGCGGTGCGGCTCGTCGCGGCAGAACACGGCGATGGCGTAGGCGCCGTGCAGCATCTTCACCGCGCGCTGCACGGCCTCGAACAGATCGCCCTCGTAGAGCTGGTCGATCAGGTGGGCGATGACCTCGGTGTCGGTCTGGCTGTCGAAGACGTAGCCGGCGGCGACGAGCTGGCGGCGCAGTTCCTCGTAGTTCTCGATGATGCCGTTGTGCACCAGCGCGATCCGCGCGCCCTTCTTCGCTGCGCCAGGGCCGGCGGAAAAGTGCGGGTGCGCGTTGTCGGTGGTCGGCGCCCCGTGCGTGGCCCAGCGGGTGTGGGCGATGCCGGTGAAGCCGGGCAGGTCGCGCGTCTGCGCCTCCAGCTCGGCCACGCGCGCGACGCTGCGCGCCCGCTTGAGCATGCCGTCGGCGTGCACGGCGATGCCGCAGGAGTCGTAGCCGCGGTATTCCAGCCGCCGCAGCCCTTCGACCAGGACCGGAACGATGTTTCGCTGCGCCACGGCGCCGACGATGCCGCACATCCGAACCTCCCCAATTCAAGTGATGTGCCGCGAGCGTACGCCGGGTGTCGCGACAAAGGCTTGCGGATTGGGCCGCTGCGCGCAAGAAAGTTGCGCGCGCTCCTGAAGCCGAAATAATCTTGCGACCAGCGGCCGATTTTCGGCCCCTGAGCGGCCGCGGGAATGCCCCGCCTACACCGGCCGGCGGCGTCGCGCCGGCCGGTGCGAGGCGTGCGCCGGCCGGGCTGCGCGGGCGAGCTGCCGCGACTTCGCCTTCCGCTGGCGGATCGCGCTGCGGTCCGTGGCCACAGGCGCCGCCGCGGGGCCGATCGACGACGCGCCGCAAGCGGATGGGCCTGCCCGCATGGATCCTGCCCCGATCGAACTCGACGCCACCGATCGCCGCCTGCTCGCGCTGCTGCAGGACGACTGCGCGCTGACCAACGACGAGCTGGCCCGCCGCGCCCACGTCTCGCCGGCCACCAGCCTGCGCCGCGTGCGCCGGCTGGTCGAGGCGGGCGTGATCGAGCGGCGCATCGCCATCGTCGCCGCCACGGCGGCCGGCGGCGTGACCGCGATCGTCGAGGTGACGCTGGCGCAGCAGACGGCAGAGGAGCTCGACCGCTTCGAAGCGCACGTGGCGGCCGCCGCCGAGGTGCAGCAGTGCTACCGCGTCGCCTCCGGCCCGGACTTCGTGCTGGTGGTGTACGTGCCCGACGCGGCCGCCTATCACGCCTTTGCCCACCGCGTGCTCACCGCGCAGGCCAACGTGCGCAACGTGCGCAGCTTCTTCGCCGTCAAGCGCAGCAAGTTCGAGCCGAAGGTGCCGCTGTAGGCGCCGCCGCTAGACTGCGGCATCGACGAAGGGAACCCCCGATGGCCGCGGCAGAGATCAACAACATGGCGGTGTTCTGCGACTTCGAGAACATCGCCCTCGGCGTGCAGGACGCGAAGTACGACAAGTTCTCGATCAAGACGGTGCTGGAAAAGCTGCTGGTCAAGGGCAGCATCGTCGTCAAGAAGGCGTACTGCGACTGGGAGCGCTACAAGAGCTACAAGGCCGGCATGCACGAGGCCGCCTTCGAGCTGATCGAGATCCCGCACGTGCGCCAGAGCGGCAAGAACTCGGCCGACATCCGCATGGTGGTCGATGCGCTCGACCTGTGCTACACGAAGGCGCACGTCGACACCTTCGTCATCATCAGCGGCGACTCCGACTTCTCGCCGCTGGTGTCGAAACTGCGCGAGAACAACAAGCGGGTGATCGGGGTCGGGGTGAAGGCGTCGACCAGCGACCTGCTGATCAAGAACTGCGACGAGTTCATCTTCTACGACGACCTGGTGCGCGTGGCCGAGGCGAAGAAGAAGACCGCGGCCAAGAAGTCGGCGAAGAAGGAAGAGCCGAAGAAGGCGGAGCGGCACCGCAAGGAAGGCAAGGAGGCGAAGGACAAGGCCGCCGAGCCGCCCGCGGCGGAAAACGGCGACGCCAGGGCCGACGACGAGGCCGCCCGCCGCCGCCAGGCCGCCATCGACCTGGTGCTGGAAACGCTGGAGGAACTGATCGAGGCGCGCGGCTCCGACGAGCGCATCTACGCCTCGATGGTCAAGCAGGCGCTGAAGCGCCGCCGGCCGGAGTTCAACGAGAGCTACCACGGCTACAAGGGCTTCGCCGCCCTGCTCGACGACATGGCCGCGCGCGGCCTGCTGGTCGTCGCCAAGGACGAGAAGACGGGGCAGCATCTGGTGCGGCCGGCGGCCAGCGACTGAGCCAGCGCGGCCGGCGGCAGCCACTCGGCCGGTGCGGCCCGAGGCGGCCGAGCAGGCGCCTCCGGCGGCAGGCCACCAGCAAGCGGCGGCCCGTCGCTGCCAGCAGCCGAAATGACATCGTGCGCCGGGCGCGGCAGGCCACCGGCAAGCGGCAGCCTGTCGCCTCACGAAGCGAGCCGGGCGGGCTCCGCCGCGCGCGGCAGCCTGTCGCCGCCGCGCTCCGTCGCGAGCCGCGGCGCCGCAGCGCCTGCCCCGCGGCGCTCGGCTATCGTGGCCGCCCATGCGCGCAGCGACGTCGCCCGGCCGGCCGTGGTTTGCCTACGCCATGCTGGCGGCGTCGATGGCGCTGGTCGGCAGTTACGTCGCGCTGTCCAAGCCGCTGGTGGCGGCGATTCCGCTGTTCGCGCTCGCCTTTCTTCGCTTCGGCATCGCGGCGGTGGCGATGCTGCCGTGGACGCTGCCGCGCGCCGACGAGGCGCCGCTGTCGCGCCGCGAGCGGGTGCTGCTGTTCGCGATGTCGTTCCTCGGCAACTTTCTGTTCTCGATCTGCATGCTGGCCGGGGTGAGCCTGTCGACGGCCACGGCGGCGGGGGTGATCATGGCCACCCTGCCGGCAGCAGTGGCGGCTGGCTCGCGCCTGTTCCTGCGCGAGCGCCTTTCGGGGCGGGCGCTCGCCGCGATCGCGCTGGCGGTGGTGGGCATCGTGCTGCTGCAGTTCGCGCGCCCGGCGGGCGAGGCGGCACGGGCGACCACGCTGCTCGGCAACCTGCTGCTGGCCGGCGCGGTGCTGTGCGAGGCGTCGTACGTGATCATCGGCAAGCGGCTGGCGCGCGCGCGCAGCCCGCTGCGCGTCTCGGCGCTGATCAACCTGTGGGGGCTGGCGCTGATGGCGCCGCTGGGGCTGTGGCAACTGGCGCGCTTCGACCTGGCGCAGCTGGCGCCCGGCTTGTGGACGCTGCTGGTGTTCTATTCGCTGGCGGCGAGCCTGTTCGCGGTATGGCTGTGGATGACCGGGCTGCGGCAGGTGCCGGCCAACCACGCCGGCGTGTTCACGGTGGCGCTGCCGATCAGCGCGACGCTGATCGGCGTGCTGGCGCTGGGCGAAGCGTTCACGCCGCTGCACGCGGTGGCGCTGCTGCTCGCCGCCGCGGGCGTGGTGCTGATCGCCAGCGGGCGGCCAGAAGACGTCCGAGTGCCGGCAGCGGCGGTGGACGCGGCCAGCCGCAGCCTTCGATAGGACCGGGGCAGCCACGGCGGCCCCTCGCGGTCGCTTCCCGATCAGCCGGCCGGGCCGGATTCCAGAACCTTTCTCGCCGCATCCCGCAGCGCCACCGCATCGGCCCAGGAGTCGCCGCCGGGCGACAGCGGTGGGGCGATGCGCAGCGTGGCCTTGCCCGGGCGCGGCAGCCACGACGGCCACGGCAGCAGCCGGCGGGTGCCGATCAGCGCCGCCGGCACCAGCGGCACGCCGGCCTGGGCGGCCAGCACGAAGGCGCCCATCCGCAGCGGCAGCAAGCCCTCGGTGCCGCGGAAGCCGCCTTCCGGAAAGATCAGCAGCGACTGGCCGGCCGCCAGCGCCGCGGCGAGCGCCTTGGCATCTTCGATGCCGCGCGCGGTGTCGTCGCGATCGATGAACAGCGTGCCAAGAGCCCGCAACGGTTTGCCGGTGAGCCAGTACCCGCTCAACTGGCGCTTGGCGGCAAACGCATAGCGCGGCGGGAGCAATGCGGTCAGCACGACCGCGTCGAGGTAACTGGCGTGGTTGCAGACCAGCACATGGGGGCCGGCGGGCAGGTTCTGCTCTCCTTCGATCGCCAGCCGGATGCCCATCAGCCGCAGGCCGACCCGCGCCAGCGCGCGGCCAAAGCGGCGGCGCCGGTCCAGACCCGGCACCAGCAGCGCGGCCGACCAGCCGACGACGGCCACGGCCGCCGCGACCAGCCAGCCCCACAGCCCGAAGACCAGCCCGACGGCTCGCGCGGCGACTTGCCGTAGCCGAACCGCGGCGCCCCGCACGCCGAGCCGCGCCAGTTGCAGCCACACGGCTCGGCTGCCGGCGCCGAGGCTGCCGTCCAGGTACGCCTCGCGCGTGCCGGCGCGGCGCAGCTTGCCGCTGGAGGTCTTCAGCACGCTGCCCGGCGGCACCAGCACCACGTCGTCCGCGGGTCCGTCGATCAGGCCGGCCGCCAGTTCCTGGATGCGGCGCTTCAGTTCCTGCTGGCGGCCGGGGTCGGTCTCGCGCGTTTCGGCCACCACCACCACCCGCTCCGTCGCGCCGCGCGCATCCGGCACGCCGAAGACCGCCACGCAGCCCTTGCGGATGCCAGGCAGCTCGCCGACCGCGGCTTCGAGTTCGAACGGGTGCAGGTTGTGGCCGGCGCGGATGATCAGATCCTTGTCGCGGCCGGTGACGAACAGTTCGCCGCCGGCGAGATAGCCGAGGTCGCCGGTGTTGCGCCAGTCGCCGTCGAGCAGCGCCGCGGTGGCCTCGGCGTTGCGGTAGTAGCCGGCGGTGGCCGACGGGCCGCGGAACTGGATCCGGCCCTGCTGCCGCTCGGGCAGCACGCGGCCCGAGCGGTCGACGATGCGGATCTCGTAGCCGGGCAGCGGCAGGCCGCAGGCGACCACCGCCATGGCCTTGGGGTGACCCTCGGGCAGCGGCTCGGCGCGGCCGGTGAACATCAGCGCCTCGCGGTCGACGCGATCGACGCGCACGCCCCGCCGCGGCGGCGGAAAGGCGAGATCGAGCCCGCATTCGGCAAGGCCGTAGACCGGCGTGATCGCGCGCGGGTCGAACCCATACGGCGCCAGCCGGCTGGCAAAGCGCGCCAGCGTGTCGGCGCTGACCGCCTCGGCGCCGTTGAACGCCCATTGCCAGCACGACAGGTCGAGCCCGGCAAGCTCGCGCTCGTCGATGCGCGAGGCGCAGATCTCGTAGGCGAAGTTCGGCGCCGCCGAGATCGTGCCGCGGTGCGCGCTGATGGCGCGCAGCCAGCGCGACGGCCGGGCGAGGACGGCCAGCGGCGACATCAGCACCAGCGGCATGCCGTAGTACAGGCTGCCCATCCAGGCGCCGATCAGCCCCATGTCGTGATAAAGCGGCAGCCAGGAGACGAACACCTCGCGCGGCCCGGCGCCCACGGCGCGGCCCATCGCGCGCAAATTGGCGAGCAGTTGCGCGTGCGTGAGCATCACGCCCTTGGGGTTGCCGGTGCTGCCGGAGGTGTACTGCAGCATCGCCAGGCTGTTGCCGGCGACCGCGGCGGGGGCGGGCAGCGGCTCGGCGTCGAGGTCGCCGGCGGTCAGCACGTGGCACAGGGTCGGCGCCAAGGGCTTCAACAGGTGCGCCAGCGGCTTGGCCTCGGCCACCGTGACCAGCAGCGGCGCCTCGCAGTTGGCAAGGATCCCCGCCTGCCGCTTCAGGTGGTCTTCCAGCGCCGACGGCCGCGCCGGCGGATACAGCGGCACCGGCACGCCGCCGGCGTAAAGCGCGCCGTAGAAGGCGACGAAGAATTCCAGCGAGGTCGGCAGCATCAGCGCGCACATCTGGCCGGCCGCCAACCCGTGCGCGCGCAGCGCCGCTGCCGCCTTCAGCGCCCGGCGGTGCAGGTCGCCGTAGGTGAGCGTCTCGCTGCGCTCGTCGTCGACGAGCAGCGTCACGTGCAGGCGCCGCGGGTGACGGAGCACGTGCCAGTCGAGCACCTCGGCCAGCGTCTGCGCTTCCTCGGGGCTGCCGGCGAACAGTTCCGCCACCTCGGCGGTGGCCGCGGGCGCAATCGGCACGGCGGCCGGCAGGTGCAGCGCCGCCAGGATCTCGCGCGGCGTGTTCACGCGCGCCAGGCAGTCGTCGTCCAGCCGGCGGCCGAAGGCCTGCTCGCAGCGAAGGTTCAGCTCGAACCGCGCCAGGCTGTCGAGTCCGAGGTCCTCGACCAGCCGGCTGTCGAGCGTGACCGGCGGCGGCGCGGCGCGCTGCGTTTCCGCCACCAGGGCGCGCAGGAGGTCCAGCAGTTGCTGCCCGCGGTCGGCCGCGGGCGCATCCGGCTCGTCGCCTTTGCGCTGGGGCAGGGCCATGGACTTCGACGCGGTCGCCTCGCCAGCCCGGATGATCGTCGCCGCCTGCACCGCCGGCAACGCCGGACTCGCCCGGGTCTGCGCTGGCGCAAAGGCGGGGCGCTTACGGCAGTCGCGTATCTTCGGTAGCCGCGACGCGCGCCCGCCGATGACCCTCGTTTCCCTGCTCGACGCCGAACTCGCCTACGACGACCTGCCGCTGCTCGACGGCGCGGCGCTCACCGTCGCCGAGGGCGAGCGCATCGGACTTATCGGCCGCAACGGCAGCGGCAAGTCGTCGCTGCTCGGCGTCATCGCCGGCGCGATCGCGCTCGACGGCGGCCAGCTCAAACGGCGCGAGGGCCTGCGCGTGGCGCGGGTCGAGCAGGAACCGGTGCTGCCGGCCGCCGCGCACCTGCACGACAGCCTGCTGCTGCGCGGCCACGTGCCGGCGATCGCGGACGAGCGCGAACGCTGGCGCATCGAGGCGCGGCTGGCGGAGTTCCTGCACCGCTTCGGCGCCGACGGCGCGCGGCCGCCTTCGAGCTGCTCCGGCGGCGAACGCAAGCGGGCGGCGCTGGCGCTGGCCTTCGCGCTCGAACCCGACCTGTGGCTGCTCGACGAACCGACCAACCACCTCGACATCGACGGCATCGAGCAGCTCGAGGAGATGATCGTCGCCGAGGCGCGCGGGAGCCGCTCGGCGATCGTCATCACCCACGACCGCCGCTTTCTCGACCGTGTGGCCACCCGCATCGTCGAGCTCGACCGCGGCGCCCTGCGCAGCTACCCGGGCAACTTCAGCCAGTTCGAGGCGCGCAGGCAGGCGGAGCTGGAGGCGGAAGCCGCGGCGCGGCGCCGGTTCGACCGGTTCTGGGCGCAGGAGGAGGCGTGGATCCGCAAGGGCGTCGAGGCGCGGCGCACGCGCAACGCCGGCCGGGTCGCCCGGCTGCAGCGGCTGCGCAGCGAGCGCGCCGCCCGCCGCGAGCGCATCGGCACGGCCAGGCTCGCGCTCGACGCCGGCGAACGCAGCGGCAAGGTGGTCGCCGAGCTGCGCGGCGTGTGCAAGTCCTTCGGCGGCCGGCCGATCGTTCGCGACCTGGACCTCGTCATCCAGCGCGGCGACCAGCTGGCGCTGATCGGCCCCAACGGCGCCGGCAAGAGCACGCTGCTGAAGCTGATCCTCGGCGAACTGGCGCCGGATGCCGGCAGCGTGAAGCTGGGAACGAATCTCGCGGTGGCCTATTTCGACCAACTGCGCGCGCAACTGGACGAGGACAAGACGGTCGCCGAGACCGTCTCGCCCGGCGGCGACTGGATCGAGGTGGCCGGCAGCCGCAAGCATGTGATGAGCTACCTCGGCGAGTACCTGTTCCCGCCGCGGCGCGCCAACGCGCCGGTCAAGACGCTCTCAGGCGGCGAGCGCAACCGGCTGCTGCTGGCGAGGCTGTTCGCGCTGCCGGCGAACCTGCTGGTGCTCGACGAGCCGACCAACGATCTCGACATCGAGTCGCTGGAGCTGCTGGAGTCGGTGCTGGCCGACTACTCCGGCACGCTGCTGCTGGTCAGCCAC
>Ga0308414_1002639_pt1 | contig 11682 bp, 7 predicted proteins | sample HotsprSampleOS50_FD_205667 | JGI IMG/M metagenome (GOLD analysis project Ga0308414, IMG submission 205667) | Hot spring phototrophic mat microbial communities from Octopus Spring, Yellowstone National Park, Wyoming, United States - 20090730_OS50 ... | reverse complement strand
GTGGGTATATCTCCACTGCCACGGTGATAAGGAGCAGGGCCACTGTAAGGGCAGAGCTAACAAAAGCCCAGCCGTACTGACCTTTTGTCAACTGACGAGGAATGTTGGCTACGACTAGCAGCATAGATAGCGGAAGAAAGAAAAAGCTCGGATGCGCACGTATCCGGTCGCTCAGGTGAGGTATGTAAAGAAGGGTATAGAGTGTGGTAATACCGAAAAACACAATGAAGAAAACGGTAAAACGCTGGGCTAACAGGGTGATCTTGGTGAACAAGCGGCCTTCCGTTTTCAAAGCCAAGAAAATGGCGCCGTGCATGCTAAACAAAGCCATAGTAGTCAAGGCTACCAATAAGGCGAAAGGATGGAAAAAAGATAACCAATGACCGGTAAATTCTCGATGCTCATTCAGGGGCATTCCCAAAGCCACATTGCCCAGCATGAGACCCAGCGAAAAGGTAACCACCGTACAGGAGGCAAAATAGACCCTATCCCACAGACGACGCCACCACACCCAAGGCTCTTTGCTGCGAAACTCAATAGCTATGGCCCGGAAGATTAAACCTACGATGAAGACCATGAAGGGCACATAAAAGGCCGAAAAAATAGCGGCATAAGCTACAGGGAAACCGGCAAAAAGTGCTCCTCCGGCAATGACCAGCCATACCTCGTTGCCGTCCCAAACCGGACCGATCGCATTGAGTGCTATGCGGCGGCTGTTTTCCTTCCTGAGAAATAAATGAAGCATACCGGCGCCTAAGTCAAAACCGTCTAATACGGCATACCCCGTTAGGACGGCGCCTAATACTAAAAACCACCAAGTAGCGTAATCAATTCCTAAGAACATGGCGGGTTGCGGTCAATGTTGCGGATAGGAAGGGCCCATAAGCGGGTTTTCTCGGCGTGAATAGGCTTCGCTCTCCTCTTGCAGATGTTCCTCCTTGACGGGGCCGTGTTGAATTTTCCGGTTCAGCAGATAGAGAAAAAGCAGAAAAAGCACTGAATACACCACAGCAAAGAGGATAAGGGAGAAAAGCACTTGTTCGGCTCTCACGTTTCGAGAGAGCGCGTCACTAGTGCGCAACAACCCGTACACTACCCAGGGTTGGCGTCCCATCTCCGCTGCAAACCAGCCCGCCTGATTGGCTATTTGCGGAAGCAACACGGCCCAAACGAAGAGCCACAACCATTGGCGTTTTTCAAACCACCTGTCGCGCCACACCATCCACACCCCAAGAAGCGACAGACCGATGAGCGCCATTCCAATGGCTACCATTAAGTGGTAGAGCTGAAAAATGGCGTTCACCTGAGAGGGGCGGTCGGAAGGAGCAAAACTATTCCACCCGCGTATGGGCGCTTGAAAATCGGCGTGGGTTAAAAATGAGACGCCTCCGGGAATGGCCAAGCCTTTTACCTGTTGGTTCTTCTGGTCAACCCACCCAAACAGATACAAATCGGCCGGTGCCAGCGTGTCGTAGTGCCCCTCAAACGCTGCTAACTTAGCCGGCTGGTGCTGGGCTACCACCTCCGCGCTTCGGTGACCGGTAAACAGCTGGGCTATGCTCGACATCACGGCCACCGCCAGTCCGATCTTAAAGGCCAGGCGAGCAATGTTTTCGTGGCGCCGCTTGATTAGGTACCAGGCATTTACACTCATTACCAAAAAGGCCCCCGCCAAGAAGGAACCTGTCCATACGTGCAGCAGCCGGTCCACACTAGAGGGGTTGAACACCATGGCCCAAAAATCGGTGATCTCCGCTCGAGCCTCCAGGCCCTCTCCCACAATGCGATAACCGGCAGGCGTCTGCTGCCAGGAGTTTGCCACCACGATCCACACGGCGGAAAACATAGAGCCCAGCCAAACCATTATCGTCGAAATGAAATGCACTACCGACCGAACGCGATTCCAACCGAACAGAAGTACCCCCAAAAAACCTGATTCCAACGCAAAAGCAAAGATACCCTCTGCCGCCAGGGCTGACCCGAAAATATCCCCCACATAGCGCGAGTACACGGCCCAGTTTGTGCCGAATTCGAACTCCATAACGATCCCTGTGGCTACTCCTATGCCGAAGATGAGCGCAAAGATTTTGATCCAGAAGCGCGTCATCTGTTCGTACTCCTTGCGCCCGGTGCGCAGGTACAGTCCCTCCATAATAACCAAAATTAAGCCCAGCCCAATGCTCAGAGGAGGGTAGAGGTAATGGAAGGCAACGGTGTAGGCAAACTGAATGCGGGAGAGCGTTTCGACATCCATACGGGTGAGTTTTTTTCTTTCAAAAAAAAAGCGCACCCCGCTGAAATTAGCTATAGACGTAGGGTGCGCCGAGAGAAACAAAAAAACCGGGAGATCTTTCGCCGTTAGGACAGCCGTGCGCGCAAGCTCGTCCAGGAGCCGCCGTTATAGGCTTCTATCCCGTTCTTCTGCAGGATCTCCGTCGCGGCCTGACTGCGCGCACCGCTTCGGCATACCGCAATGACCGGCGTGTTGCGCTTTTTAAGGTCCGACACGTGGTTCGGGAGGCGGTCTAAAGGAATATTGACCGCTCCCGGCAGGTGACCTGCGCGGAATTCTTCGGGGGTGCGCACGTCTACCACTACGGCATTCATAGATAGCAGCTGTTTAAAGTCTACCTTAGGTTCTATGCCTAACACGCGCTTCAGTAGGCTAATCATAATCGTTCTTTTTTTCGGTGCGATTACTGCGCCACTTGTAACAGGACCTCTTCCAGGCTGCCGCCGTTGTGGACATCCGTTATGCCGGCTTGCCGTAACATCTGAACGGCCATACCGCTGCGGTTCCCGCTGCGGCAGTAGAGCACGCGCGGAGCCGGCAATGCCGCAATCTCGCCTACCCGGAAGGGAACAGTATCCAAGGGAATATTGATGGCGCCTTCTATGTGGCCGGTTGCAAACTCCTCAGGGGTTCGCACGTCGATGAGGGTAACCTTACCCGCTCCCTTTTTTAACATCGTCATGATGAGTCGTAGAATTTTTAGTCAGGTGTGAAAATGTACTGCAAAGGTACAGGGAGGTGAAAGCGGTTCTCCGTGACTCAGGTCACAGTGCCGTCTTCCGCCTCATAAAATTTTAATTTCTCCGACCAACATTTGAGAAAGATACTCCGATTAATACAGGGCTGAAAGGGGAGACTCCCTAATGCTCAACTGGCGTTTACGTGGGCGCTTTTGCTCAAAATGATATACTGCCCAGCTGAGTTTCTTTAGAAAAGGTCGGCCTACGGTCTCGTATTCGTACCGGTCGTCGTTGAAGATACCGTCGGCGTTGCACAATAGCGTGGCGGCCAAAATGAATTCCACACCTTGTTCCGGGTTGGCTATGTAGCTCACGTCCGTCATGGTGCCATAAGCCTGTCCTACTTTGTTAAAGATGCGCAAGTTTTTGGCTGCGGTTATGCTGTCGCTGAAGAGGAAGTACTTAACAAAATCGTCGGGATAATCCTTTGCGTCGTATCGAGGCCAATCGCACTCTCGCGGGAAGAGGCCCATATATCGCCATACGAAGCGGTAATCATTATCGCTGAGGTTGAAGCGCTGTTGAGGGGGCACGGCCTGTGGGAACAAGATGGCGCGCAACATCTTCTCCATATCGGTGAGAGCAAACCAATTTTTACTCCTCATGTCAAACGGCTGGTCGATACGCTCTCCTGCGGCGTTTATCCAACCCTTGCCCATGGCGGTGGAATGCTGCGGATTGTCCCAATGTTGTGTAGCGACTTTTTCCTCTTCTTGATAAATGATGTGGCCGGTGGCGGGGTCGTAAAATACAATGGGGCAGGCATAACGCTGGTCGCGCTGTGGGGCGTAGAATCGGTGAACGATTCCCGTGCGCGTGTAGCCCTTGTGCCGGAGGGCCTGGTTGATTTCGTCCATGCCCAAAAAATCAAAGAGGTGGTTGTAGGCCGGATTGTCGCTGACGACGAATAGCTTCCGAATGTCGTGAGCCAGAGAGGGCCATCCGTGGGGCGCCGTGGAGTCGGTCGCGTGTTGCTGTTGATAAGGGCGTAGGGAGTCGATACGATAAGGCGTATCTCGGCTGAGCGAGGGATAAGCGCTTTTTTGAAGGCGATTCAATTTTTCCAAGGCCAACAAAGCCACGGGCATCTTGACCATGCTGGCCGGATAGAAGTAGCGGGTGCTGTCCACGTTATAATAGAAAGAGCGGAAGCTTATCCGACCATCGGAGCGGCGATCTATCTGGGTATAAATAATCTGGAGGCCGTACGCATCTTTGTTCTCCAGAACGTGTCGTCCCAGCGAGTCCTCTCGTAGGGTTTCCAAAATATGCTCCAGGGCATTTGTTTCGCGCAAAGGGCGCTTTAAACTAAGGCAACCCAGTAGGCCGCCAAGCGCTATTAGTCCTACCATGCAGACTTCTCTTAACTTATCCATTTCTTAAAAAATAAGGCGGTAAATAGCGGGCTAATCTACAGAGAGTCGATGCTGTTTTTTCGCTTTTTTTAGAGATACGGGCCATTGGGTGCTCGGGTCGGCAGCTGGGCCGGCCACTTTTAGCCGGCCTATTGGGAACTAAGCGCGTTTTTTTGTGTTTGGTACGTTCAACCATGTCGTTTAAATTATACGCACCTTATCGACCCACTGGTGATCAGCCAGAGGCCATTCGCCAACTGGTAGAGGGCATTCGTCGCGGCGAGCGCGCCCAGGTTCTGTTGGGGGTAACGGGCTCGGGCAAGACGTTTACAATGGCCAATGTCATCGCTCAGGTCAACAAGCCCACCCTGGTGCTTACCCACAACAAGACCCTGACCGCTCAGCTGTACAGTGAGTTTCAGGCCTTTTTTCCGGAGAATGCCGTAGAGTACTTCGTTTCGTACTACGACTATTACCAGCCGGAGGCCTATCTGCCGGTGACGGATACGTATATCGAAAAAGACCTGCAGATTAACGAGTTAGTGGACAAGCTGCGTTTGCGCGCTACCAGCACCCTGCTCTCCGGGCGCCGCGATATCATCATCGTGGCCTCGGTGTCGTGCATTTACGGCATGGGCAACCCGGACGATTACGCTACGGGCATCGTTCGCCTGCAGCGCCAGATGAAGCTGTCCAAAACGCAGTTCCTCTACGCCTTGACCGATGCGCTGTACTCGCGTACAGAGGGCGACTTTGCGCGCGGCACTTTCCGCGTGCGCGGCGATACGGTGGATGTTCACCTGCCCTATGCCGACTGGGGCTACCGCATCATTTTTTGGGGGGATGTTGTAGAGAGCATCGAGACAATCGATGTTCACAGCGGGAAACGCGTTGCCGAGGTCGAACAAGCCGTCATTTTTCCAGCTAACTTGTACGTAGCGCCTAAAGAGCGCCTGGCGGAAATTATCCGGGCGATAGAGGACGAGATGGTGGCCCAAGAGCAATATTTCCTCTCCGAGGGGCGGCTCTTGGAAGCCCAGCGCATTCGCGAGCGCACTACGTTCGATTTGGAGATGATTCGCGAATTGGGCTATTGCAGCGGCATTGAAAACTACTCGCGCTTTTTCGACCGCCGACCGCCGGGTTCTAGGCCTTTTTGTCTGCTCGATTATTTTCCTGATGACTACCTCATGATTGTGGATGAAAGCCACGTAACCATCCCTCAGGTGCGCGGCATGTGGGGCGGAGACCGGGCGCGCAAGCAGACGCTGGTCAACTACGGCTTCCGCCTGCCTTCGGCCATCGACAACCGACCGCTCAGCTTTGAGGAGTTTGAAAGCCTCATCAACCAAGTCATCTTCGTCAGCGCCACTCCGGGCGACTACGAGTTGCAGCAGACGGAAGGCGTAGTGGTCGAGCAACTGGTGCGGCCTACCGGCTTGCTCGACCCACCCATCGAGGTGCGCCCTTCGCTAAACCAGATTGACGACTTGCTGGAGGAGATTCAGCGCCGCGTAGCGCGCAACGAACGCACGCTGGTGACCACCCTCACCAAACGCATGGCCGAGGAGCTATCGGCCTACCTGACAAAAGTCGGCGTGCGCTGTCGCTACATTCATAGCGAAGTAGAAACATTAGACCGCGTAGAAATCTTGCGCGACCTGCGTTTGGGAGAGTTTGATGTGCTGGTCGGTGTAAACCTCTTGCGCGAGGGTCTCGACCTACCCGAAGTGTCGCTCGTAGCTATTTTAGACGCCGACAAGGAGGGCTTTTTGCGCAACGTGCGCTCGCTGACCCAGACGGCCGGCCGCGCCGCCCGAAACGCCAACGGCTTGGTCATCTTTTATGCCGACCAAATAACCGACTCTATGCGCCAAACCATCGAAGAAACTCGGCGCCGCCGCAGCATACAGATGGCCTACAACGAAGCGCACGGCATTACCCCGCGAACGGTGAGCAGAACGCGCGAGGAGATCCTGGCCCAACGCAGCATCCTGGACATTCGCGGTGCGGAGGCCACGCCCTATTACGCAGAGCCGGAGGCGCCCTCTTTGGCCGCCGAACCCATAGTCGCCTATGCCTCGCGTACTCAGCTGGAAAAGATGATTGCCGAAACGGAAGCGCGCATGAAAAAGGCCGCCAAAGAGCTCGACTTCTTGACCGCAGCCCAACTGCGCGATGAGATGTTCGCCCTCAAAAAGCAGCTGCGCGAACGCTTCGGCGCCGACTGACTCCACACCCTAAACGGTTATCTTATCTTTGGCCCCGCAGATGGGAGTGAACGGAAAAATATTGGGCGGCATCATCGGGATGATCGTCTTAGACCTCATGGGTGTGCCGATGGGCGCCCTGTGGGGTTTTCTGCTCGGCGCTTTCATCGGCCATCTGTTCATAGACCGCGCAGCCTTCTCCGAAGAAATTCCGGCCGATATTCGCCATGCGCAACGCCGGCAAGGGGCCTTCATTTACTACCTCTTCTGCTTGGGTGCGCGCCTGGCTAAGGCCGATGGGCCGGTCAATCGCCGGGAAATCCAATTCATGGAACAGCTCATGCGTCAGCGCCTTCGCCTCAGCGAGCAAGGGCGGCGCGATGCCATACGCGTGTGGAATGAGGCCAAACATGCCTCCACTTCCTTCGTCGCCCATGCTCAGGCGTTTTATCGCGAGTTTAACCAGGAGCGCTATCGCGTCTTGGACATGTTCGACCTCCTCTTTGCCTTGTCGGCTGCCGATAGCAGCCGCTTGCACCCGGCCGAGGAGGAACTCCTCTTGCGGGCGGCAGGGCTTTTCCATATCAGCCGACTCCACTTTGAGCGCATCAGAGCGCGCTATTTTCCCCTCGAGACCTCTACCTCGCAATCCAACTGGTCCCCCCTGGACCCGTACTACGCTTTGCTGGGCGCTTCTCCCGCCGACTCGGTGGCGATGGTTAAAAAGAAGTACCGCCAGCAAGCGCTTAAATGGCACCCCGACCGTGTTCAGGCGCGAGGGGGGTCGGCTGAGGCCATTCGACATGCTCAGGAGAAGTTTCGCCAAATCACCGAAGCTTACGAAAAAATCATGGAAGCTCGAGGGCTAAAGCGCTGACCGCAAGAACGAACAGAGGCGTTCATCGGTCCTTGCAAAATTTGCAAAAGGCCAAAAGAAAAAGCCCCTCGGCGACATTTCGCAGAGAGGCCAAATCCCCAAAAACCAATTGTTAATCGGTTACTTTTAGCCTGTGGCCGCCTTACTGAGCCTGCTGGTAGATATTCGTGTTCTGGATAGGCACGGGAGGTTTTTTGCGCTTTATGATATAGGCCAGGGAGAACTCGTGCGAGCCTGTGCTGTACTGTTGGAAGGGGCCAAAGGCCACGTCGTAGGTGTAGAAGAGGTTGAAGCGGTTGTACTGCGTTCCGATGAGGAAGGCGATGGAGCCCTTTGAGTTGGGCCGGTAGGTGATGCCGGTGATGAGCTTGTCGTCCAGGAAACGGCCTTGTAGGTTGAGGTCCACTTGAAAGGGTACGTTGCGAATGCTCCTCACCGCAATGGAGGGCAGCAGTTTGAAGTTATGCTGATAGACGTTCAACACACCGCCTAGCTGGAGAATGAAATAGCGCAGTCCGGCCCCAGTTTCCGATTGCGGGTCTTCTACAGGAATCTCGTCCAACTGAGCGCTTATGGCAGAGGGTAGGACGAGGCTGAAAAACATGGTGTTGTCGTACAGGATATGAGCGCCGAAAGAGGAGGTAAAGAGGCGTTGTCCGTCGAATCCGCCGTTTAACAGCTGGTCGCGCGTGTCAATTAGGGGGTTAGTCAGTACCTCGCTGTTCAGGCGGCGGCGCACAAATTCGGTGGTGAGGCCAAGCCCTACTTGAGTGCGGTCGATGCGGAAGCGGAACGAGTAGATGCCCTGGATACGAGAGGCAATCTGGTCGCCGAGGTATTCGGTAAAGAGGCTACCGCCCAAGCCGAGTTTGTCGCCGACCGGACCGGTGTAAAGGAAGGTATAGCTGCGAGGCGCCCCCGGAAAGCCGGCCCACGAGTGGCGGGCGTTAGCCAAGAGGAGAAATTCGTTGTCAAAGCCCGCTACCGCCGGATTAATAAGGTTTTGAAACACCTGATATTGCGAATAGATGGCGTGTTCTTGAGCCGAAACAGAACCGACCAGCAGGCCGAGTAGCAGGGAGTAAATTGCTTTTTTCATGACTAATAATCGATGATGGGAAGAGTTGAGAAGTGGGGAGGATGGCTGCCTGACCGGTACGGTATTGGCTCTGCGAGGGTCAAGCAGCCGTTGAAGGGACAGGTTTATCGGATGAGGTTGATATGGCCTCTAAACTGTTGTTTTTCGTTGCTAATGGTGACCGTCAGCACATAGTAATACACGCCTTCGGGTAGCAGCTCGCCGCGTGCAGTGCGCCCTTCCCAGCGCACGGTGCTGTTGTTGTAGCCCTCTTGGCGATACACCAGTTGCCCCCAGCGGTTGAACACCTCGAAGGTATTGACCGGATAGTCCTCGATGCAAGTGATGAGGGCAAAGTCGTTTTGACCATCTTCTATGCCGGGAGTAATAACCGGGCGCACCAGGAAACACCCGTCCGGCGGGTAAGGCACTCGAATGCGACCGATACTACGGCAGCCGTTGGCATCCGCAACGACGAATTCCACCAGCTCACCGGGGCATAAGTCTTGTGCGCGCCCCTCGGTTCCTTGTCCGTTCTTGCCGGTCGTGAGCGAGCTCCACGTGAACGACAGCGGAGGCACGCCTGCCGGTACCGTAGCGATAATCTCGCCATCGCAGATGGAGAAGTTTTCAGGAGGTAAGGTGGCGAATTGGAATACCAGCGGAGCAGGCTCTGTCACTTGGAAGGTAAAAGGCGTCTGGACATTGTTGGCGTCGATGATCGTTACCCGGTACTCTCCGCCGCAGAGGTTGATGGCCGTAGACAAGCCGCCCAACGGCACATTGGCATCTACTTGGCCTGTAGGCCACACGATGCGATAGGGCGGTACACCTCCGACTGCCGACACGGCAGCGCGGCCATCGCACAGCCCGTCACAGCTCACGCCAAAGCCGTTGTAGTTGCTCAAAATGGCCGAGCTGCCCACTACGGTAGGCGGAAACGTCAAGTTGCCCTGCCAGGTGGCCGTGCAGCCCAATCCGTCGGTAACCGTTACGCCGTAGGGCCCGCCGCAAAGGGTGTTGTTCGTCGGAGTACCTACGCCGTTGTTCCATTTTACCGTAAAGTTGCCCACATGCCCGGAGACGACTACAGAGGCAACGCCGTCGCACACCGTAGCACCGCTCACCTGGAATCCGTTGTAGTTAGACAAAATGTTTACATTAGCCACCGTTACTTGCGATTGCGAGCCGACCGTGACTACCGGACACTGGCGGGCTACCTGGCTCTCATCGATGACGGTGCACGTGTATACGCCGGGCACTATTTGCGACAAGTTCTGGGTGTTGGCCGTGTAACCGTTGGGCCCACTCCATTGAAAAGAGTAGGTAGGACCGTCGCCGCCCGTCACCGATATGGTGATGCTGCCGTTGCTCGAGTTGGCGCAAGTGGCCGGCGTTACCTGTACGACTTGACATTCAAAGGGCGCATAAGTGCGCAATAAGGAGAAAGAATATACGCTGGTACACCCTGAGTTGAGATTGGTCACCGTTACCCGATACAGACCGGAGTCCAGCCCGCTTACCACGGCGGTAGTAGGGCCATGCGCCCAATTGTAGGTGAGGTTAGCCGTGGGTGGTATGGGGGTTAACGTTATCGAGCCGTTCTTCATGTCGTCAAAGGGCGGCGTGAAGGAGGAGCCCACTACTGCCGGCTCGCGCTGAGCAATTACAATAGGAGGCAGTGTAAAGCTGTTGTTCGCGCCGTCGGCCAAGCTGACTTCATACTGGCCAGAGGGTAAGTTGCATATCTCAAAGGTATCCTTGTTAGGCAAGAGGATTTGGTTAAGAGGATTGGGCGGCAACTTGCTCAGTGTAATGGATACCGGCGCCACCGTACCCGGCGGGATGTTGATGGTAAAGCATCCATCGTCGTTACAGGAAGGTTTAACGCTACTGACGGTAGCCGCTACCAAAATGTTGGTTGTGGGCACGTTAAAGGTGAAAGTCGCCGTACACTGGTTGGCATCCGTAACCGTCAACGAATAAGTGCCGTACACCAAGTCGGTGAGGTTTTGCTGGTTAGAAACAAAGTTGCCCGGCCCTTTCCAGCTGAAGGAAAGCGGCGGAGTACCGCCGGTGACATTGTTGAGCGTAATCGTGCCCAACGTCAGGCCGTCTTGAGGGGTAATGTTGTGGCTGCCGACAGAAATAGGCTGTGGAGCGTTCACGGCAATGCTGGCAGTAGCGGTGCATCCACGGTTATCGCTGATGGTAGGCACATAATTGCCGCTGCTTAGGTTGCCTAAGGTCGGGCCAACTTGATTTCCGGGCCATTGTATGGTGTAAGGGCCTCCATTGCCACCGCCGGGGTTGAGAGTAATAGAGCCGTTGTTTCCTCCCGGACAGGTGACTCCTTGCACATTGGGATTGGCGCTAATGGGGGTTGTTGGCCCGCCGATCTGCACGGCTGATAACGAGCTAGTGCAATTATTCGCATCGGTGACGACCACGGTGTAAGAACCGGGACCTAAATTACTCGGATTTGGGCCGGAGGCCACCGTTTGCGTGCCGATCATCCAGGCAACGGTGTGCGGTGGCGTGCCTCCGCTCGTCGTTACCGAGGCCGAGCCGTTGTTGCTACCAAAGCAAGTTGCCGGCGTAGGTGAGCCGTTTAGCTGTATCTCTAGGGGGGAGTTGGGTTGGGTAACCGTGTACGTAAAATTGCGTGAGCATTGGTTGGCGTCGCGTATCGTCAGGCTATACGTGCCGGCTACAAGGCCGGAAATGTTTTTGGTGACAGCCGTGAACCCTCCAGGGCCGGTCCAAGAAAAAGTGTGGGCCCCTGTGCCACCAGTAGGATTAGGCAGTAAGATAGAGCCGTTGTTTCCGCCGAAGCATGATACCGAGTTAATCACCACTAACGAACTGGCAATCTGAATCTGCGGTGGCGCACTGACGGAAATGGGCGCCGGCGTATGGGTACAGCCTTTAGAGTCGGTAATGGTGACGCTATACGTACCAGCGGGAAGCCCTGTAATACTGGGGTTGGAGGTAGTTTGGTTATTAAAAGGCGGAGGCCCTGACCAGCTGTACGAGTAGCCCGGCGTTCCTCCCGAAGTATTGAGGGTAATCGAGCCGTCTAAGCCATTGAAGCACGTGACGTTGACTACCGAAGCGCTGGCGCTAAGG
>Ga0308414_1002629_pt1 | contig 11692 bp, 8 predicted proteins | sample HotsprSampleOS50_FD_205667 | JGI IMG/M metagenome (GOLD analysis project Ga0308414, IMG submission 205667) | Hot spring phototrophic mat microbial communities from Octopus Spring, Yellowstone National Park, Wyoming, United States - 20090730_OS50 ... | reverse complement strand
AAAGAGCAAGGTTATAAACCGGAAGATTTTAAGTAGTAAATATTTTCAAGCGACTTAAGAAGTTTTAAGCACATCTGTCCAAAATAAATATATTTATGTGGCTAAAGCCTACCTTCTACTTTTAATTTTTTCAGTTCAGTGAAGTGAACTGCAATAGATGCTCATTAGATTTGATTTTTATCTATTGCGGTTGGATTTATCCAACTGTTATTATAAAGATTAGAATATTATTGGCTTTAGCCACATTTAATTAAATTCTGTTAATGATAAAAGAATAATACTTTTTTATTAGGGATTCAATTAAAAATTAATTTGGTTTCTTTTATTTTGAACTAAAATCAGAGTTTATTGGTCAGGTTTTAGTTTATTTTGGACAGCACTGGTTTTAAGACGATAATTAGATTTTCTATTTGCAAAAACTATAATACTGATTTATTTTACGAGTAAAGATTTAAGGGAAATCTAATTTGTTTGAAATAAACAAAAAACTTTCCAATAAAAAGGGCGCTTACCTGATGAATCCTGAGAAACGAAATGATCACGCCAATGTGATTATAGATATGCACAACCTAATTTTACAAAATGAGATTTTAACCACAAAGCAAAACAACTGGAAAGATATACTGCAAATGCACCCAGCATATTGTTCCTTAAATAATAAATCTGTGCAGTATAATTAATAGTTATATTGCTAAAAGAGGTATGAATGTCAGTTCCGACTCATTCAAGTGATTGTGTTACAAAAACATTCCGAACTTATTGTCCAGATTGTAATTGTAAAGTGTTTTTCTTTTCCTGCAATTGCGGCAGCAAAATATTTTTTGACAGTTTAGGAGAACCGTGGCCACAACATCTCTGCAAAAATCGTGAAATAAAAGAAGCAATTGATTTGGTTAGAAATTCTGAACGAATGAAAGAAAGTGAGATAATCAAATTAATTGAGGAACACTCAAAGAAGAATGGGAAAAATATATCTGACGATTATTGGCAGATTATTGAAAATGAATTAGGTAAAAGAAAAAAACCATTTAACTATACTGAAATTAGTTGTGACTCTGATATAGAAGGTTTCTCTGGTAGGATTATGGAGATTAATAAATCAATTAATTTTTATAAACGACTTGAACTTGATAAAACGGCTCCATTCAGTTCAGAGTTTTTAGGTGAATTTAAAAATGGGAATTATTCTGAAATAATAATCCGTGATAATCCAGATAAAAACAACATCAGTAGGCAGATTACTTTATATGTAGAAGCCAAATTGGTAAGAGGAATTTCTCTTAAAAAAGGTGAAGTAATAACGGTGAGATTACGAAAATCAAATTCATTCCAACCTTTATGGGTTGTTAGTTTTATTCAAAAATTATAACGCAATATAACCAGTTCTTCAAGCCGCCCGCTTTAAACGTTGCGGCATCTGAGTAATTATAAAGAGGTGTTGAAAAAGTTAGTTGCTCTTTGAGTGTAGTTAACAAAATGAATTAATAAATAATTATTGGCGTAAGTTTTTCAAAGTTGCATTGCTGTGTTGGGCGGCGGCTTAAAAACAACGCCGTTATAAGGCATACATAAAAGTATATGTGAGTTATAGAAATGGAAGAAAGCAATAACGAATTATCTGAGGAACAGACTAAAGATGAATCAGAATCATTAGAACTTCCTGAACAAAATAGAAAAGTATTCACTGACCAAGGAGATCCTGAAATTGATTCCCTTTATCGAAAATGGAAAGATGGTGATTTAGATATCCAACCTGATTTTCAAAGAGGATTTGTTTGGGATATTGTCAAAGCCAGTCGTCTCATAGAATCTATTTTATTAGATATACCTTTACCAGTAATTTATTTATCTCAAGAAAAAGATGGTAAAGAATATGTTATAGATGGACAACAACGATTAACATCTTTCTTCTCTTTTATTGATGGAAAATTGCCTGACCCAAAATTGCCTTTCGGAAAAGATTTTAAATTATCTAATCTTAATGTATTTACTGAACTTAATGGAAAATATTTCAAAGATTTACCGAGGGAACTTCAAAAGAAAATTCGTTTTTATAAAATTCGAACTATAACATTTAGAAAAGAATCCGAGCAAGATTTAAAATTCGAAGTTTTCGAGAGATTGAACACCGGTTCGGTTTCACTTAATGACCAAGAATTGAGAAATTGTATTTATCGTGGCAAGTATAATGATTTACTTTGGGAATTATCTGAAGATAAAATTTATCGTGAACTACTCGGAATTAAAAAACCTGAAAGAAGAATGAGAGATGTTGAATTAGTTTTACGTTTTGCTTCTTTCTATCATTCAACCTACATCAATTATAAGCCACCAATCAAAAAGTTTCTGAACAATGATATGGAACGATACAGATTTATATCAGATAAAGATGCTTTAGAATTGCGGAATGCCTTTAAAAATACAACAACCCTCATAAAATATTTATTAGGAGAACACGCATTTAAAAGATTTTACAGCGGTAATCAAGATCGTCCAAATGGTTATTGGGAAAAGAAAAAATTTAATGCATCTCTATATGACATTTTAATGGACTCTTTCGCTCGCAGAGATAAAAATTTAACTATGCGGTATTTAGATTCAATAAGAGAAGCACTAATTAATTTAATGACATCAGACCAACAGTTTATTGATTCAATAGAATTATCTACAAGTTCAACACAAGCTATTCATATGCGTTTTACAAAGTGGCAAAACACTCTTGATTCAATATATAGGGCGGCTAAAACTGAACCGCGATGCTTTTCATACAAAATCAAAGAAGAATTATTCGAAGCTAATCCGACTTGTGCAATATGCAATCAAAGGATAATTAACATTGATGATGCAGCAGTTGACCATATTGAACAGTATTGGTCTGGTGGAAAAACAATCCCTGAAAATGCAAGGTTAACCCACAGATATTGCAATAATGCTCGTTCAAGAAATGAAAAATTGCCAACAATCGGGAAAATTCCTGCCACTCCGATTGTAACAAGAACACGGAGACGGAGAAGCAGAACTATTATCATTGAAGATGAAAAAATCTATTGTAACAACAGTATTTCAGTATTGGTTAATACAGCAAACTGGCTTATTAAAAAAGGCAAGATAACTTCATCTAAATGCCCTATTAAAATTCAAGGTAGCAGTTATTTAATTAATACAAAACCTTATCACGAAGATGGACGAGATTTTATAAGTAAGAAAAAATTAAAAAGCAACTTATTTCTTGAGGGAAATTGGTCAACTGATAACTGTATAAGATGGTCTAAAGAGTTACTTATTCGTTTTGGAATTTCAGAATCCAAATTTGATTTAGAAGAGTGAGAAAATGCCTTATAACCCGTGCCTCAAGCCACAAGCGTTTTCGCATTTGGCTTTAGTGCAGTTTAAAAGTATGTAGTTACGTTTCTGCTTTCTTGTTCAGCGTAGTTATTAAATAAAAGTTTGTTCTAATTAAAAAGTTATTTAATAAATGTGGTATTGTTGTGTTGGGCTTCGGCACAATGCCGTTATGCAAAATAATAAAATGGAGAGGAGAAAATGGATCCTTGGTTTTATTGGTTGATGGCTGGTATAATTTTAGTTTTCCTTGAACTAATGTTTTCTGGTTTTGTTTTGTTATGTTTTGGTTTCGCATCAGTACTTACATCTTTCTTATCACTTCTTGGATTACAATTAGAGGGACAGATATTTTCCTTTATCATTTTAACAATAATTGCCTTCGTAACAATTCGCCCCTTTTTCTTAAAAAATATGAAACCAAAAGAAGGAGTTGTTGAAACTAATGTTTATGGCTTAATTGGTAGGGAAGGGTTGGTAGTAGAAACAATTCCAAAAGAAGGATTTGGAAAAGTGAAAGTTTTTGGTGATGAGTGGACGGCTATTTCCAAAGATGGTGTTGAAATTCGATCTGGTGAAAAAATAAAAATATTAGCGATTAACGGAAATAAACTTATTGTTAAAAATTTAAAACAAGGAGCTTAAAATGGAAGGAATAATAATTCTTGTTGCCGTAGCAATAGTTGTTATCATAATGGTTTTAAAGGGATTTATAATTATTCAGCAAGCAGAAACATTAGTGGTTGAAAGATTAGGGAAATATCATCGGACATTACATAGTGGAGTTAATATACTTTGGCCGTTTTTTGACAAACCAAGAAGAATTTATTGGAGATACGTTACTCAAGATGTAACTGGTAAAAAAATAGTTAGAAAATACGAAGTTGAAAAAATTGATCTTAGGGAAACAGTATATGACTTCCCAAGTCAAAATGTTATAACTAAAGATAATGTTACTATAACAATTGATGCTTTGTTGTATTTTCAAATAACCGATCCTGTAAAAGCAGTTTATGAAATATCAAACCTTCCAGATGCAATTGAAAAACTAACTCAAACAACTTTAAGAAATGTTATTGGCGATTTAGATTTAGATCAGACACTTACATCACGTGATACAATAAACTCAAAATTAAGGGCAATCCTTGATGAAGCTTCTGATAAATGGGGTGTAAAAATAAATCGAGTTGAATTGCAAGATATTGCACCTCCACCAGATATAAAGGATGCAATGGAAAAACAAATGCGAGCAGAAAGAGACAGAAGGGCTACAATTCTTGAAGCTGAGGGGCAAAAAAAATCGGCAATACTTTTAGCTGAAGGTCAAAAAGAGTCAGAAATTGCAAGGGCTGAAGGTGAAAAAAGGTCAGCTATTCTAATTGCTGAAGGTCAAGCTGAAGCAAGATTAAAAGTCGCAGAAGCAGAAGCACAAGCAATAAAAAAAATTACAGAGACAATAAAAGAAAGCCAAGGAGATCCGGCTTCTTACTTATTAGCAGTAAAGTATATAGAAGCATTTAAAGAGATGGTTTCTGGAAAAAATAATAAAGTTATATATGTACCATACGAAGCAACTGGAGTAATTAGTTCTGTTGGAATGATAAAAGATTTGTTTAAATCTAATCAATAACTTTATATAACCAGTTCTTCAAGCCGACCGCCCCCGAAACAAGTTCGGGGCAAGCTATTTCAATGTGGCAGTATACTAATTATTGGCAGTGTTGCAGTATGCAAGTTTGTTGTTAGGCAGTGTTCAGTAAAATAAGTTTTAAATAATTATTGGTATTGTGCTTTTAACTTAGCTGTCTGCTATGGGCAGCGGGTTATAGGCAAAATCGTTAATACATCCCTCGCAAAATTAGCCCTTGAAAAATCGAGCTAAAAGGTGTATCTTTGTTGTAGAAACAGATAGGAGATAAACTTATGCTCACAAAAGTTCAGAAATGGGGTAACAGTCTTGCCCTGCGAATTCCCAAAGCCTTTGCGGTTGACGCTCAATTGGAAAACGATTCCTTAGTAGAAATAAGTATTGTCAAAGGCAAAATTATCGTCACGCCCGTTTCTGCTCCAATTTGGACACTTGACGAATTGCTTGCAGGCATCACAAAAGATAATCTTCATACCGAAGTTGATACAGGTTTTAGCGTAGGCAAGGAAGTTTGGTGAACACATGGCATACGTTCCCGATAGCGGCGAAATCGTTTGGATTATGTTCAATCCGAAAACAGGACACGAGCAGGAAGGTCATAGACCAGCGCTGGTTTTATCTCCAAAAGAATATAATGGGAAAGTTGGTTTAGGATTGTTCTGTCCAATTACGAGCCAGATCAAAGGGTATCCATTTGAAGTTATGATACCCGAAGGTTTGGAAGTCAAGGGCGCAATTTTATCTGATCAGGTGAAAAGTCTTGACTGGAAGGCAAGGAAAGCGAAATTTAGTTGTAAGTTGCCACCCGAAAAGTTCAATGAAGTTATTAAGAAGTTAAGCACCCTAATTCGTGAGCAACCTCAAAGAATTTAGAATTTAGTTTAATAAAAGTTTGTTAAAACGTAGTTCAACCGATTGGTGAGATTCTGTTCGACTATTTTTTACTCGAAGCTTTTTCTGCTTCCAAACATTGTCCAAACTCACCACTAGCTAATGTATTTCATTATACCGCAGGATTAGCATCATTAGCATTAAACTTTTTGGCTTTCTTTTACTGGTTTATTGATGTAAAAAAAGTTACTTAGTGTACAAGACAGTTGATAATGTTGACTTAAAAAAATATGTTGGACTTTGGTATGAGATAGCTAAAATACCAAATCGTTTTCAAAATCATTGTGTTAGAGAAACTACCGCCAAATATTCACTTAAAGGAAATGGAGAAATTGAAGTTATTAATTCTTGTATAGATGATAAAGGGAAATTAGATAAAACAGAAGGGATTGCGCGTGTAGTTGATAAAAAATCAAATGCAAAACTTGAAGTAAGTTTCTTTAGTATTCTCGGTTGGAGACCTGTTTGGGGTGATTATTGGATAATTGGTTTAGATGAGGACTATCAATGGGCAATTATTGGAACTCCAAGCAGGAAATACTGTTGGATACTTGCCCGAAAAGAAAAGCTTGAAAAGGAGACTATGGATAAAATTTTTTCAATTCTCAAAGAGCAAGGTTATAAACCGGAAGATTTTAAGTAGTAAATATTTTCAAGCGACTTAAGAAGTTTTAAGCACATCTGTCCAAAATAAATATATTTATGTGGCTAAAGCCTACCTTCTACTTTTAATTTTTTCAGTTCAGTGAAGTGAACTGCAATAGATGCTCATTAGATTTGATTTTTATCTATTGCGGTTGGATTTATCCAACTGTTATTATAAAGATTAGAATATTATTGGCTTTAGCCACATTTAATTAAATTCTGTTAATGATAAAAGAATAATACTTTTTTATTAGGGATTCAATTAAAAATTAATTTGGTTTCTTTTATTTTGAACTAAAATCAGAGTTTATTGGTCAGGTTTTAGTTTATTTTGGACAGCACTGGTTTTAAGACGATAATTAGATTTTCTATTTGCAAAAACTATAATACTGATTTATTTTACGAGTAAAGATTTAAGGGAAATCTAATTTGTTTGAAATAAACAAAAAACTTTCCAATAAAAAGGGCGCTTACCTGATGAATCCTGAGAAACGAAATGATCACGCCAATGTGATTATAGATATGCACAACCTAATTTTACAAAATGAGATTTTAACCACAAAGCAAAACAACTGGAAAGATATACTGCAAATGCACCCAGCATATTGTTCCTTAAATAATAAATCTGTGCAGTATAATTAATAGTTATATTGCTAAAAGAGGTATGAATGTCAGTTCCGACTCATTCAAGTGATTGTGTTACAAAAACATTCCGAACTTATTGTCCAGATTGTAATTGTAAAGTGTTTTTCTTTTCCTGCAATTGCGGCAGCAAAATATTTTTTGACAGTTTAGGAGAACCGTGGCCACAACATCTCTGCAAAAATCGTGAAATAAAAGAAGCAATTGATTTGGTTAGAAATTCTGAACGAATGAAAGAAAGTGAGATAATCAAATTAATTGAGGAACACTCAAAGAAGAATGGGAAAAATATATCTGACGATTATTGGCAGATTATTGAAAATGAATTAGGTAAAAGAAAAAAACCATTTAACTATACTGAAATTAGTTGTGACTCTGATATAGAAGGTTTCTCTGGTAGGATTATGGAGATTAATAAATCAATTAATTTTTATAAACGACTTGAACTTGATAAAACGGCTCCATTCAGTTCAGAGTTTTTAGGTGAATTTAAAAATGGGAATTATTCTGAAATAATAATCCGTGATAATCCAGATAAAAACAACATCAGTAGGCAGATTACTTTATATGTAGAAGCCAAATTGGTAAGAGGAATTTCTCTTAAAAAAGGTGAAGTAATAACGGTGAGATTACGAAAATCAAATTCATTCCAACCTTTATGGGTTGTTAGTTTTATTCAAAAATTATAACGCAATATAACCAGTTCTTCAAGCCGCCCGCTTTAAACGTTGCGGCATCTGAGTAATTATAAAGAGGTGTTGAAAAAGTTAGTTGCTCTTTGAGTGTAGTTAACAAAATGAATTAATAAATAATTATTGGCGTAAGTTTTTCAAAGTTGCATTGCTGTGTTGGGCGGCGGCTTAAAAACAACGCCGTTATAAGGCATACATAAAAGTATATGTGAGTTATAGAAATGGAAGAAAGCAATAACGAATTATCTGAGGAACAGACTAAAGATGAATCAGAATCATTAGAACTTCCTGAACAAAATAGAAAAGTATTCACTGACCAAGGAGATCCTGAAATTGATTCCCTTTATCGAAAATGGAAAGATGGTGATTTAGATATCCAACCTGATTTTCAAAGAGGATTTGTTTGGGATATTGTCAAAGCCAGTCGTCTCATAGAATCTATTTTATTAGATATACCTTTACCAGTAATTTATTTATCTCAAGAAAAAGATGGTAAAGAATATGTTATAGATGGACAACAACGATTAACATCTTTCTTCTCTTTTATTGATGGAAAATTGCCTGACCCAAAATTGCCTTTCGGAAAAGATTTTAAATTATCTAATCTTAATGTATTTACTGAACTTAATGGAAAATATTTCAAAGATTTACCGAGGGAACTTCAAAAGAAAATTCGTTTTTATAAAATTCGAACTATAACATTTAGAAAAGAATCCGAGCAAGATTTAAAATTCGAAGTTTTCGAGAGATTGAACACCGGTTCGGTTTCACTTAATGACCAAGAATTGAGAAATTGTATTTATCGTGGCAAGTATAATGATTTACTTTGGGAATTATCTGAAGATAAAATTTATCGTGAACTACTCGGAATTAAAAAACCTGAAAGAAGAATGAGAGATGTTGAATTAGTTTTACGTTTTGCTTCTTTCTATCATTCAACCTACATCAATTATAAGCCACCAATCAAAAAGTTTCTGAACAATGATATGGAACGATACAGATTTATATCAGATAAAGATGCTTTAGAATTGCGGAATGCCTTTAAAAATACAACAACCCTCATAAAATATTTATTAGGAGAACACGCATTTAAAAGATTTTACAGCGGTAATCAAGATCGTCCAAATGGTTATTGGGAAAAGAAAAAATTTAATGCATCTCTATATGACATTTTAATGGACTCTTTCGCTCGCAGAGATAAAAATTTAACTATGCGGTATTTAGATTCAATAAGAGAAGCACTAATTAATTTAATGACATCAGACCAACAGTTTATTGATTCAATAGAATTATCTACAAGTTCAACACAAGCTATTCATATGCGTTTTACAAAGTGGCAAAACACTCTTGATTCAATATATAGGGCGGCTAAAACTGAACCGCGATGCTTTTCATACAAAATCAAAGAAGAATTATTCGAAGCTAATCCGACTTGTGCAATATGCAATCAAAGGATAATTAACATTGATGATGCAGCAGTTGACCATATTGAACAGTATTGGTCTGGTGGAAAAACAATCCCTGAAAATGCAAGGTTAACCCACAGATATTGCAATAATGCTCGTTCAAGAAATGAAAAATTGCCAACAATCGGGAAAATTCCTGCCACTCCGATTGTAACAAGAACACGGAGACGGAGAAGCAGAACTATTATCATTGAAGATGAAAAAATCTATTGTAACAACAGTATTTCAGTATTGGTTAATACAGCAAACTGGCTTATTAAAAAAGGCAAGATAACTTCATCTAAATGCCCTATTAAAATTCAAGGTAGCAGTTATTTAATTAATACAAAACCTTATCACGAAGATGGACGAGATTTTATAAGTAAGAAAAAATTAAAAAGCAACTTATTTCTTGAGGGAAATTGGTCAACTGATAACTGTATAAGATGGTCTAAAGAGTTACTTATTCGTTTTGGAATTTCAGAATCCAAATTTGATTTAGAAGAGTGAGAAAATGCCTTATAACCCGTGCCTCAAGCCACAAGCGTTTTCGCATTTGGCTTTAGTGCAGTTTAAAAGTATGTAGTTACGTTTCTGCTTTCTTGTTCAGCGTAGTTATTAAATAAAAGTTTGTTCTAATTAAAAAGTTATTTAATAAATGTGGTATTGTTGTGTTGGGCTTCGGCACAATGCCGTTATGCAAAATAATAAAATGGAGAGGAGAAAATGGATCCTTGGTTTTATTGGTTGATGGCTGGTATAATTTTAGTTTTCCTTGAACTAATGTTTTCTGGTTTTGTTTTGTTATGTTTTGGTTTCGCATCAGTACTTACATCTTTCTTATCACTTCTTGGATTACAATTAGAGGGACAGATATTTTCCTTTATCATTTTAACAATAATTGCCTTCGTAACAATTCGCCCCTTTTTCTTAAAAAATATGAAACCAAAAGAAGGAGTTGTTGAAACTAATGTTTATGGCTTAATTGGTAGGGAAGGGTTGGTAGTAGAAACAATTCCAAAAGAAGGATTTGGAAAAGTGAAAGTTTTTGGTGATGAGTGGACGGCTATTTCCAAAGATGGTGTTGAAATTCGATCTGGTGAAAAAATAAAAATATTAGCGATTAACGGAAATAAACTTATTGTTAAAAATTTAAAACAAGGAGCTTAAAATGGAAGGAATAATAATTCTTGTTGCCGTAGCAATAGTTGTTATCATAATGGTTTTAAAGGGATTTATAATTATTCAGCAAGCAGAAACATTAGTGGTTGAAAGATTAGGGAAATATCATCGGACATTACATAGTGGAGTTAATATACTTTGGCCGTTTTTTGACAAACCAAGAAGAATTTATTGGAGATACGTTACTCAAGATGTAACTGGTAAAAAAATAGTTAGAAAATACGAAGTTGAAAAAATTGATCTTAGGGAAACAGTATATGACTTCCCAAGTCAAAATGTTATAACTAAAGATAATGTTACTATAACAATTGATGCTTTGTTGTATTTTCAAATAACCGATCCTGTAAAAGCAGTTTATGAAATATCAAACCTTCCAGATGCAATTGAAAAACTAACTCAAACAACTTTAAGAAATGTTATTGGCGATTTAGATTTAGATCAGACACTTACATCACGTGATACAATAAACTCAAAATTAAGGGCAATCCTTGATGAAGCTTCTGATAAATGGGGTGTAAAAATAAATCGAGTTGAATTGCAAGATATTGCACCTCCACCAGATATAAAGGATGCAATGGAAAAACAAATGCGAGCAGAAAGAGACAGAAGGGCTACAATTCTTGAAGCTGAGGGGCAAAAAAAATCGGCAATACTTTTAGCTGAAGGTCAAAAAGAGTCAGAAATTGCAAGGGCTGAAGGTGAAAAAAGGTCAGCTATTCTAATTGCTGAAGGTCAAGCTGAAGCAAGATTAAAAGTCGCAGAAGCAGAAGCACAAGCAATAAAAAAAATTACAGAGACAATAAAAGAAAGCCAAGGAGATCCGGCTTCTTACTTATTAGCAGTAAAGTATATAGAAGCATTTAAAGAGATGGTTTCTGGAAAAAATAATAAAGTTATATATGTACCATACGAAGCAACTGGAGTAATTAGTTCTGTTGGAATGATAAAAGATTTGTTTAAATCTAATCAATAACTTTATATAACCAGTTCTTCAAGCCGACCGCCCCCGAAACAAGTTCGGGGCAAGCTATTTCAATGTGGCAGTATACTAATTATTGGCAGTGTTGCAGTATGCAAGTTTGTTGTTTGCATTGTTCTTTCTTTAATAAAACACCCTTAGTGGTACGAGCTTACTCCATTTTAATAATCTTAGATACGGAAATATTATTTAGCTTTAACCACCAAAGAGCCGGGTCTTAATCAGA
>Ga0308414_1002623_pt1 | contig 11701 bp, 5 predicted proteins | sample HotsprSampleOS50_FD_205667 | JGI IMG/M metagenome (GOLD analysis project Ga0308414, IMG submission 205667) | Hot spring phototrophic mat microbial communities from Octopus Spring, Yellowstone National Park, Wyoming, United States - 20090730_OS50 ... | reverse complement strand
GTTTGACCGTTCTCAAGGCGAAGGTAAAGGGCGGCGACGTCGGGCATTGTGTCGATCCAGGCCAAGCCTTTTTCTGGGCCAAGGACAGTAACAGCCGTGGCCAAAACATCGGCCAGCGTGGCATTCGGAGCGATGACTGTGACCTCGCTCTGCTCCGTGATTCCAATCCCCGTGCGGGGATCAACGATATGAGAATACCGTTGTCCGTCGATCACGACGAACCGATACCGATCGCCCGAGGTCGCAATGCCACAACAGTTTCTGTACACAAAAACTGAGGGCGATTGGTCCTGTTCGAGCGGCGCCACGGCGACTTTCCATGTCGGTCGATCCGGCGGCGGCTCCCCCAGCCCAATATCGCCTCCTAAATCCACCAGCGCCGACGTGATTCCCTGGTTTCGCAGGACCAGCAAGGCTGCATCGATCGCATATCCCTTGGCCACCGCACCGAAATCAAAACGCATGCCTGGCCGCAGCAATTCCACGGTCCGGGTAGCAGGATCCATTCGTACCAACTGATAACCGACGGCCTGTTTAGCCTCCTCGAATCGCCATGCTGGCGGCATTTCCTTGGACATTCGTGCGCGGCGCCAGAGACGCATCAACGGGCCTACCGTGACATCAAAGGCCCCCTCCGTCTGCTGGGACATCCTCAGACTTAACGCAAGAAGTTGCCAAAGGTCCTCACTGATTTCGACTTTCTTGCCTGATCCCGCTGTCTCGCACAGCCGGCGGACTTCACTGGTGGCGTCATAATCGCTAAAAACGGCATTGAGTTCTCGGATTCGTTCAACGGCCTTGGTTATAGCATTCTTGGCGAGCTGCTCATCCGGATGGTAACACACGATGCGCAATGGGGCCGCCATTTCGACACTTTCCCAGGTCCACCGCCTGGGAAGTGTTGGGGTTGTTGGCGGGATGGCTTCCAAAAGGGCAGGGGCCGATGGTTGTGACCCGGCAATACCTCCGATTTCTTCGGCAAAGCCCGCCTGACCTGTCTGGCCCACGAGCCAGAACAGAACAAGAGTCACAGTTTTCCAACAACAGCGATGGTCAATCACTCGGAATGTTCGTTCCACCAGAATTTATCCAGAAATCAATCCGAAGCTTTGTCCTGAAGGCCGATTAATTTGCCGAAATTGAGCAAAAACACGCAATCGGAGGGACCTGCCTGTCAGGTCCGCTTCTCGGAGGGACGCGCTTGTCGCGTCCGCTGCGCCACGTTCGATCATCCATTCCGCTTCAGTTCGGAGGGACCTGCCTGTCAGGTCCGCCGCGTTACGTTGGATTATCCATCCCGCTTCGGCGGGCGCGACAGGCGTGCCCCTCCGAGCTGCTCGTCGGCTCACCGACAAATCTCACCCGATATTTCTTTCCAGCAGCGGTGTAAGCAGGGGGATTTCTCGCAGGAATAATGACCCGTTTGCGTCCCCCTGTCACAAAGTTTACAATACGGGTAATTATCCGGAGAACTCACCGGCGAGAAAAGGCTGGCGGATCATTCCGAATAGTCTGTCGTATTTCCGGGATGAAGGGCAGGTACGGAGGTTTTGGCAAGAAAGGCTGGAATTGGGGGTTCGCATCGATAAAACTCCGGGAACGATCCCCTTGCAGGAACACAGATCGGGCCTTCCGCGTAAGGTTTTCATGGAGTTGGAAGGATTAGAGGTAGGTTTGTTTCTAACCAGTATGATGAGGTGACATTACATGAGGAAAAAAGGCTTGAGTCGCTGGTGCCTGCTGGCATTAGGGTGTTTGATCGCGATTGGAACATCGGCACGCGCTGAAGAGGCGGCTTCAGGAAAGCCAAATCCTGCGGAAGATCCTGTCATTAAGTGGCTGCCTGAGGCGTATCCCGTCCCCGATGCCGATGCCAAGACAGAAAGTGAAATGAAACCCTACACCGAGGTCATCGTGGGGACCGACATCAAGTTCGACATGGTTCCCATTCCCGGGGGCAAGTTCATTATGGGCAGCCCAGAAAACGAGAAAGGCCGAAAAGAAGACGAAGGCCCCCAGCATGAAGTGGAAATCGAGCCGTTCTGGATGGCCAAGTATGAAACACTGTGGGATGCCTATGAGACATGGTCGTTCGAGCTGGATAAGCGACGTCGTGAACAGACAAAGGAACCTGCGACAAAATGGGATGAGATCGCGGACGCGATTGCCCGACCAACACCGCCTTATACCGACATGTCATTTGGTATGGGTAAGAAAGACCGTCCGGCTGTTTGCATGACGTTGTATGCGGCGCAGCACTTCTGCAAATGGCTTTCGGCCAAGACAGGTCGGTACTATCGCTTGCCGACGGAGGCCGAATGGGAGTATGCATGTCGGGCAGGGACAAAGACGGCCTATTCTTTCGGAGATAACCCGGACGATCTTGAAGATTATGGGTGGTTCTTCGACAATGCAGATGACAAATATCACAAGGTCGGCGAGAAAAAGCCCAACCCGTGGGGACTCTATGATATGCATGGAAACGTGGCCGAATGGGTCCTCGATCAATATGTCCCAGATGCTTACAAACAATTTGCAGGCAAGACGGTGAAGAATCCCCTTGTACCGGCCACCAAGGAGTTCCCCATTGTGGTTCGCGGTGGTTCCTGGATGGATGATCCAGAATTGTTGCGGAGTGCTGCACGGCGGGGATCGCATCCGGATTGGAAGATGCAAGACCCGCAGATTCCGCAAAGCATCTGGTATTTGACGGATGCGCCGTTTGTCGGTTTTCGTGTCATCCGGCCGTTGCGGCTGCCCACTGAAGACGAAGCCAAGCTGTATGAGCCGGATCCGGAAATCCTTCGTAACTATCGCCAGGCGCAAGGTGGAAAGCAGTGATATTATGATGGGGGCTTTCCTGCACCTGTTGCGAATACAAACGAGCGGCAGTAATCTGAATGGCGAGTCGTTTCTGGCCGCTGCCATCTAAATGACAGAGGTGGTTGAAACAACTTGGTTTTTTACTGGACCTTTTTGTAAGGAGCCTGCGTCATGAGTGATGTGTCAAAGACATCTCGGAGAAGCTTCCTGGAGACATCAGCGGTCGTGAGTGGAGCCGCCATGCTGGGATCATTGAGCTTGGCAAGGACAGTTCATGCTGCCGGCAGCGATGTGATGAAAGTCTGCCTTGTGGGGTGTGGTGGCCGAGGGAATGGCGCCGTCCGCGACCATCTCAGGGCCGCCAGCGAAGCGGGCGTCAAAGTTCAGGTCATCGCCGTTGCGGACGCCTTTGAAGATCGCGCTCGCGGTGCAGCCGAGAGCCTCCGCAAGGAGTTCGGCAAAGATGTCGTCGATTTGCCAAATGATCGTGTGTTCGTCGGTTTGGATTCGTACAAGAAGGCGATCGACTGTGGCGTCGATCTGGTCATCAACGCGTCGCCGCCGGGATTCCGGCCTTTCCAGTTCGAGTACGCTATCAAGGCTGGCAAGCACGTGTTCATGGAGAAGCCAGTGTGCGTCGATGCCCCAGGTTTCCGCAAGGTGATGGCTGCCTGCAAAATGGCCGATGAGAAAGGCCTCAAGGTCGGCGTCGGGTTGCAGCGACATCACCAGGCCAGCTACATCCGTGAAATCGGGGAAATCAAGGAAGGCAAGATCGGCGATATCATGTTCCTCCGTGCCTACTGGAACGGTGGGGCAATCTGGATTCGCCGCCGCCGTGAGGACCAGAACGAACTGCAGTACCAGGTTTATAACTGGTATCACTTTACCTGGCTGAGCGGCGACAACATCGTCGAACAGCATGTCCACAACCTCGATGTGTGTAACTGGGTGATGAGTGATGACCTGACGAACCCGGTGCATCCCGTCGAAGCCAACGGCATGGGCGGCTGCGAGATGCGCTATCGCGGGGAAAATCGCGGAGTTGGTCAGATCTACGATCACCACTTCGTGGAATTCACCTATCCTAACGGCGTGAAGATGTACAGCCAGTGCCGGCAGATTAACAATTGCTGGAGCAACGTATCCGAAGCCGCTCATGGGACCAAGGGAGTCTCCGGTTGCCAAAGCGGACCTGGCGGCAACAACCCGTATGTTCAAGAGCACATCGATTTGCTCAACGCCATCGTCAAAAACGAGCGCTTCAACGAAGGGTATTTCGGCGCCACAAGCAGCTTCACGGCTGTTCTTGGACGAATGGCCACATACAGCGGTCAGGTGGTTCGCTGGGATGAGGCAGTGGAAAAAGGCCCCGTCATCGCCCCGGAAATCACGTCCTGGGAACAGGATCCGCCTGTAAAGAAGGACGAGAACGGCGACTACCCAATCGCTCAGCCTGGTGTTTACAAACCATACTGAGTTGATTTGATCCACCTGCGTTTATTTGGTGGGGCGTAAGCGACAGGGAATTCCCCTCACGCAGCCCTGTCGCTAGTGGGCATAGGCGGTCGAGAGATTTCCTCTCGGCCGCTTTTTTGTTCTACGCCTGGAACGTTGTGCATCCCGCAGATGCAAATCTGCTGCAACCCGTGATGACCGGAGTATGCGCCAGACTCATAGATGAAGCGACACGCGAAATGGCACGTTTCTCGTGCCTGCTCGGAGGGACCTGCTTGTCAGGTCCGCTTTTCGGAGGGACGTGCTTGTCACGTCTGCCGCGCCACGTTGGATCATCCATCGCGATTCTGCCGCTTCAATTGCTCGAAATCGGCGTCACCGTGTACACCCACTGAGGCTCGCGGCTTTCAATCCGCAGATCACCCCAGCATGCCCAATCGCCGACGGAATTATTGGCCGGTCCCACATCGGCAACGAGCTTGAGGGTGATTTGCTGGCCATTCCAGGGGGAAAGGTCCAGCTCCCACTCGGACCAGGCGTGCTCTCGATGGATTTTCTCGCCGAGGAGGGTTTCCTTCCCACTTGCATCAATCACAAACGCGCGGTAAAGGATTCCATCGCCGGGGTCGCTGCCATCTCCCTTACCGACGGCACACCGCAAGCGGGCCGAGGGTGTCCCCGGCAACGTGACCGGTTGCATAACGGCCGCCACATATCCCACCCCGTCCCGATACGGCGGATGCATGAAAAGGCACGCTTTTTCAACGCCGCCACAGCGAGTCTTGCGGCGATCAAGGACCGTGCCGTGATCGCTGTTGATCGGCCCTTCTGGCTGATTACGGAAGGCTTCCACACCATGGGCTAGCTCGGGAAACGGAACCGTGCTCACAACTCGCCGCTCGGCCTTCAGTTGCCATTTGCTGCCAAGTCTTAAATTGGCGGAGCTGATTTCGACTGGTATTTCCAGCACCTGTTCTTGCTGGGGCGGGTCAAACGCAAATGTTATTGTTCGCCACATCTTCGGTGTAAGCTGCACCTGTTGCACTTCTTGCACAAGCTTTAAGGTAAACTCTTGCTCCTGGGCAAGGTTGGAACGCACGCGGAGCAACCACCGGTTTGAGGCCACGCTAAGTTCGACATCCACCAGGGGGACAACGCGGAAATCGAGCCACCGGCCGTTGTGGGAAAACCACACCACCTGGCCCGACCGGGCATCCGCGGGCACTGTCCATGTAACCGGGTCTGGTGTGTGAATGGTGACGGTCTCCCCGGCCACCACGGTTTCCCGAGCTGATTGAAGGGCTTCCCCGGTTGCGTCTTCCGGGATCAGTCGATAACTGAAGGCCCCCTCTTGAGGCATGATGTGGACCATGCCGCGACTAAAGCGAACTTCGGCAGGACCAAAGTCTTTGCGTGACTCTTCATCCAAACCTACGACCTTCGCGGTCTTGCCTTCCAACGAGACAGCCTGCACCTTGCATCCCACAGGAATAAGCTCAAACGTGCCATCGTCCTGGGGCAAAAGGACCAGTTGTCCATCGCAAACGGCCTTGGGAAACCGCGTGACCTGCCCGCGGCCATTGGCGTAGAGATAGGCCGGTGAATCGACGTAGTCCGCTCGGTGTCCCTCGACAATCGCGGAATAGGCGATCAACTTTCCGTCGGCAAAGTCACCCTGGACATACCATCCGTTGGGTGGCAAAGTCATGCCAACTTCGGAAACGTCCCAGGACTCGGTGGGATGGCCATTGACCCAGAGTTCCAGGCCGTTGGAATACCTCACGTAAACCTGTGAACGCCGATAGGTCCCTGTGGCCAGCGCCTGTCCTGTGGTCAGCATCTGTCCGGCAGGATCACGGTAACGGATATCCTGAACTGTGGCCTGGGCATATCGGGCATGGACCTGTTGCACCGAGTAATAACTACGAACCGCGTTCGGCATACCCCCTTCCATCACCAGGAAGCCGGTGTGCCCGAAGGCGAGTGTGGCGGCCAGAAATCGGTCGATCGCTGCCGTTTGATCGAGGTCTCCATATCCGGCGGGGTAAAACATACCCAGGTTACCCATGCCGAAGTTGCAGCAAAGGGGATGAAGTTTTCGCAAGTCGAAGTCCACAAGCCACGGGTTAATATCCAGCCGGGCCAATTGATCCTGCGCGTAATTCCCATCGGTCAAGCCACAGTAATACCAGTGGTTATTGCCCTCGTTATAGACAGGCCCATTCCAGGTGGCCTTTTGATGCAGCATGATCTCTCCGTAGGCGTAGAAGGTCGCGGCGAATGTGCCGGCACCGGGGACCCGGGCATCAAAGTCGCAGTAATCCCAGGGACGAACGGCCGTGTGTACATCGCAGTAGGCTGTGCTAAGGTGAAATTTTTCTTGAATAATAGGGGCCAACTTGGATTCGAACTCGACGGCTCGGGCCGGCTTGGGGTTGTAACACCGGGGCCAGGCGCGACGCCAATTACCGTCCGATAGCCGCGTGACGCAGTCTTCGTCCCAGTGTTCATTGACCGGGGCATAATCGGTGTAGTTGTTGTAAATGCCATAGCGAAAGCCCAGCTCGTGCATCTTCGCGGCATACCACCGCTGGCCTTCGTCGCCACCTTTATCGGGTGCAGCGCGAGTGCGAAAGGTAAAGCTCTCGCCCCCATCCCGCCAGCCTGTTTCGTGATCGGTGACGACGATTTTGGTCATGCCATACCGGGCGACGCGCTTCCACAAGGCATAGTCCTGTTCGCGATTGGATGCCCCATGTGCTCGCCAGACGCGTTCCCCCGCCACGTGCAGCCATGGTGATTGGGGATTGGGAATGTTCGGCAGAACCTCCTCAAACCTGGGAGAGATAGTAAGAAAGATTCTCTCAAAGCAATCGTTGAGTTGGCCATCCGTTTTCGGCAAATATCGCGCACCTCCGTTGTAAATCAGATGCTCTTTATCGGGGTTGTTAATCGCGAAGAGGGCCGAAGCATTCGAGCGGTAGTAGTCCACCAGGCCCATCATGAAGAGGGGTTCGGTAACGTCTCCCGCCACGACCACGGCCGGCCGGTGCGAATCACAAGTCAGATAGGGCAACGTCACCAGTCGAGGTTCTGGCAGGTCTTCGGCGTGACCGAACTGCACTTCCCCCACAATTCCGCCGCGGCAGATCACGTCAATGACGAGACTCTTTTGCCATAGCCGAAAGACGTAGGTCACCTCACCGGCAAGGCCGTCAGCTTCCACCCGCCAGCGCGAAACCACCGCCGTGTCCTCCTGCCGGCAGTCAAGTTTTTGGTAATTGGGGACGACAATCGAACCGTCGGCCTTTCTCAGACGAATTCCGCCCTGAATCATCGGCCGAAATGTCAGTCTGCCATTCCATATCACCGTCACATCGCCCCAGTGGCCATCCAACGGCATATAGCGATAGGTGAGCTGGCCATCCTCGCCCTCGTAGCGGAATTCAAAGGTTTCACCATTGCGAACAAGCGTGGTGCGGTAGCTGGGAGTTAATTGGTCGGGAAGAATTGTTTCTTCACGAGTGGGAAATGGGAGTACCCCCGGCCCGGTGTTTGTGCCCGTCGTTTGACCCTCCGGCAAAGTGATGGGGCGGCGCGGCCGAGGTTGGAAGGTCAGTGGCGGCAACGGCTCCTGGTAAGGGGTCAGGTTGTCGAAATAGAGAACGCGATCCTGCGGATTGGTTCCCCCGCGGATTTCAAAGCCTTCGATCACGCCACCATTTTGCAACTCTTGCGTGTCCTCCGCGCGAAGTCGTGTGTGTACGAGAAACCATTCCTTCCAATACACGGTTCCCATGTCCGCGCGAATGACACGACCTTGGGGGGATTTCAAGAGGACAGTAACATGCACCGGTGGCGTGGTCGGGTCGGGGACCCATGCCCAGTTGTTCCCGTAAATCCAGAAGTTGACGCAATCCACGGGGCCTTTGAAAGGGATAGGTTGCGGTGGGCGGAGGGTAATAACCGGTTGTGATCCCGTACCACGGTAGGTCAATTTACCCACGGATTTACCCCAGATCTGTTGCTCCCGCGATCGCTCAAAGCTCGCCTCGGCGTCACGACATTCCACTGTCCATCCAGCGAGGTCTTCAAAGTCAATAACTGGTGGACGCGTATCCTCAAAGCGCTGTGCCCAGTCCAGCTCGTAAGGCCGCTTTCCGACGTTTTCTTCCTCGGCCGCGCCCTTTGCCAAGCCGAGAAAGAGGATTCCCATGGTCAGAATTGCGAGGTGTACGTTTTGGCGAAGCATCGCGGTCATGAGGCACTCCTTCCGTCCTCTGGTCAGTTGAGTTGGTGGAGAGGCTTGCAGGAGACGGTCCAGCAAGCCACAATAGCAACCAGCCGTGTCATATTCTGGCAATTTGTCCTGCCTTCTGCGAGTAGTCCCAGCCAGTGAGGGAGATCCAACCATGAACGTGCCGTTACGTGGTCATCGCCGTGCCTTTTGGAACACCTTATTCAGTTTTGCGTTAATGCTGAGTTTTTTTCCAACAGCTCTCTTGAGCGGTCAGATCGCCGCGGGTGACTCCCCACAGTATCCCGACCGTTACGTTTGGGTGTTTGGCTGGAACCTGGGTCGCGACTCCGATGTGCCCGAGGTCACCGCTTTGCTGGAACGGGCGGGGAAGAGCGGCTACACGGGGGCCGTTGTCTCCTTTGGTCTGGATTCCCTCTGCAAGCGAGATGAGGCCTATTTCCGGCGGCTGGAACAGGTCAAACAGGCGTGTGCCCAAAATGGGTTGGAGCTGATTCCTTCGTTATTCTCTGTGGGTTACGGAGGAGGCATTCTCAGCCACAACCGCTATCTGGCAGAGGGGCTTCCCGTCAAAGATGCCCTTTTTGAGGTCCGCGGCAATGAGGTGCAGCTTATCCCGGACCCACCAGTGGCCATCACAAACGGCGGCTTTGAAGAGTATTCCGACAATCGCTTTTCAGGATGGCGATTTCACGACCAACCCGGCGAAGTGAGCTTCGTCGATACAGAAATCAAACACAGTGGCCAGGCGTCGCTGCGGATGGAGAATTTTCGGGCAAATCCTCACGGTCACGGCCGGGTGATGCAAGAGGTGAAGGTCCATCCCCATCGCTGCTATCGGATGAGTTTGTGGGTCAAGACCGAGGATCTTCAACCGACGAGTGCCTTTATGGTCCAGGTGCTGGTGGAAAATCGAGCCCTGGCGCCTGTCGGATTTAATCTACCCTCGACTACAGATTGGACGAAGCTGACATTGATCTTCAATAGCCACAAGTATGAAACGGTCCGTGTTTATGCCGGCATGTGGGGAGGTCGAAGCGGCAAATTGTGGATCGACGATTGGTCCATCGAAGAGATGGGACCGATTAACGTCTTGCGGCGGCCAGGAACACCGGTGACGGTCAAAAGTGAAGACGGTTCGATAATCTACGAAGAAGGCCGCGACTATCAGCGGATCGAGGACCCCAACTACAGCCCCTATCGTGTCGATCGGCCTGCCCCGACGATCAAGTTGCTTCCCGGCTCACGGATCAAGGACGGTCAGCGATTACGGGCAAGCTGGTATCACTCCCAGAAGATTCACGATTCGCAGATCACAGTATGTATGGGAGAGCCGGAAGTGTACGAGATTTTCGATCACGAAGCGGCCCTTCTGGCCAGGTATCTTCAGCCGAAAAAGGCCCTCCTGAATATGGACGAAGTTCGTATGGGAGGCACATGCGAGGCCTGCCGTGGGCGCGATATGGCGCAACTTCTGGGCGAGTGCATCACCAAACAGGTGGAGGCCCTCAAAAGGCACAATCCCGGTATCCAAGTCTATATCTGGTCCGACATGCTGGACCCGAATCACAATGCCCACGGTGATTACTACCTTGTGGATGGCGATTTCACCGGAAGCTGGAAGTATGTGCCCAAGGACCTGATCATTGCGGTTTGGGGTGGCGCTCCGCGGCCAAAGAGCGTGCAGTTCTTCGCGGAGCAGGGCTTCTCGATGTTGATTGCCTGCTACTACGACGCCGATGACCTCGACAATGTGAAAGGTTGGATGGAGGCCGTCAAAGGCGTGCCCGGCGTGCGGGGCTTCATGTACACACCGTGGACGAAGAAATACGGTCTTCTGGAGGATTTCGGCCGGCTAATCCAGGGGCAATAAGCCGCGGCCATTGTTTTCGGGTGTTTTCGTCAGATTGTCGAATTGGCATGCGGAACCGAACAAGCGGGGTCCCCAACAATCGGAGGGACGTGCTTGTTACGTCCGGTGAAGCGGGATAGATAATCCAACGTTGTGCGGCGGACCCGACAAGCGAGTCCCTCCAAAAAGCGGACCTGACAAGCAGGTCCCTCCGAGGAGGAGACCCATTCTCGGAATGCCCGCGGGCAATCCATCACGGGGTCAAATTCCCATCAGCCGGAAAAATACTCCGGTTCGTTGCCGGGCTTCCATTTGATGTTGCAGCCCAGGCTCGGTTTTTGATCCGGCGGAACCGGTTTTCGCGATAGGACGGCATCCAGGGCGGCACGGAGGTCTTTACCTGTTACGGGGACACCGTTACTCGGGCGGCTATCGTCAAATTGTCCCCGATAAACCAAACGATGCTCCTTGTCGAAGAGGAAAAAGTCGGGCGTGCACGCTGCGCGATACGCCTTGGCCACCTCCTGGGTCTCGTCATAAAGGTACGGGAACGTGTATCCCCGCAGCTTGACCTCTTCACGCATCTTCTCCAGTGAGTCATCCGGGTAATTGGCCGCATCGTTGGAATTGATCCCCACGATGGCCACGCCTTTGGCCTGATATTCCTTGGCAAATCGCGCCAGCTCGTCTGCAATGTGCTTCACATACGGGCAGTGATTGCACATAAAGATGACCAGCAGGGCGGGGGCGCCTTGGAAATCCGAGAGGCGAACAAGTCGGCCTTCGGTGTCGGGTAGGGCGAAATCAGGGGCCTTGGCACCCAAGGAAAGCATCATTGTGCTTGCGGTACGGACCATAATCACTCCTCTTTTTGATTTCAGGTTCTAACAGTCGATGTTACGCCCAATTGAAGTAATAACACGACGTTTGGACCGGCAGTCGATCCTTTGCGAATTATACAGGCGAAGGAAAGGTCCCCTTGAATGTGATTGCTCTTTCCCGAGAAGGCCAAAACGTCAGATGCGTCCGCGTCTTGTTTGCGGGTGGATCTTTTGACCTTGACGCGATTAACGCTCGGAGGGACCTGCTTGTCCGGTCCGCTTTTCGGAGGGACGCGCTTGTCGCGTCCGGTGCGCAATGTTGGATCATCCATTCCGATTCAGCGGGCACGACAAGCGTGCCCCTCCGACATCTCTCTCGGAGAGACCCGCTTGTCAGGTCCGTTGCGTACTTGTTAGTTGGGCAAATGAAGCAACTCAGGTATATTATTGGGTGTTGAGCGTTGTTGCCAGGGCGCCGAGGTCGAAAGT
>Ga0308414_1002622_pt1 | contig 11713 bp, 14 predicted proteins | sample HotsprSampleOS50_FD_205667 | JGI IMG/M metagenome (GOLD analysis project Ga0308414, IMG submission 205667) | Hot spring phototrophic mat microbial communities from Octopus Spring, Yellowstone National Park, Wyoming, United States - 20090730_OS50 ... | reverse complement strand
ATTCATAAATTTTTCTTGCCTTTTTTATAATTTTTAGACCTTCCTTCCATTGACCTGTTGCTTTATAACATAAAGCTAAACCACTTAAACTGTCTGCTAAAGAAGTTTCTTCTTCCAATGCTTCAGCAAGCTCTATTGCTTCTTTATAAAGTTGGATTGATTTTTCAAAATTACCAAGTATTCTATTTAAATCGCCAAGAACTATCAGACAGTCAAGAGTAAGTTGGGGAGACTTTCCTTTGATAGCCTTTTTATAGATTCTATTCCATAGAGCTATTGATTTTCTAAAAAATCCGTTACTTCTAAATTTTTCAGCTCTTTCAATAAGTTTTTCAATTCTCACTTAATATTTTCCTTAATTTTTGCATAAATTCTTTATAATCTTTTTGCCCAAAAAATTCTGAGCCCATTATCAAAATATCAGCTCCTGCTTTGACAACTGTAGATGAATTGTCAAGTTTAATCCCTCCGTCAACTTCAATTAAAACTTTTTTATTTCTATTTTCGATTAAATTTCTCGCTTTTTTAATTTTTTCTATACAGTAAGGAATAAAGGATTGCCCACCAAAACCAGGGTTAACAGACATTATAAGAAGAAGATCAATATCATTAACAATTTCTTCAATTGTATGTAAAGTTGTTGCAGGATTAAGAGATACTCCTGCTTTTGCTCCCTTTTCTTTAATGTTTCCTATTGTTCTATGTAAATGAACAGAAGCTTCTACATGAACAGTCAATATATCAGCACCTGCTTTAATAAAATCATTAATGTATTTTTCTGGATTTACTATCATTAAATGAACATCAAGGGGAACCGTTGAAACTTTTTTGACTGCTTCAACTATAAGAGGACCAACTGTTATATTAGGAACAAACAGTCCATCCATTACATCAATGTGAATTAGATCTGCTCCAGCTTCTTCAGCAAGCTTTATTTCTTCAGCAAGTCTCCCAAAATCTGCAGATAAAATTGAAGGTGCAATTAATACCACCTTTAATCCTCCCTTCTCCCTTTACTTACAAGTAATTTGATAGATTTTCCACCTTCATTAGGTTCAGGTCTCTGAGCAATCACAGTTTTTTCAGGATAAATTTCTGAGTGAATATAAATAATTTGTTCTATCGTAATTCCTTTTTCATTTAATATTTTTTCAGCTTCCTCATAATTAATTCCTGTAACATCAGGAAGTATATTGAATCTTAAACCTTTACTTACAATTACTCCAATTTCTCTGCCACTTTTTATTTTGGTTCCTGCAGGAGGATTCTGGTTTGATACTGTTCCGGTAGGTGTTTCAGAATATTCATAACCCTCTATTCGAATATAAAGTCCCTTCTCCCTCAATATCTTATTAGCAACCACGATATCCTTGCCTATTAAATCAGGAACTTGTGTAGTTCCGCCTAATACAATAAATGTTAAAAGAAGATATCCACTAAAAAAACCGCCAACAATTGCAATAATAATATACAAAAATTTTTTTAGCATCGCAAAATCCTGGACATGAAAAAACCATCCATATAATGTATGTGGGGATAGGTTCTTATCATCCCTTTGTCAATATAAAGATCTTTAAAAAAAGAAATCTCACTATTTATAGTATAAAATTCTTCATGATTATGTAAAAACTTTTCAACTACTCTTTCACCTTCCTCAGGTTCTGTTGAACAAACACAATAAAGAAGTGTTCCTCCTTTGGTCAAATACTTGGAAGCATGATCAAGCATAAGAAATTGCATTTCTGAAAGTCTTGCTATTTCTGACTCACTACATCGATATCTTACATCGGGATTTCTTCTAATAACTCCAAGTGAGGAACAGGGAGCATCGAGAATGATTTTATTAAAATTAATTTTATCCCTGAATTCAAATATATCCATAAGTAAAGATTCAAATTTTACATTAGGAAGAAACCTTTTTACTCTTTTAATATTTTGGTTCAAAATTCTTAATCTTTCCTTATTTTTCTCAAGACAGATTATTCTACCACAATCCATCAAAGCAGCAGAAAGAAGAGCTTTACCTCCTGGAGATGAACAAACATCTAAAATTGTATCATTTTCATATACTTCAAGAAAAAAACAGGCAAGTTGAGATGCTTCATCCTGAATTAGCCAAAAAAAGGGTAATTCTTGAAGAGCTTTTCTAATTTCATATCCCTTGCCTTCTATCTTTAAGCCTGATGGAGCATATTTTGTTGGATAAACTAAGAATCCTTTTTTATTCAAGTATTCGGCAATTTCATTTCTTTCTTTAGGTTTTACAGCTATTGTGAAAGGAGGTTTATCATTGTTTGCCTTTAAAAAAGGTTCTATCTCTTCCTGGATGAATCTTTTCAAATATCTTTTAACAAGCCATGGAGGAAAAGAATATTTTATTGAAAGATATTTTTCAATATCAGTAAATTTTTCAGATAAAGACAAAGGATACTGTCCAGATGGATATTGTCTTAAAAAATTTCTTAATATTGCATTCACAAGGGAAGGAAAACCCTTTAATGATTTTTCCACTTCAACAGATTCATTCGTTACCGCATAGGATGGGAGTTTCATAAAAATTAATTGATATATTGCACATCTTAGATTATTGATTGTTTTAGGAAGCAATCTTTTTTTATTTCTATAAAATTTAACAAGAATCCAGTCAATAAAATAAAGGTTTCGCAAAACACCATGTACAATTTCTTTTAAAAATGCTCTATCATTTTCATTAAACTTGGTGAGAAGATTTTCAGTTAAAAGAATTTTTAAAGGTTTTCTTTTTTCAAAAAGATAAGTAAGAATTTCTACAGCTTCTTTTCTTGGATTTTGCTGTTCATAAACCATTTGATAGCATCCTCAACTTCTTTTAAATTTAATTTAGTATCTATACAAGGACCAAAGGGTCTTTCGTTCAAAATTCCAATGACTGGTATTGGATAAGTATCTACAATTCCACTTGAAAGGTCTCTTTCACAGGCAACTGCTATAATTGCATCTGGACGAATTTCTTTAACAACCTTTCTTGCAATAGTTCCTCCCGTAGCAATTGATATGGCTACCTCGTATTGCTCAGCAAGTTCAATAAGATCCTTTATTTTACATTGTCCACATCTTTTACATTTGAAAACATCAAAGGTAAGTCTTACATCACATTTTGAATTTTGAAGACAATGAGGAAGAAGAAGTAAAATTTTATTGATTTTATAATTTAAATGCTTTACAAGAAAATTATTAACATTGACTATATGGGACTGAAAAATCGCTTTTTTACTCTTTAAAAAAGCTCCAATCAACATTAACAAAGGATAGTAAATTTTAAGAACAAAAGCCCTAAGAAAAATACTCCACGCCCTCATTTATTTTTCTTCCACAAATAAATTCCTTTGCTGTCATTATTTTTTTTCCTTCAGGTTGTATAAGTAAAATTTTAATTGTACCTAAGCCTGTTCCTATTATCAACTCATCTTTTGCTTTAATAATTAAACCAGGAGGAGCTTTCTCTTCTAATGGTTGAGCTTTAATTATTTTTAATCTTTCCTTTTTAAAATAGCAATATGCACAGGGCCAAGGATAGGTACCACGGATAAGATTAAAAATTTCAATTGCTGATTTTTGCCAGTTTATTCTTCCATCTTCTTTTTTTAAAAGAGGTGCATAGACAATCTCTCCAGTTTGAGGAGTTGGAGTAATAAGCCCCTTTCTCATTTTATCAACAGTTTCTAATACTAAATCTGCTCCAATTACTGCAAGTTTTTCTGAAAGACTCTGAGCATTGTCGTCATCATCTATGGGAACTTCTTTTTGTAAAAGTATAGGTCCTGTATCCAAACCTTCATCAATAAGCATAGTTGTAACTCCTGTAACTTTTTCTCCCTTTATTAATGCCCATTGAATAGGTGCCGCACCTCTGTATTTTGGCAAAAGGGAAGCGTGAAGATTAATACATCCAAGGGCTGGTATTTCTAAGATCTCTCTTGGAATTATTTTACCATAGGCTACAACTATTGCAATCTCTGGATTAAGTTTTTTTAGTGTTTCTATAAAATTGTCATCTCTTATTTTTTCAGGTTGTAAAACTCTAAGTCCCTGCCTAATAGCAATTTCTTTTACAGCCGGTGGCTGAACATTTTTTCCCCTTCCCTTTGGTTTGTCTGGTTGGGTTATTATAAGTAAAATATTTTCATTATTTGCTATTAAAGATTTTAAAGTAGGAACGGCAAAATCTGGCGTACCAAAAAATACAATTCCTTTTTTTATATAAGGCATGAGGGTTTTATTTTTTTATTTTCTTATATTTTCTTCTGAAAAGTTCTCTTTTAAGTGGGCTTATTCGGTCAATAAGTAGAATTCCTTCGAGGTGGTCGATTTCATGTTGAAAGGCTCTTGCTAAAAGACCTTCTGCCTCAATTTCTATTTCTTTACCATTTTTATCTAATCCCTTTACAAAAACTTTTTGTTTTCTCTGTAATCTGGTAATAAAACCTGGTAGACTAAGACAACCTTCTTCTGAAATGATTTCTCCTTCAGAGTTAATTATTTCAGGATTTATTAGAACAATAAGTGATTGATTTTCTTGTCTTGGCGATGTATCAACCACAATTATTCTCTTTGATACTCCAACTTGAGGTGCAGATAAACCAACTCCATTTGCCTTATACATTGTTTCAATCATATCATCAATCAATTTTTGGATATTTCCATTAATTTCATCAACAAAGGAAGCTCTTGTTTTGAGAATTTCATCAGGATATTTTTTGATTTCTAAAATTGCCATAAAAAATTATAACCTAAAAAACACTAAATTTAAAAAATTTTTTGGGATTTCTTTTAATTTCTTCAATCAATTCTTTTATTTCTTTTATACTTTGTTTTAAATCTTCTGCTGTTTGTTTGTCTCTTAAAAGAAGAGAAAGAGTCCCTTGAGATTTCTCTATTTCATTGAGGAGGTTATTAAGTCTTTGTGATACATTGACCATACTATTATATAACTCCGTTTCATTGATTAATTTACCAAGACTACCCTGGGAAGAAGAGATTTTGTTAGAAAATTCTTCTAAGTTTTTTACTGTATTTGTAATGCTTGAGTAAAGTTCTTTATCTCGAGAGAGCATCCCTAAACTTCCGTGTTTAATTTCTTCAGTTAATTTCTTTAATTCCATAGCTACAGCATTTAAGTTATTGTAAAGAGAAGGGTCTTTTATTAACTTTGGAATAGTTCCTTCTGATTGTTCGAATTTCTTTATAAGAGAATCAACTTTTCCAATTAGTCCATCTATTTTGTTCATTACAGTAACAGTTGTAGCGATAATATCTCTGATTTCTGTCTGTGGAAAACCGTATATAAATTGACTTGGCTCAAAGGATTCCTTGGATTGTCCTGGTGAAAGTTCTAAATATTTATCTCCTAAAAGACCCAAAGTTTGAACAATTGCGGTTGCATCGGATTTTAAGAAATTCAGGATTTCTCTGTCAACTGATATTTTAACTACTGTGCCATGTTGTTGACTTAGTTTTATCTCTTTTACCTCTCCAACATCAACTCCAGCAATTCTTACTGGCGCTCCTGGTCTTAAGCCCTTAACATCAACTATACTTACATATAAGAGAATACGATTAGTAAATACAGATTTTATGCCGCCTGAAAAGACTATTACAAAGAAAATTATCAAAAGGGTTAATGTAATTACGATTCCTACTTTCAAAGAAGCCCATTTAATTTGTTTTTTTCTATCAAACATTTTGTTTATTTTAATCAAGAATGAATAAAAAATGGTAGCCAAAAATTTGATAACTTTAATAGTCCGAGATATTATTCTCTTCTCTGGCACTCCTTGTTCAGAGTAAACTTCGTGAAGAAGTCTCTTCCAGTATAATCAAATAATTATAGGTAAACGGAAGGACAAACTAATTGAATAGTCATCTGACCCTGAGGCGAAGCCGAAGGGTCTACTGAGGAGATTCTTCGGGGCATTTAGCCCCTCAGAATGACAGAATAAGGCGCTGTACTGAGCCGAAGCCCTGAGCCACAGCCCTGAGCCATAGCCCTGAGCCGAAGCCCTGAGCCACAGCCCTGAGCCGAAGCCCTGAGCCACAGCCCTGAGCCGAAGCCCTGAGCTTATGCGAAGGGTCAGCGAAGGGTCTCCGAAGGGTCAGCGAAGGGTCTGTGAAGGGTCTGCAAAGGAACTTTCTTAGAAAAAGGTATGGGATTCTTCGGTCGCTTATGCTACCTCAGAATGACACCTTCTATGACATCTTTTTTTACCTGTCACCCTGAGGCGAAGCCGAAGGGTGACAATTTGATGGTCATTCTGTGGGACTCAATGTCCTGAAGAATCTCTCGTTATTCTCTGGATAAGGGAAAAAGGATAAAATTCTTCACTCCGCTACTGCTTTGTTCAGAATGATAAAAAAGACAGTAAAACCTTACAAATATTCCTTGCTTGCCTGAATAATTTTCATCTGAGAGACTAAATCATCCTTTTTTTCTTCAGCAAGATTTTTTATGTAATTGATTAAATTTCCAATTGCGTATAATTCTTCAATAGGCAGATTTGCAAGCTCATTCATTTCTATTCTGCTTAACGTTGCTAAAGCTTCATCAAATCTGTTTTCCTTTAATGCTAACTCTGCCTGAATAAGGATGTTCCTGATCTTAGATTGCTCCTGCGAGAATTCTTTTTTGTTCATTTGGATTTTCCTTTAATTGCTTTTTTACATCCTCCCATGCTGATTTTAAACTGTTAAGTATTTCAATACATTTTGATATTGTCTCAACATCATTAAACAAATTAGCCCTTACAAGCTCACCTGCTAAGGTTGTGTAAATTATGCTGAGATTTTCAGCAATCTGCCCACCCCTCTGTCTGTCAAGGATATCATTGAGATAATAAACTATATCTGTTGCTCTGCTAAGCTCTGTAGCTTTCTTCTTTACAAGCTCAGGGTCATCAAGTCCCTTAATTATGGAATCCTTTGCAATGTGAAGGGATACTATTGCTTTATCATAAAGCATTGTTATAAGTTCTAAAGCATCTGCTCCCATTACTTTGCTCTGTAAATAGGCATCTACATAGGTCATTTTTTACCTCCCCTTGTCATTTCTGATAGTGTTACAATAAAGTCCTGAATTCTTGAATTTATCTGATTCATCTGAGAAACAAAGGCTTCTAATGCTGCGTATTCTTTGCGAAGCCTTTCTTCATATTGAACAAGTGCGGTCTTTAAGTTTGATATTCTCCCCTCTATCTCATTAATCTGGGATTCTCCTGTACTTTTATAGGAATTTATTGTTGATACATATACATTAAGCTGTCTGCTGAATGAATCTTTCACATTTGTCAAAAGCTCTTTTAAGCCTTCAGCAGATGAGTTTTTCAATTCCGAAAGCCTGCTTGTGTTTATGGAAATTGTTCCATCTGTATCAGAATAATTAATTAGCCCTGCCTTGATAAAAGGGGCAAGAAGATTGGAAAAGCCTGTTTTAATTGTTGTTATTGTACTGTCACCCTGAAACTGAGCTCCTTTAGCAGTCATTTGATTTACAATTTTAATAACACCATTGTACTGATTTGCAAATTCTGCCAAGGTACTGTCAATTTTTGAAAAATCATCGCTTACTGTAACTGTTGCAGAACCCGTGGACTGCACTGTAATATCCATTCCTGTAAGTATCTCTTTAAAGTTATTTGAAGGAGATGTAACTGGATTTGTAGAGCTTCCTATTGTTAAAGAGGCATTCTGGGCATCCTGTAAAGTTTCAAGGCTTCCAAGTTCAGTTGGCAGAGTATCTGTTTCAATAACAAAGGAAGAACCAGTTCTGTCTGTTTCCTTTGTTGAATTTACCGCATCTGCCTCTGAAAGAAGAAGTCTGTAATCACTGCCTGTGTAGTAAACCGATGCCTTGACAAAATTCTGTGAGGAATTTATTTTGTTTACAAAATCCTGCAGGGTTTGTCCTGCGGAGTAATCTATGTTATAGGTTACATTTTCTGTAGGAGATTTCCAGTATTTCAGGGTTAAACTGCCTGATGATGAAAAAGTGCTTGTAAGGGAGTTCATTCCTCCAGTGCTTGCTCTCACTTCAGTTTGGGCAAGTTTATTTACATTAAGGCTCATTGTGATATTTGGAGTATCAGCTGAAGCAGTTGCTGTAAGCACCGATGTATTTGATGATATAGCCTTCTTTGTTTTAAAAATGCTGTCAATGTTAAGATTACTAAAAAAACTCTGAATACTGTTTAAAGCACCAGAAAGATTTAAAAGGCTTGATACCTTAGCCTGAGTAAGCGCTTTTTTCTGATTAAGCTGTGCAATAGGCTGTTGCTTTATCTGAAGGAGCTTGTCAATCATTGTGCCTGTATCAATAGTTCCTGTAAGCCCTGAAATATAAAGGTCTGCCATTTTATGCCTCCTTAGAGTAAAAGACTCCTCTTAATTCTTCCATTCTTCTTAATATATCAACAATCCAGTCAGGTGGAATCTGACGGATAATTTCTTCTGTTCTCATATCAATAATTTTTGAAATTGGCATCCGAAGTTGCTCATCAATGTCTATTTGTAAATATTTTTCAATCATGCTGAATTTGTGTTTTATTTCTTCCATCATTTTGTTTAGTTCTTCCTGCGATACAGCAACTTTTTGAGTGTTTTTTGTTTGTTCGGTAAAGTCATTTTGGTTCTGGTTGCTAATTTTAGCAATATTTTCCTGGATGGTCTGAGTGTTTTGTAAATTAACAATTTCTGTTTGCCTGTATGGATTTATTATTATTGTTTCCCTGTCTAATCCATCCAGCCTCATTTTTCACTCCTTTAATTTAGTCTAAGGATAAAAACCCTTCAGCTTTGCCTAAAGGTAACATTATAATTTTCATTCTGAACTTTCTTTCTGTCATTCCTTCGCCTTGCTCAGGACAGCGTCTGACCTTATTTTCTGTCATTCTGAGCCTTCTTTCTCTCATTCTGAGCTTTCTTTCTGTCATTCTAAACTTTCTCTCTGTCATTCTGAACTTTCTTTCTGTCATTCTGAGCTTTCTTTCTGTCATTCTGAGCGATAGCGAAGAATCTCCTCCTCCTTACTCCCTCCTTAAATTTGGAAGGAGGGTCGCCCCTCCTTCCAAAATCAATAATTACCTCAGTAACTGTAGCACAAGCTGAGGTAAGGCATTTGCCTGAGCAAGCATTGCTATACCTGCTTGCATTCTTATCTGCATTGTTGTAAATGTGCTCATCTCCGCTGCAAAGTCTGTGTTACGAATAACATTTTCAGCTTCCTTTGTATTGTCATAAGATGTTTTCTGTCCATCCCATATAGCCTGAAGATTGTTTATTACAGAACCAATCTGAGTTCTGACTTTGTCAACTTTCTTAATTGCTGTATTTGCAATATCAATTGCAAGCTCTGCTCCAGAGTTTGTTGTCACATTAATGCTATTAAGGTTGTAGAAACTTCCATTCCCAGAAGCTGAAACACCAAGGCCTTCAGAAGCACTACTTATACCTGTGAAATTATAGCTATATGAATCTGTTCCAGCAATTGATAAATTTCCAACCCTAACAGCAGAGCCTGTTGAAGAACCTACTCCTGTTCCAGAATAAGCTACTGTTCCGCTTGCACCCTGAAGAAGTGTAGCAAGGTTAACGGAAGGTCCTGAAGTTGCACTGCCTGTTGCTTCAGAAATCACTTCCACTCCTATTGTTTCTCCTGTTGTTGTAAGAACAAGTTTATTTCCTGAACTTGAAGCAGTAATATTTAACCCATTAGTTGAAGCCTGTGTATTTATCTGGGAGACAAGCTGATCAAGGGTAAGTGTCTCTCCAGCAGATACTGTTATGCTTATAGCAGAAGTATCGGATGTAGTAGAGCCAACATAAAATCTTATAGTAGCAGACTGATCAGTTCCAGCCTGAATATTACTAAATTCTGTTGCTGTAGAGGTATTTGTTGCTCTTGCTGAAATTCCTGCTGCCTGCAAAGTAGAATTGTTGTTAATTGCATCTGCTATTGCCTTTGCATCAACAGCTCCTGTATAACTAAGATAAGATGAACCAGTGAGGCTAACGCCTGCAACAGTTACTGTATCTGATGGGGTATATTGCCAGTTTCCTGTAATTGATGAAGCATAAGGCGTGGTAGCACTTGAGGTAACCTGCCCACTTCCAGCAACAACATAAGCACCTATGTTAGTTGCTTTTACATTTGAAATGCTTGTTGTAATTGTCTGGTCTGCTCTTGGTCCGTAATGAATAACCTTATTTGCAAATGTTCCGTCAAGAAGTTTAATTCCGTTATACTCTGTGTCTGTTGCTAATTTCTGAATAGCATCCACCAGATTTGTAATATCTCTCTGAAGAGCTGAACGGGCATTTGGGTCATTGATGTCATTTGCTGCAGACTGTGCTTTAGTATAGATTGTTTTTAGTTTGTCAAAAATTTGCCCAACATTTGTTTCAGCAATCTGAAGGGCACTTATACCTGTCTGAATATTACGGTTACCCTGCTCAAGGGCTGCAGCAACAACACTTAGCTGGTCTGCAATAAAAAGTCCTGCAGCATCATCTGCTGCTGAAAGGATTCTGTTACCTGTTGAAATTCTTAAAAGGGATTTGTTCATTGCCCTTTCATTCTGTAAAAGGGCTGTGTGTGTTACTGTTGATTCTGCGTTAAAATTAATTCTTAATGCCATGGTTTAAACCTCCATGTTTTTTTTAGGATGCCTCCTGCATCCAGACAGCTATGGATGAATTTTTTTCCTTCACCTCCTTTCCATCCTGCTGTCTTAATTTTATATATCGGTGGATTTTTAAAAAAGTTTAGACCCTTCGGCTACGCCTCAGGGTGACAAAAAAGGGTCATGGGCTTACAAAAATGCTCATATGGTAAAAAAAATGCTCATATGGTAACAAAAAAAAAGGGTCATGGGCTTACAAAAATGTTCATATGGTAACAAAAATGGTCATATGGTAACAAAAAATGCTCATATGTTAACAAAAAGGGTCAATTGTTAATAAAAAATGCTCATATTGTGACAAAAAAGGATCATGGGCTTACAAAAATGCCATATGGTAAAAAAAATGTTCATATGGTAACAAAAAATGGTCATATGTTAACAAAAAGGGTCAATTGTTAATAAAAAATGCTCATATTGTGACAAAAAAGGGTCATGGGCTTACAAAAATGCCATATGGTAAAAAAAATGGTCAATTGTTAATAGAAAATGGTCATATGTTAATAAAAAATGGTCATTCTGAGCGAAGCGAAGAATCTACTTTTAATATCATTTTAAATTCTTTTTATCCCTTTCAAAAGCATTTCTGAGCATTCATTTATATAATTTTTAAAGGATTCCACAGACTGAGGGATAAAGTTAATGCCTCTTATTTCCTTTTGATAGCATAAAAATAAAACAAGATGCTCAAAATGTAAAAATCCGCCTCTTATGATTAAATGTAAAAGCACTTGATTGGGGATTAAATAGAAAATTGTGTAATGGTAAAATACTAAAAAATGAAAAGGGGGAATTGATATGACAACAAAAAGCAGAAATGGGGTAACACCAGAAGCGGTCATTCAAAATCTAATTTCTTCTTTAAATAAGTTTGCCTCTTAAGGTATCAGACCTTCTCTTACTTATCTTATCCAGGAACTTCTTAACTATTTTATGCTTAAAGAAAGACAGTTTTATAATGAAGCAAACTCTTCAACTTGTAATGGATTTTATCAACGAAATCTTGC
>Ga0308414_1002621_pt1 | contig 11716 bp, 10 predicted proteins | sample HotsprSampleOS50_FD_205667 | JGI IMG/M metagenome (GOLD analysis project Ga0308414, IMG submission 205667) | Hot spring phototrophic mat microbial communities from Octopus Spring, Yellowstone National Park, Wyoming, United States - 20090730_OS50 ... | reverse complement strand
GGTTTGACTTAGCATCGATATTAGGACGTGACCAGGATGGCAATATTTTACAAAACCCACCTCTCATAGAAAAAATATCCGAAGATCCAATATTGCGCAACACAAAGATAATTGCTGAGGCATGGGATGCAGGCGGAGCATATTTGATTGGCCACTTTCCTGGACGATGGGCTGAATGGAATGGAAAATTCCGTGACGATGTTCGCCGCTTCTGGCGAGGCGACAATGACACCATTTTTAATTTCATGCAGCGCATTATTGGTAGCCCTGATATTTACCAGCGGACAAACCGAAGCCCGCTGCATAGCATTAACTTCATTACCTGCCACGATGGATTCACCATGCTTGATTTAGTTTCGTTTAATGAAAAACACAACCTTGCCAATGGGGAAAACAATCAGGATGGCGACAACAATAATATAAGCTTTAACTATGGCGTTGAAGGCCATGATGCACCACCGGAAATACTAATAATCCGAAGGCAGCAGATAAAGAATTTCTTTGCCACGTTGCTGCTATCGCAAGGGGTCCCCATGATTCTTGCTGGCGATGAGATGGGGCGAACGCAAAATGGCAACAACAATGCATACTGCCAGGATAATGAAATTTCCTGGGTTAACTGGGACAGATTACATCAATTTGGTGATATACGGCGGTTTGTAGAGCTTTTGATTCAATTTCGCAAAATGCATCCCGTGCTCAGGCAAAAGCGCTTTTTGTCAGGAACTACCCAGCAAGGGTTTGCAAACCCTGATTGTGTGTGGCACGGCGTCAACTGCCATGCTCCTGATTTGGGATATTACAGCCATTCCATTGCATTGCATTTAAACGGCGAATACGCAAAGCTTTCTTTTGATAGAGCAGACAATGATATATATATCATATACAATGCCTCACAATATGACCTTACATTTTCATTGCCAAAACCATTTAATGGCACTCACTGGATGCGTGCAGTCGACACCTCATTGCAATCACCAGATGACATTACCTTGCACGGTGCATCGCTCCCGTCACAGGAAACATATTTCAGCAAAAAAATGTCTGCTGTGGTTTTGATTTCAGCCATGTCATGACGATAGTATACTAGAAGGCATTTGACGGTAACTATCGCCACAATAATAATTATGTTGTTTTATATTACTAAGTATAGTATACTAATTATGGGCGATAGTTACTGTGCAGAAAGCTTTTGCATGGAAATGTACTACACCTGATTAAAAATTTTTACTATGATACCTATACTTATCACATCGCTTGTTATTGTTATTGTAATATTAATCTGGGCAATTACGGGTAATGAAACAAAACCAGAAAGCTCAGAAACTACCCCACCTGATAAAATATACCGCAGGCGTGCAAGCGATTTGGAAATTGAAGAAAAATATCCTGATGCAGCCAGACCCAAAAGAAGGGCAACCGACACGCCGTTAGAAAAAACTGTAATTGACGAAGATTTTAAATTGCCCTATTCAGCTGAGGAGATAATCCCGCCCTACTCACGGTTTAGGATATACATGCGAATATTGATGAATGCTGAGGTGTATGCCAAAAAGGGTGATTTTACTACTGCCATGTCATTATACGAAGGCGTTAACGAACGAATCCTTGATGCTGAAACCAACACTAAAATAGAAGCAAATATCGATTACCTTAAAAAATACAAACAAATGCAGGAAACAGAGCAGCGCCAGAAAGAAGCCCAAACCAGAAGCAAACCAAATGAAATAAAAATTTCACTGGATAGCCCAATTAAATTGCCCGAGAGGATTCAAATTGGGTTTACTCCACAAAACTTTGATGTTGATAAAATAGTGGAGGAAATAACCAAAAAAATTCAGGAAAAACAAAAGTTAGAGCATATTGAAGAAGAAAGCATTAATAAATACAGGGATGAAATCAATAAATTAGCTACTCACCTAGAACAGCTGAAAAATGAATTAGCCAGTTCATTGAAGGGCCTCTCTGATAAAGAAGAATCATCTGAAATACAGAAGCTGCAAAGCCAGTTAAATGACCTCACTGACAGGATGTTCAAGCTGTATGAAGAAAAAGAGAAGACCAGGGCAGAACTGGAAAATTTAAAGATGGTTCATTCAAAACTTTTAGAATCAGGGAAACAGCCTGCTGTTTCCACTGTTAAATATGAGGGCAAACTACCCATTGAACTGGACCCTGAACCTATTTTAAAAATTCTGGAAAAGCTTCCTGAGATCACAGCACCAAAACCCAAGCCAATTGATAAAGATAAGGTTAAAGGCGATTTTGCAAAAGATTTCTTGATAAAATTATATGGCGACCAACCCAAACCGGATGAAACAACACATACATCTGAGATTGTGGAAAAAACAGAAAAACAAAAAGAAGAAGAGGATTGGGAGCTTATCAGTGATATTATAAAGGATCAGAAAAAAAGTGAACTTGATGAAGTCAGTGATGAAGATATTTTCCGAAAGATACTGGAAGAAGATAAACGTAAAAAACAGGATGAAATTGAAATATTAGGTGATTACAGAAAATCTGAAGAAGTGGAATATGATACTGATGACCCGGAAACACTACGCAAATTAGAAGAAGACCGTAAATTCTACGAAAAATTTTTACAGCACGATAGGCGCAAGAAAAAAGAGCTGCCCATATTAAAAGTCACCTATGACTTTAAGAAGCTTCCTGATGAATTCAGCCTTTCAAGGGAAAAGAATATCCTGGAATATGCTTTTTATAAATATCGCCCACTGCTGGAGAAAGCAGATGATCTCATAAAGAAGCGAAAAGTGCGCGATGCCCTCAACTACTACAGGGTGGTAATGCAGCAAAACATACCCCCTGAATTTAAAACCATGATACGAAAAAATATTAATGATCTTAATGAATATCTGGAAAAATACCTTACCTCTGATTAAGTGTACCATTTTGCTTACTTAAAATATTCAATATATTCACCCCATCCCAAACTCTATGGAACTTTTTACTTTTTTTATTGACTTCCTACAAGTATAGTATGTATCTTTATAGTATGGGAAGTGTATCATTATGATAGAACCTGTAAAACATAGTGCAGTAAAACCAGTAATACTAGAGCATAAAAGAATGAGTTCGGTTTATGCTGATACACATACTGATATTCTTGCCCCTATGAAACGCTTTAAAAAAGAGCTCCCTATACCGCAATTAGTCCAACAACCCAACCTATCACTTGAAAAAGTTAGGATAATGCAAAAAGAATTTTACTCACACCGTGGCCAGGTATACGAAAAATTACAGAATACAAGCGCAGCCATTGCTTCATATCAAAAAGCCTCATATTATGAGCCATCAGACCCAAATCTTTACGGTCAGATTAAGCGGTTAAAAATACAGAGCCTAACCAACCTCAAAGCATAGCATACAATTCATTTACCTTAAAAATTCTTGATATTATAATCCATAATACCGATTTTTAATGTATAATGTAATTGCTGAAATGTATTTTTTTGTTTACTTTTATTGTGAATATACTATCCTTTGAGCAATAATAGTAATTTTATATGATAACGGCAACCTATGGTGCAGGAACAGTTTAAAGTTGTAAACTATCTGGCTAACTCTTTCATCGTTGTTGAAGGTAAGCGGAACGCAGATAATTTTTATATTATCAGGCAGGGCAAGGTAAAGCTTGTTAAGGAAAACCCCATTGCCCAGGAAACCAACCCTCTTTTAGGGCCAGGTGACTTCTTTGGTGTTATCCCGTGCATGAGCGGTCATGCACATATTGAAAGTGCCGTTGCTTTGACCGATGTATCGCTCATTTCAGTACAGCGTGACCAGTTTGGCATACTCATCCAGAAAAATCCTGCAGTTGCCATGAAGATTATACGCTTCTTTTCCCGAAAGCTGAGAGAGTTTGATCAGGCTATCACACGGTTGACGTTTGCCAATGCTGTGGAAGAAGACCCTGAACACCTTTTTAAAATTGGCGAATATTACCTTAAAAAGAAAAACCTGCCTCATGCAGCCTATGCATTACAGCGATACATTCAGCATTGCCCTAATGGTTTAAACCGGGATAAGGCGATAGCTCATTTGAAATCAATCAATGCCCCACTAAAGGTCCCGGAAAATCCTCAGAAAAACAACCTTACCAGGGTATACAAAGATAACCAGATGATATTCTGTGAAAATGAGCCGGGTGATGAACTATACATCATTCAGGGGGGCAAGGTTAAGATAACCAAAATCGTTGATGAAGAGGTATTGCTTGCTGTGTTAAAGCCTGGCGATATCTTTGGCGAGATGGCATTGCTTGAAAACAGGCCAAGAAGCGCTTCGGCAATTACATTTGGTGACACCACGCTCATGGCAATTAACCGGCAAAATTTTGAAACAATGGTTCAGACACAACCACAACTGGCAACCAGGCTTATACAGCTTTTAAGTGAGCGCATCTGGACAGCATACAGGCAGCTTGAAAATTTAATGATACGTGATCCGTTAGGCAGAATGTATGACACCCTGCTTATACAGGTAGAAAAACAAAAGGTAAGAATAGCCCCCAAAGAAAGCTTTACCTTTGATTTTGGCGTTAAGGAGCTTCTCAATATGGTTGGAATACCACAGGATAAAGGGGATCATCTTGTGGTGGAATTACTTGAAGACAAAAATATTACACTGGATGAAGGCAAGCTTATCTGCACCAACTTAGAAGAGCTTGAAAAGACTGTTAATTTTTACAAGAAAAAATCAGCTTTAGAACGTAAACGTGAAGCCAGCAAGAGTAGCTAAATACAGTGCCATAGTACTTTTCATTGTACTTATAATGCTTGCTGCTTTTGCAGCAGCATTTATCTATTTCTTCCCCAAAGAAACCTTGAAGTCAATTATTGTACAAACACTGAGAGAATCTTTAAACAGGCCAGTCACAATAGGAACAATCGACTATAGCATCAGGGGTATTCAGATCACCGACCTGTATATATACGACACTGACAAAGAAAAACCATTTATTGCACACTCAAAGGATGCGGCAATACGGTTCCAGCTTACGCCATTATTGCAAAAACAATTTATTATTAATTATATTTCACTTAACGATGCAGTTATTCATATACTGTATTACACGGAGAACAAACTCATAACATCAAATATTGAAAAATTGCTCAAAGAACTATTATCAAAAGAAATATCCAGCATAACAACCCAGATCAAGTTGCTATCACTCAATAATACAACCATTATACTTGAAAATCCGCCAGAAAACCTTAAGCCATTAGAAGGCAAATACAGTATTGATACAAATATTGAACTAAACGATGATATTCTGGAATTGAAAAACTTGTCAATAATCCTTCCACAAAACAGAGGGAAAATCTCTGGTGATTGTTCAATAACCATTACAAGTAATTATAAAATTCAAGGTGGTTTCAACCTGCGTGATTGTGATCTCCTATGGGTTTACAACTGGGGTAACAATCTTTCACAAATACTGCCTTACAGGGTTTTTTCAGGAACTATTGACAATCTTCTTATAACAAAAAGTGCCATTCAGGGAACTGTAACTGGCAGCTGCAAACTCAGTAACAATTCAATGCTATTTTTAAGCAATGCATTCACCAATATTAACTTACATAAAGGCACTGTGGTACTAACTAATGTTAAAGGCAAAATTGATAATTCAACCTTTGTCCTAAACCAGTTGCTATTTACTTTCAATGGGGATATTAACAATATCAAGGTAAATGAAGCATCAATAAATATTAAAGAGATAGCCCCATTACTTGGTAATATAGATTTAAGCGATATTGCTGGTGAAATTAAGGGAAATTTTGAGTATAAAAACAATGTAATAGATGCCGATGTAACGCTATCAAACATTGTTATTGGCCAAAAAGATAGTATCCTGTCATTAAAAGAAACAAGCTTTCTTATCAAGAATAATCAATTCAAAAAAGATGGCATAGTGGCAACCGTATATTCTGCACCCTGCGTTTTATCTGTTGCTACCGTGGATTCATCACTTAAGAAATTTACTGTAAATATAGAAGCTGATGAAGTTGACCTTAATAAAATCATTACCAAACAGCCTGAAAAACCTGAACAACACAAAAAGCCAGAAAAAGAAATACACTTTCCGTATGAATTATCAGGAAAATGCATTATACAAAAATTATATAAAGACAATTTGGTTATAGAAAAAATTAACTGCAATTACACCATGTCAAAAAACATAATTGCACTACCCTCATTTAGTGCTAAGGTATTTGGGGGAGATGTCACCGGCAGAAGTGTCATCACCCTTTCACAGGATAACCCTCAGATTACACTAGTGGCAAAATTTAATAATCTACGATTGCAGAATATAAGCTCATACCTTCAGGAATATGAAAATCGACTATTTGGCAATATATCAGGGCAATTGCAGGTAACTATCGTACCCAAAGACCCTATTATTGACAGAATAACCGGCAAGGTTGAAGTATCAGTTGAGAATGGCAAACTTGCCAATACGGGGTTGCAGAATGGATTAAGTATATGGCTCCAGGATTTAAAATATAAATTGAGCAATTTAGAGTTTCAGAAGATATACGGGAATTTTAATCTCAATGGCCCTGTTATCACAATTAATTCATTTATCTTTAATGCACCTGAAATACGGCTTAAATTAAATGGCCAGTATAACCGCCATGAAGAAAGTGATGTAGCCATTTCACTGGAATTTAGTTCAAATTTTATCCAGGACCTCCCCAATCCTGCCCTGCTGCAACTGGCAAAATACAAAAAAGGCCGCTGGTATATCATACCATTCAGGGCACAGGGCAAAGATATTTTTGAAGGCAAAAATATAAAGCAGGTACAATAATCTATTTTTTCAATTCAGCCTTAACCTTGGCCATTAAACCACCTTTTGCAATAATATCCTGCATAAATGGTGGGAAAGGCTTGGCCTTGTATTCCTTGTTTTTTGTAATATTTTTTATAACGCCTGAATCAAAATCAATTTCTATCTCATCACCTTCCGCAATATCTTTTGCTGCTTCTTCTGACTCAATGATGGGAAGCCCAATGTTGACGCTGTTACGGTAAAATATACGAGCAAACGATTCAGCAATAACGCATGATATTTTTGCTGCTTTTATGGCTATGGGAGCATGTTCACGGGATGAACCGCACCCAAAATTTTTTCCAGCAACAATAATATCGCCAGCCTTTGCCTTTTTCATAAAATCAGGATCAGCATCTTCCATACAGTGCTGTGCCAGTTCATCAGGATCAGAAGTGTTAAGATATCGTGCGGGTATTATTTCATCAGTATTAATATCGTTTCCAAATTTCCATACTTTTCCATGTGCTTTCATGCTATACCTCTTGAATAGTTTCAATTAGCGATAGTTCATTTTATTTCAACTCATCCGGGTGAGCAATCTTACCCAAAACTGCTGAAGCTGCTGCAACAGCCGGGCTTGCTAAATACACTTCACTTTTTGGATGCCCCATTCTGCCAACAAAGTTTCTATTAGTTGTTGCAACACACCGTTCGCCTTCAGCTAAAATTCCCATGTGGCCACCTAAACATGGACCGCATGTGGGAGCAGATACCGCTGCTTCAGCTTCAATAAATATATCTATCAGCCCTTCTTCCAGAGCCTTTCTATACACTTCCTGTGTTGCTGGTATAATAAGCAATCTGACATCTTTATGCACTTTGCGGCCTTTCAATATCTTTGCTGCTACCCGCAAGTCCTCAATACGCCCGTTGGTACAGGAGCCAATGACAACCTGATCAATTTCTATTCCTGCCTCGCGTGCAGGCCTGACATTTTCAGGCAGATGTGGAAATGAAACTGTTGGCTCAATTTTAGAAGCATCATATTCCTTCACATCAATATACGATGCATCCTCATCGCTATAGTACAATGTATAGGGAAGCCCGGTGCGGCTTTTAATATACTCAACAGTCTTGCCATCAGGAGCAAAAATACCATTTTTTGCACCAGCCTCAATTGCCATATTGGCCATAGTCATCCTTCCTTCCATGGATAATTCAGCGATAGTATCGCCGGTGAATTCCATTGATGCATATAATGCACCGTCTACACCAATGCTTCCAATAATGTGCAATATGATATCCTTGGCTGATACATACGGTTGCAGCTTACCATACACAACAAATTTAATTGATTCCGGCACTTTAAACCAGGTTTTACCAGTAGCCATTGCTGCGGCCATATCTGTTGAGCCAACACCAGTTGAAAATGCACCAAACGCACCATAGGTACAGGTATGTGAATCAGCACCAATAATACACATGCCGGGACGCACCAGCCCTAATTCCGGCAATAACGCATGCTCAACACCAACTCTTCCAACATCATAAAAATGTATAATATTATATTTTCTGGCAAATTCCCTTAAGATTTTAACCTGCTCAGCTGATTTTATATCCTTGTTTGGGGTAAAATGGTCAGGAATAAGTGCTATTTTTTCATTATCAAAAACTTTTTGTATGCCTAACTCTTCAAATTCTTTAATTGCAATAGGTGCAGTAATATCATTACCCAGTACCAGATCCACTTTAGCTTCAATTAATTCGCCCGGTTCAACACGTTCCTTCCCGGCATGTGCCGCTAAAATCTTTTGAGTAATTGTCATGCCCATATTATTTTTCCTCAACAAAATATTTACTATTACACAGGATTGCAATAGTAAAAATGTATCATTCTTTTATATATTTTCAGTTTTTTTATAGTAAATTTGGCGATAGTTGAAGCGTATATATCTGTGCAGGCGCGATTGGGGAATTGCACCTGCACAGATAATTACATATTCTCTATAAGTACTGCTCCCCCCATGCCTCCACCAACACACAGAGTGGCTATACCCCATTTTGAATCTCTCTTTTTCATTTCGTATATTAACGAAACGATAATCCGCGCACCGGTACATCCCACAGGATGCCCTAACGCTATCCCTGAACCATTGACATTTACTTTACTTCTATCAAGGCCAAGTCCTTTTTCACATGCTAAATACTGGGCAGCAAATGCTTCATTAAGTTCTATAAGATCTATATCATCTAGCTTTTTCCCTGTTTTTTTCAATAATTTATTTACTGCTGGTACAGGGCCATATCCCATAAGGTGCGGATCTACTCCAGCAAATGCATTCCCTGCAATTCGTGCTAATGGTTTCAACCCTAATTCATTGGCACGTTTAGCAGTGGTGAGTACCAATGCAGCGGCACCATCATTAATCCCTGAAGCATTGCCTGCGGTAACAGTCCCATTTTTTTTGAATGCAGGTTTTAGTGTTGCCAGATTTTCCAGTGTAACATCACGTCTAACATGCTCATCTTTTTCAAAAAACTTTGGCTCCCCTTTTTTTTGTGGTATGGGGACAGGAATTATCTCATCATTAAATCTTCCTGAATCAATGGCTGCAGCAGCCTTTTTATGGCTTTCATACGCCACCTGATCCTGTTCCTCACGGGAAATATTATATTTTTCTGCCAAATTTTCTGCAGTTTGGCCCATTATATACGGTTCTCCCAATAAGCCGCTACCCGAATGAAGTAGCTCCCACATGGCATCAGTAAGCTCAGAGTGAGTAAGCCGCAAACCCCACCGTGCTTTCCACAACACATACGGTGCATTTGACATTGACTCAACACCACCAGCTAAAACAATATCAGAATCACCAGCAATGATCTGCTGTGAGCCAAATACCACTGCACTCATTCCTGAAGCACACTGTCGCTGCACCGAGGTTGCCGGAATCTCAACTGGAATACCAGCCTTTAATGCAGCAGTGCGAGAAACATTTGCCTCATCAGATCCCATTAAACAGTTGCCAAAGATAACATCAGATAGAGCAGCGCCTTCAATGTTTGCGCGCCGCAAAGCTTCTTTCATTACCAGTGCTGCCAGCTCATACGCTTTAACATCCCGTAATGATTGTCCAAAGCTGCCAATAGGCGTTCTGCATGCCGATACAATGACAATATCTTTGTCAGACATTCTATCCTCCATATTAATTTTTTAAGATACTTACTATAATTACTTACATAACTTATAATGGTCATAGTATAAAACATGTTATACAATTATATTTGTAAAATGGTAGTGTTATTTTGCAAGTCTTTAATCAGATGTAATTCCATCTACCAGAAGCAAAGTGAATCACATTTTTTTTAATGAAAATAAATACTGAACTACATTCGCTGTTAAGTCCTAAATGTATTTTTATGTACAAATCATAGAAAATGTAACCTCTGCCGTAAGCTTCTCAAGTTTCATTTTTTATAGTACATTATTTTTTGGACTAAATACTAAAAAGTTATTGTAAATTTTTAACTTTTAATATATCCGCACTTATATAAGCTAATACTTTGGGAGAAAGAATATGAATATCGAGACAACTACGTGTATTTCATATGAACATTTGGATATCCTAAAATTCCATGCTCAAAAGCATAACATGTCTTTGCGTACATTCATATCTTGTCTTATTAGTTTTGCTTCTCAGTTTGAAAGAGGGGAAATACACTATTTTAAACAGCTACGCTATAGGCCTAGGAAAAGCGGTAGCTGGAAAAGGCTTCACTTGGTACTGTATGAAGACGAATATGAGTTTTTTATGGATGTAAAGAAGTTGTGGAAGATGTCTCTTGCGAGGATTATTGCGTTTTGCATTGACAATGTATTAGAGGAATTTTTGCGATTTTTAAGTAAGGAGGAAGAGAAAGAAGATTATTATACCGATAACTATCGGTATAGCGGATATAGTTTTGAGGTATCAAGGGAAGAGGATATATTTTATTGCAAAGTATATTGGGGACCGCACCCGGAAATACTAAGAAAAGCCACCTCATAACCAAACATTTCTATAGCAAATAACAAAAAGCTTTTTATTTTTTATGCAGGCTTATTATATCTAAATATTGCAAATATTATTCACTTTTAATTTATACATGTATTTATGGACAAATAATAAGAAATGTATACTACTGCTGCCTTAAGTGGTGGAATTATATATAGTTTTTTAGTACCTTTTTTTAAGAAACAAACACTGAGCTTTATTAATAATTTTAACAGAGAAAAGATCATTGTACTGAAAGAAATTTATTTTCAAACTCTTCTTTTGAATTAATTGAAAAAAACTTATCCAATCGTGATGTTTTGAATATTGTAATAACCGATGGAGTCACATTAAAAAGTGTTAAGGTAATTTTTCTACTTGTTGCGCTATTCATAAATTTTACTAATGTTCCTAACGCTGATGAATCAATAAATTTTAACTCTTTGCAATTGAACCCTATCACTCGTGGATTTTTTTCCAATGCATCATTCCACGCTTTTTCAACATTTCGTATTACATCAATATCAAATTCGCCTTCAAGGTCAATTACTACAACATCCCCTAACTGATTAATCGAAACAGTAAGCATGGCCAATCACCTCATTGTAAGCTTTAATGATTTTTACCAATGCCTGAAAGGTACATTATATAAATAACTATCGCAAGCATAATTTTTTATTGGTGCAGAAAAAAATAATTTACAATTTTACTGCACTATCATACAAATAAGCCAGTTTCTGTCATTTTTATACATAAAAGGAAAATACCATGAGGTTCGCACTTCTATTAAAGGCATTGGCAGTTATGTTAAAAATTGCATCTAAGCGCAATGAAGCATTTAAGCGCTTTATTGGCACTGTCAGCGTTGCAGTAGCAATTAAAACAA
>Ga0308414_1002618_pt1 | contig 11724 bp, 7 predicted proteins | sample HotsprSampleOS50_FD_205667 | JGI IMG/M metagenome (GOLD analysis project Ga0308414, IMG submission 205667) | Hot spring phototrophic mat microbial communities from Octopus Spring, Yellowstone National Park, Wyoming, United States - 20090730_OS50 ... | reverse complement strand
ATATCGGCCTCCCTGTCTTAATTTTATCTGTACTAAAGACATCGGCAGGTCGATATGTTTTTGATAAATTCCAATTAAATTTTGTCGCCTAAAAAGTGCGAAAGTTCACTAAAGACATCGGCTGGTCGATATGTTTTTGATAAATTCCAATTAAATTTTGTCGCCTAAAAAGTGCGAAAGTTCACAAAATAGAAGACAAGATAAAAAAATACAGCAGGGAATCTTCTTCTATGCCTTTTTTAGTAAAGTTGATTCAAGACAAAGAGAAAGTTGCGGCATACTCTTTCATCCATTCCATTTCGACCTCGTTAGGGATGTCGATTTATGAGGATGTTTCAAAGGTCATTGCAGAAGAAACGGCCACGGAGTGTTTTACAAAATATGATATCGGCGGCGTCATCTCCGAGGAACAAAAAAGGGTCATTGATAATATCCTTGTCGGCCTTCGCAACAAGGAAAGGCAAGTAGATATTCAAAACGAAATCGCTGAAGTTCTCAAGGCAAATCCCGCCAACGGAAAGATACAAAAAGACGGAAAAATTGCAGACCTCTATATGCTGCGAGACGGCGTAGAGCATTACTTTGAAATAAAAACGGCCAAACCCAATATCGATGTTTTTACAAAATCGAAATCAAAATTGCTGGAATGGGTCGCCAGGAAAAGAAAAAAAATAAACGTATTTTTGGCTTTTCCCTATAATCCATACTATCCAAATCTCTATGACCGATTCACGGTACAAGGGTTGATGAAGCCGGGCGAGGATTTGTTGATTGGCGAACAATATTGGGATTACATCGGCGGTAAAAATACCTTTACTGAACTCTTAGAACTGTTTGATGTCGTGGGGAAAGCATATAAAGAAAAAATCGCAAATAAAATCGCAGAAGTCGCAAAGACAAAGCAAAACTTCTAACTGTCTTCGTTTCGATTCTATGATTCAGTCATTACCCACTAATACAGAGCGGATGCGGAAGGTGCCGTGGTGGTTTTCGGCGAATATGCTGGACAACGTTCGGATTTCGCTGATTTTCGGCCCGGTGATTGTGTTGTTTTTTGATGCGCTGGCGATGGACAAGTCGCGCATCGGCATCCTGCTGTCGCTGCCGCTGTTTTTTCAGGCGTTGTCGCTGTTTATCGTGCCGCTGGTCGAGCGGCTGGGCTACAAGCGCACCAGCTTAATCTTTTTCAGCATTCGCAGCGGGGTGTTGTTCGGGCTATTGGCCACGCCGTGGTTTATGTCGCGGTTCGGCGCCGGCGGGGCGTTTTTGTGGGTGGCGGCGGTGATGCTGATTCACTCGGTCGGTCAGGCGATTGGGCTGACGGCCTGGGGGCCGTGGGGACGCGAAATCCTGCCGCCGGCGCAGCGGGGCAAGCTGGTGGCGGTCAACACCTTTTTGTGCGGGGCGGTTATCATCGCCGGTACGTTCTTTGCCGGCTTTTGGGTTGCGCGGCACAGCGGACTGGGCGGGTTTATGGCCTTGATTGCCGCCGGCACTATCGCGGGACTGCTAAGCGTGGGCTGTTATCTGCCGCTGCCGGGCGGACACAAGTTCCCCGCCGGCGCCGGCCATCGCGGCCACCTGCGCCAGATGCTGGCCGCGTTCCAAGACGCCAGCTTTGTCCGGCTGCTGGGGGGCGTGTCGCTGTTTATCTTCATCGTGCAGGCGATGGCCACCTTCCTGCCGCTGTATATGAAAGACCGCGTCGGCATTCCCGATGGTCAGGTCGTGCATTTGTGGATGTGGAACTGGGGCGGGATTCTGGCGGCGGTGTATTTTTGGGGCTGGGCGACGGATCGGTTCGGCGGCAAGCCCGTGCTGATTACCGGTTTTTTAGGCCATGCGCTGCTGCCGATTTTGTGGTATCTGATTCCGCGCGGCCATGGCGATGTGAGCTATTGGGCGGCGGCGGCGGTCTCGTTTATCGGCGGCCTGATGTGCATCGCCTATGGTATCGGCATCGACCGCTACCTGTTTTTAACCGCCATGCCCGAGGACAAAAAGAACGCCTACTTTGCCGTCTGGGTGGCGGTGACAGGGCTGGCGGCAGGGCTGGGGCCGATTGTGGTCGGCGCGGCATTGGATTTACTGCGTCGGCTTGACGAGGTCGGCACGGTACTGAAGGTCATTCACGTCGATTCGTTTTTGCCGATTTTTGTGCTGCATTTGGCGATGCCGCTGTTGGGCGTGTATGTCGTCAGCCGCGCCAAGGCCGACAGCGAAACGACAACCACGCAGTTTGTCGGGCAGTTGATTGCGGGGTTGCCGTTTGGGTTGTTCAGCTCGATGTCGTCAGTCCTGCGGTTTCGGATGGCCGGCGACGAGCAGGAACGCATCGCCACCACGCGCCAGCTCGGACGGCTGGACAGCTTGTTCAATACCGATGAACTCATCGCGGCGCTGAGCGATCCGAGCTTTGATGTGCGGTATGAGGCGGTGCTGGCGATGGCGTCTCGAAAACCCAACCCCAAGATTACCGCCGCGCTGTTGGATGTGTTGGACGGCGAGGACATCGAGTTGGCGGCCACGGCCGTCTGGGCGCTGGGGCAAATCGGCGATCTGGCGGCGATTCCTGCGCTGCGGCTGCGGTTGACCGCGCCGTATCGGGTGCTGCGGGCGCGCAGCGCACGGGCGCTGGCGCGGCTGGGCGATCTCGCCGGTGCGCCGATGATTTTTGACCTGCTCAAAAAAGAGCAGGATTTGTTTTTGAAGGTCGCGTTTGCCTCGTCGCTGGGCGCGCTGCGGTATGTGCCGGCGACGGAGACGATTCTGGCGGTGCTGGCCGAGGTCGAAAGCCAGACGTTTCGCCGCGAGGTCGCGCTGGCGGTGGCGCGATTGGTCGGCAACGAAAAGAACTACATCCGCCTGTGCCGTCAGGCCGACGAGGACTTTGCCGCGGCCGTCAGCGGGGCGGTGTCCAAGCTCAAGCGACCGGCCAAGCGGCTGGGTATCAGCGCCTCCCTGATCGATTCGCTGTCGGCCTGCGCCGATAGTTTCGCCGCCGACCAGCAGGGCATGGGCGTGGAATTGCTGTGGCCGATTCTGGAGGCCATGCCCAAAGACCAAATCGACGCGGCCTTCCGCGGCATCTTTGCCGAGTGCTGCCGCCGACTGGGGCAGTTCGGCAACAGCCGCCGGGAATATATTTTGCTTGCGCTGCACATCTGCGATGTGTGGCTGTCCGCCAAGTGCGCCGTCAACCCGCGCGCCGGCGGAGCGTAGATAAGAGACTATATTTTTTTGTGGAGTCGCGGCGATGTGGGAGGTCTGTCCGCCCCAACCGGTCAAGCTGATTTGCGGGATACTGGCGTGCGATGCGTCGGCGCTGGACGCTGCGCGACAGCGGCTGACGGCGGAATTTGGGGCGGCGGATTTGGTCAGCGAGGTCTATCCGTTTGATATGACGACGTATTACGCCCAGCAGGCGGGGACGGATATTTTGCGGCAGTTTGTCGCCTTTGCTGAACTCATTGACCCCGGACGGCTGGCGGCCGTCAAGCACACCACCAACCGGCTGGAGCGCGAACTGGCGGCCGAGCTGAATCGCCCGTGGCCGCGACCGATCAATCTTGACCCCGGCCTGATTGAGCCGAGCAAGCTGGTGCTGGCCTCGACCAAGAACTTCGCCCATCGCGTCTATATCGGCGACAATATGTATGCCGAAGTTACGATGACCTATGTCCGCGGCGTGTGGCAGACGTTCCCCTTTACCTTCCCCGACTTTAAGAGCGGCCGCTACAACGACTTTCTATCCCGCGTCCGCAAGCGACTGAGCGAACAATTGAAAGAAGTTTCCAGACCTGAGGATACCTATGACCACAATCGATGAGTTTGAACAGTGGCTTAAAAGACCGGAGGGGCAGAACCTTGAATTCAAAAGAGCTGAAAATCAGTTCAGCTACAACAAAGAGTTACCAGACTATTGTGCTGCTTTATCAAACGAAGGCGGAGGCAAACTTATTTTAGGAGTTGATAACGGCGGAAAGGTCGTCGGAACAAAAGCGTTTCATGGAAAGAGTCATCAGCTTACCCATGATCTGATGCAGAAAATTGGTATTCGGGTAGATGTCGAGGAGTTTTTTTATCAGGATAACCGTATCTTGATTTTTCACATTCCCACACATCCTACAGGTTGTGTTGTGAAATCTACTGGAAGTTATACCTATCCAATGCGTGCAGGCGAATCATTAACAGAAATGGATTCGCAAACAATGCGGAGAATTCTCAATGAAAGCGAACCGGATTATTCGGCTCAAATTGTACCGTGCTTGACGCTGAATGACTTGGATGCCGACGCGCTGAATAACTATAAAAAAATTTGGGCTGATAAATCCAAACGAGAGGAATACCGTAATTTTTCAGACGATAAACTTCTTAGAGCAATCGGCGGAATGACGGATAAAGGATTAAACTATGCCGCTCTTATTTTATTTGGAAAGAAAGAAAAACTCGATGACTTAATGCCCGGCTGTGAAATTATCTTTGAATGGCGGCACGAAAGCAGCAAGACGCCACATGATTTTCGCATCAGTTGGAGAGAACCATTCTTTTTAATTTATGATATAGTGTGGAATACCATTAATGATAGGAATATCCGATTTCCTTTTCAGGAAGGATTATTCCAGCATGATATCTATGCATTCAATGAAAAAGCTGTTCGTGAGGCGCTGTTAAATGCGGTAGCTCATCGTGATTACCGGATTTCAGCACGCTCTATATTTATCAAGGCATCACCGCAGGAATTCCGTATTGAAAGCCCCGGCGGCTTTCCTCCGGGAATTACGCCGGACAATATCCTTGAAAAGACCTATTGGCGCAACCGACGCATTGCCGAAATTTTAGAAAAAGTAAAAATGGTTGAACGTGCAGGTCAGGGAATCAACGATATTTTTGAATGCTCAATTCGAGAGGGAAAAGGACTTCCAAGTTTTAACGGCAGTGACGCTTATTCTGTGGTGTTACGGATACCTGCGCAGATAAAAGATAAAAACTTTATTCTTTTTCTTGAAAAAATCTCCAAAGAAAAAAATATCATCCTCTCTTTTGAAGAAATTTTTGAACTTGAGAAAGTCCGAGAACACGAAATTGTAGAAAACACAGAATTCAAAAATAAATTTTTACGTCTCGGTCTGATTGAAAAAATTGGACAAACACGAGGGGTTAAATATTTATTATCACACCACTACTATAAACATACCAATCAGACCGGAATTGACACTCGGCTTAGAGGATTATCCAGAGAACAAAAAAAGGAATTAATTTTGAACCACCTCAAGCGAAATGGAAAGGGAGTTATCAAAGACTTCAAAGACGTATTTCCAGATATCAACCAAAAAGGGATCAATAATTTGCTTCAGGAATTAAAACGCAACCAAAAAATTATGCATATCGGCCCCAGAAGTTGCGGCTTTTGGGTATTGAAGGATAGTCAAAATAGTTAAGAATAGTTAAAAATAGTTAAGCAAGACCAAGAAAAACCTTGATTTCTGGCTAAAATCGCGGTTTTTCATGGGTCGAAATGAGTTAAAGAATTAGCTATAAAATCAGATATTTTAAGATAAGGTATGCCACAAATGACACAGATGATTTTTTTGACGATGATGCTGCCGGCGGCGGGGTTGGCGGTGTGTGCGGGGCTGACGGCGGTGGTGCGGCGGTGGGCGATTCGCACGGACTTTGTCGCCCGCCCGCGTCAGGATCGCTATCACCGCTCGGTGGTCGCCATGGGCGGCGGCATCGCCATTTTCTGGACGATGGCCGCGTTAATCCTCGGCGGCGTAGCGATCGTAGGGCTGGTCATTGCGCCCGGTGCGCTGCGGTGGCTGTCGCCGGACATTGAACGGCACGCCGAGGGCTTTATGAATCGCCTGCCGGAGCTGATGGTGGTCGTGGCGGCGGCGTTTTCGCTGCATCTGCTGGGCTTGTGGGACGACAAGCGGCGACTGGGGCCGGCGGTCAAGCTGGCGGTGCAGTTTATCGTCGCCATTGCCGCCGCGGCGCTGGCCGATGTGCGCGTGGAGATGTTTATCGACAATACGCTGATTACCACCGCGCTGTCGGTGGTCTGGATCGTGCTGATTATCAATGTCTTTAACTTTCTGGACAATATGGACGGGCTGTCAGCGGGCATCGCGGCGATTGCGACGGCGGTCCTGATGACGGCGGCCTTTCGCAGCGGGCAGGTCTTTGTCGGGGCGATGGGGCTGGCGTTTTTCGGCACGCTGCTGGGTTTTTTGGCGTTTAACTTTCCGCCGGCGACGATTTTTATGGGCGACGCCGGCTCGATGGTCGTGGGCTTTTTTGTTGCGCTATTGACGCTGCGCACGACGTATTATGATCCGGCCGTCGGCACGCCGCTGTATTCGGTGCTGATGCCGGCGGTGGTGATGGCCGTGCCGTTGTACGATTTTATTACCGTTACGTTCCTGCGGCTCAAACAGGGCAAAAGCCCGTTTGTCGGCGATACGCAGCATTTTTCGCATCGGCTCCAGCGCCGCGGCCTGTCCGACCGGCAGGTCGCCCTGACGCTGTATCTGGCGACGCTCTGCACCGGCGTCGGCGGCATTATCCTCCAGCAGGTCAACTGGGTCGGCGCAGGGTTAGTCTTTGCCCAAACGGTGATGATGCTGGTGATTGTCGGCATCCTTGAAAACACACAGAATAAATAAAAATTCGAAATCCGAATATCGAAATACGAAACAATCTATGGTATCTGTTCGTTTCGAATTTCGGATTTCGTGCTTTGGATTTATAGACTATGGCGTACAACACTTCACAACTGATTGCGTTGGATAAGCAGTACCTTTGGCATCCGTTCACGCAAATGGCCGACTGGCTGGACAGTACGCCGGTGGTCATCGAGCGGGGCGAGGGCTTTTATCTGATTGACACCGAAGGCCGCCGGTATATCGACGGCGTCAGCAGCTTATGGTGCAACGTCCACGGCCATCGCGTCGCAGCCATCGACGACGCCATCCGCCGCCAACTGGACCGCATCGCCCACAGCACGCTGCTGGGGCTGGGGCAGACCCGCTCGATTGAATTGGCCGAGCGGCTGATTCACCTCGCCCCCAAAGGACTGGCCAAGGTCTTTTATTCCGACAGCGGCGCAACGGCCGTCGAAATCGCCCTCAAAATCGCCTACCAATACTGGCACAATCGCGGCCAGAAAAACCGCACGCGCTTTATCGCCCTGCGCGAATCCTATCACGGCGACACGGTCGGCGCCGTCAGCGTCGGCGGGATGGAGCTGTTCCACGGCATCTTCAAGTCGCTGTTGTTTGAGGCGCACTTTGCGCCCGCGCCGCATCCATACCGCTTTGACGGCACGTCCGACCAATGTGCTGCCGCGTCGCTTGCGGCCATTGAGACCCTCCTGAATGACAACGCCGGACGGATTGCCGCGATTGTCATCGAGCCGAAGGTGCAGGGCGCAGCAGGAATGATTGTGCATCCGACGGGATTTTTAAAGAGCGTCGAGCGGCTGGCGCGGCAATATGACGTGCTGCTGATTGCCGACGAGGTGGCCGCCGGTTTTGGCCGTACGGGCAGGATGTTCGCCTGCGAGCAGGAGGACGTCCATCCCGACCTGATGTGCATTGCCAAGGGCATCACCGGCGGCTATCTGCCGCTGGCGGCCACGCTGACCACGCAGGCGGTCTTTGACGCCTTCTGCGTCAAGGGCGACATTACCAAGACCTTCTACCACGGCCACACCTACACCGGCAACGCACTGGCCTGTGCGGCGGCGATGGCCAATTTGGACTTGTTTGCGCAGAACCGGATTTTGGAATCGATGCCCGAAAAAATCGCCTGCATTGCCGACGCCTTTGCGCGATGGACAGCGCTGCCCAACGTCGGCGACGTCCGCCAGTGCGGCCTGATGGGCGGGGTGGAACTGGTCGCCGACAAACGCACCAAAGCCCCGCTGCCGTTGGGAACCGGCGCCAAGGTCTGCGCCGCGATGCGCCCCAAAGGCGCGATGCTCCGCCCGCTGGGCAACGTGATTGTCCTGATGCCCCCGCCGGCCATCGACCTGACGACATTGAAAACGCTGCTGGCCATCGTGGAAGAAACGCTCAGAGAGAACACAACCCCGCAGGATGGGCTTTAGCCCATAACAGTTCGTAGTCCACGCTTCAGCGTGCTCAATTAAGAAAAATTTCCAAAATTCAACAAGCTAAAGCTTGAACTACAAACCTGTTCCGTACCGCCGGCATCCTGCCGGCTTTTTTTTCTTTCGCCCGCCGCGCGAGCCGGCTCAAGGAATTGATTATTGACGATGGACAAATTAAATCCGAAGCACGAAATCCAAAATTCCAAACAAATTCAAATTGCAAATGACAAAATATTAAAACGGTGCGGCCGTTTTTTGTCATTTTATGGGTTTTGGATATTCGGATTTGTTTGGTATTTCAATATTCGAATTTCGAATTTTCAGTGCAATCGGAAAAGGGCTCTCATCGTCAATCCTCACTCTTCCATTTCTTGCTTTATTTCGCTGAGCAATGTAATCGCCTCAATGGGAGTTAGGCGGTTGACGTCTAAGCTTTTGAGTTTGTCCAGTACGGATTTGTGGCGTTGGACGAAAAGCAGTTCGTCATCGGGGGCGGTTTTGTTTTGCGACAGTTGTGCGCCGGCGGCTTCTTTGGCGAACGTGCTTTCCAAATCTTTTAAGATGGCGTGGCTGCGGGCGATGATGGCCGGCGGCAGGCCGGCGAGTTTGGCCACGTGCAGGCCGTAGCTTTTGTCCGTGCCGCCGGGGATAATCTTGTGCAGAAAGACCACCTGTCCGGCCCACTCGCGCACGGCCACGTTGAGATTTTTGACGTTGGCCAAGAGCTGCCCCAGTTCCGTCAGCTCGTGGTAATGCGTAGCGAACAGTGTGCGGCAACCGATAACGTTGGCCAGATGCTCGGTAATCGCCCACGCCAGCGACAGGCCGTCGTAGGTGCTGGTGCCGCGGCCGACCTCGTCGAGAATCACCAGCGACCGGTCGGTGGCGTTGTTGAGGATGTTGGCCGTCTCGGTCATCTCGACCATAAACGTGCTTTGGCCGCGGGTCAGCTCGTCCGATGCGCCGACGCGCGTAAAGATGCGATCGACTACGCCAATCGTCGCCTCTTTGGCCGGTATAAATGAGCCGGTCTGCGCCAGCAGCGTCAGCAGCGCAACCTGCCGGATGAACGTGCTTTTGCCGGCCATGTTCGGGCCGGTAATCACGGCGATGTCTTTGCCGTCGGCGCCCAGCGATATATCGTTCGGCACAAACTCCGCCCCCAGCATCTGCGCCAGCACCGGATGCTTGCCCTCGACGATAATCAGCTCCTTGCCGTCGGTCATTGTCGGGCGAATGTAGCGATGCTGCCGCGCCAGATGCGCCAGCCCCGCCAGACAATCGCAGGCGGCAATCGCCTCGGCCAGCGCTTGCAGCCGCGGCGTGTAGCGGGCGCACTCAAACCGCACCTGCTCGAACAACTCCTGCTCAAGGAAGACGGCCTTTTCCGCCGCGCCCAGCGCCTGCTCTTCGTATTGTTTCAGTTCCTCGGTGATGTAGCGTTCGGCGTTTTTGACCGTCTGCTTGCGGACAAAGTCGGCGGGGACTTTGTCGGCGGCGGTGTGGCTTAGCTCGATGTAATAGCCAAACACTTTGTTAAAGCCGACGCGCAGCTTCTCGATGCCGGTGCGTTCAATCTGGCGACGCTGGTAATCGGCCAGCCACGTCTGGCCGTCTTTGGCAAACGCCCGCAGCTTGTCCAGTTCGGCGTCAAAACCCGAGCGAATCACGCCGCCGTCGCGCAGATGCGATGGCGGCTCCGGCTCGATGGCGCGATCCAACAGATCGGCTAGTTCGTCCATACTGTCGCAGCGGCCGCACAGCTCGGCCAGCATCGCCGCGCCGCAGCCGGACAGCGTCTGCCGCAATAAGGGAATCGTCCGCAGCGTGGCCGCCAGTGCGACCAAATCCTTGGGCGACGCTCGGCCTGTGCTGATGCGCGCAACGATGCGTTCCAAATCGGCGATGTGTTTGAAATGCCCCCGCAGCGCAGTCAGCGTTGCATCGGCGCCGACCAGTTCGGCAATCGCCGCCTGACGGTATTCAATCGCCGTCACCTCCCGCAGCGGCTGGCAAATCCAGCCGCGCAGCAATCGCGACCCCATCGCCGTCAGCGTCTGATCGACCGCCTCCAGCAGCGTGCCTTTGGTCGATTCGGAACGCATCGACCTTAAGACCTCCAGCGACCGCAGCGACGTCGGGTCAATCTGCAAATAGCGGCTTGGCTGCACCAGTCGAATCGATGTGATATGCCCCAGCGCGGTCTTTTGCGTCTCTTCCAGATATTCCAGCGCGGCGCCGGCGGCGCGGATGCCTTCAAAATCGTCCGCGATGCCGAAGCCCTCCAGCGTCTTGACGCCGAAATGCCGCAGCAGTTTTTCGCGGGCGGTGTACGGGTCAAAGTACCAGCCCGGACGTTCGCTGATGACCGCGCCGGTCAGTTGGCGAATCGACGCGGCCAGTTTTTTCTGCTCGGCCTCGAACAACTCGCCGCGACACTCGGCCAGCAGCACCTCGCGCGGCGCCAGCCGCAGCAGTTCCTCCACGACTTGCCCCTCGGCCATCGCCTGCACAAAAAAATGCCCCGTCGAGATGTCCACCCACGCCAGCGCCGCGCCCTTGCGTCCCAAGCTGACTGCGGCCAGAAAATTGTCCTGCCGCGCCTCCAGCAGCATCTCGTCGGTCAGCGTGCCGGGCGTAACAATCCGCACCACGTCGCGCTTGACGACGCCTTTGGCATGTTTGGGGTCTTCGGTCTGTTCGCACACGGCCACCTTGTAGCCGGCCTGAATCATCTTTTTGAGATAGCCGTCCACCGCGTGATACGGCAGACCCGCCAGCGGCACGGGGTTGTCGCTGTTTTTGTTGCGGCTGGTCAGCGCAAGACCCAGCACGCGCGAACAGGTGTGCGCGTCCTCGTAAAACGTCTCGTAAAAATCGCCCATCCGAAAAAACAGCACCGCGTCCGGATACTTTTGCTTGAACGCGAAAAACTGCTTCATCGCCGGCGTCAAATTGTCATCAGGTCGTACCATAGATGATATGATGTCTCAACAACTTGCTTTTATTATATTGAACCCATGTACGAGAACATAAAAAAACACCCATGGCTTTAACGTCAGGGTGTTGGATGCAAAATCGATTTCATTTTTTCTTTTTGGCGGATTTATTCACACGCTTCTTTGCCGGTAATTTTTCTGCTTCCTTGTTGTTTGGGGGTGATAATCTGAAAACAGGGATTGTCAGCGGCGGTACACCCATTCGCGCAGTCATACTTTGAACAAATTCACGCCAGTACGGCCAGGCATTGTAAATGCCGTTTGCATGGCCGAATGCCTGAAAATTTTCCGCACTCAAATCGTCTAAATCTTCAAGAGTATAGGTTAAGGCAAATGTTGCGGAGATTTCAAAATCAGGCGAATCTTTTTTATTATCAATTACAAAAGCATTCAAACTGAAAGAAGGCAAAACGACCAACGTCTTTTTTTCTTTGTTAATTTGAATATCGATCTCCTGTTGATTCAGGGTAACTTCATAAGGCCCCTTTGTTCCGCTCGGCTTGAGCAAGCAACTTGATTTTACAACCCTAACATTATGCAGGGCGACACGCTCTGCAACAACTACGGCTTTTTCAATATCGATAGTCTTGAGTTTGTCTTGCAATTCTA
>Ga0308414_1002617_pt1 | contig 11725 bp, 8 predicted proteins | sample HotsprSampleOS50_FD_205667 | JGI IMG/M metagenome (GOLD analysis project Ga0308414, IMG submission 205667) | Hot spring phototrophic mat microbial communities from Octopus Spring, Yellowstone National Park, Wyoming, United States - 20090730_OS50 ... | reverse complement strand
ACAGAATTGCCTATTCTATTGGTGATTGGTGGGAGTACGGGGGCGCAGGCGATCAATACAGCGGTGCGATCATCTTTAGGTGCATTGCTGAAGCAGTGGCAGATCATTCACATCTGCGGCAGGGGTAATCTGGAAAGCAGTTTGCAGGACAAGGGGGGCTATCGGCAGTTTGAGTATGTGACCGCAGAACTGCCAGACCTCTTAGCCTGTGCTGATCTGGTAATTTCCCGCGCGGGGGCTAATGCCATTTTTGAGTTACTAGCTCTGCAAAAACCGCACTTGTTGATTCCCCTGCCGACAAAGAGCAGTAGGGGAGATCAAATCCTCAATGCTAATTCTTTTGCCAAGCAGGGTTATAGTCTAGTTTTAGCTGAGGAAAACCTGACGGCTGAGGAGTTGGTGCGGCAGATTGAGTTTCTTTACCATAATCGACAGAAATTCATGCAGAAAATGCAAGCAAATGTTACAGACAAATTGGGGGCGATCGCTCAAATTGTCAGTATTTTGGATAACTTTTTGGGTTAGGCTAGAAGATGCTGGGCTAATCTAGGGGGATCAAGTATGGCACAAAGCAATACGGTAGAGCTAGCAAAAAAGGGAGATGCCAGTGCGATCGCAACTTTGATGAACAAATCGTTGCGCAGTAAGGGTGTGGCGGCGGAAGCAGTGCGTACGGGCAACTTTTTGGAAATTACTCTGCACTCTCAGCGCGCCTTGAACCAAAAAGCAATGCTGGACATTGTGCAGAAGGGCATGAAAAATTTACAGGTGGCGGCGATCGAGCGGGTATTGGTGCGATCGCAGACGGGCAATACCCCTACTTGGGAAAGCGAGTTTTCGCTGAACGAGAATGCCAGCACCGCCAGTCCACCGCCTGAAACTAACCAATCCGCTCCCGCTGATGTGTCAGAATTTTCCCCACAAAATCCGACTTTATCCGCTCCTGTTCAGGCTATACAAACTCCAGTGCCTCATGTATCTTCTGAACAGCCTTCGGGCATGGTTCTCTTACCCAAACTTTCGCAGGTAAATCGCAGTTTGCAACAGTATCAAGATATTATTGTGCGCCTCACCAATGATGCGGGCAGTCAGATCATCTGCCTCTGTACTTTGGCGGAACTGATCCAATCTCTGCATATGCCCAATGCCCAGCTACAGCACATCGCTGATGCGATCGCCAAGTGCAGTAGTGTCAATGCCGATGGGGAAAGGATTATTAGTAATGTCTCTATTTTGCAACCAGGGCAGGCATGGCAAAAGACCCAAATTCGTTGTGTCCTCCAAGTCTTTTTTGAGATGGGGATTGACCTCAGCACCACTTCAGAGCCTAGAAGCGATGACACAGTACTTGAGACCAAGCAGACCATGATCGAGGTCGATTCACAATCTGACGAGACGCAAATTGAAGCGGTTTCTCCCACAAAAACACCAGAGATTCATGACACTGTAATCGAGACAAACGAGGCGATCGCCTCATCTGAGGAAACGATGATTGAGGTGCATCGTGGCACTGCTGGCAAACCCGATGAAACAGAAATTGAGGCGGTGTCGCAGAGCAAAGCAAGGGAATACGGCAATAATTTTCGCAGGAATCCACCTGTACAGCAGACCAACGAGCCACTGTTTGATGAGTTTGTGTTTAGCATGATAGCTCCCGTAAGAACTGTTACTGAGATCGACACCATCATCGATCCTGCCTTTCCCCAAGCACCACCAGAAACTCTCTCGCTTACCCTCGAAGAATTTAGCCGCGACTTGTTGGCGGGGGTAGGTTAATGCAAAAAGTGGCGTTGCCCCGTAAAGATCATGGCTATTCTGTGGCGATCGGCGCAATCTATGGATTCTTGATCCCGTAGGCTTCCCCCCGGTTGAATAATCGCAGAAATGCCTGCCTCTGCCGCTAACTCCACCGTATCGCTGAACGGCAGAAACCCATCGCTTGCCAAGACTGCCCCTTGAGCCAATGCCCCAGCTTGATTTAGGGCGATTTGGGCTGAACCCACCCGATTGGTCTGCCCCGCCCCAATGCCAACGGTGCAGAGGTTCTTGCTGATCACGATCGCATTGGATTTAACATGGCGGCACACTTTCCAAGCAAACAACAGTTCCTTAATAGTTAAGTCATCGGGCTGGCACTGACTCACTACCTGCCATGTGCTGGTATCCACGGGGGCATGATCGCTGGCTTGCACTAACAGACCGCCCGCAATCAGCCGCACTGTTTCAGGACTGCCGCAATTCAGGTCTGGCAGGACGAGCACCCGCAGGTTAGCCTTTTTGCTGAGAATCTCCCGTGCATTGGGGCTACAGGCAGGGGCTACCACACACTCCAAAAAAGTGGCTGTCAGGGCATGGGCAGTGGTTTCCAAGATGGGGCGGTTGAGGGCGACAATGCCGCCAAAGGCGGAAGTGCTGTCGCTGTTGAAGGCTTTTTCGTAGGCTTCATCTAGGGTAGGGGCGATCGCCACGCCGCAGGGATTGTTATGCTTGACGATCACGGCACAGGGCAAATCGTCCTTAAATTCCGCAATCAGGGAGCGGGCAGATTCCAAGTCCAACAGGTTGTTGTAGCTCAGTTCCTTGCCTTGCAGTTGTTGGGCAGTCGACCAGCCAGAGGGAGTTTGTCCCACTTGATACCATGTGGCTGATTGGTGCGGGTTTTCCCCGTAGCGTAGGGGCTTGGGGTTGATCCCTTGCAGGGTGTAGCTGGGTGTACCTGCCAAATAATCTGCGATCGCTTGATCGTAGGCTTGCACATGGCGAAAGGCAGACACTGCCAACTCACGGCGATAGGTAAGATCAGTTTTGCCATTAAGGGCGATGAACTGCGGGTATTGGCTGGGATCGCACAAGACTGTGACAAACTTAAAATTTTTAGCCCCAGCACGCAGGAGGGTGGGACCACCGATGTCAATCTGCTCGATCGCTTCCTCAAGGCTGACATCAGGACGGCTGATAGTTTGCTGGAAAGGATAGAGATTGACCACCACTAGGGCGATCAGGGGGATATTCTGGGCAAGCAAATCCTCCGCATCGCTGGTCATATCCCGTCGTGCCAGAATGCCACCGTGAATTTTGGGATGCAAAGTCTTGACCCGACCGCCGAGAATTTCGGGAGAACCTGTGTAGTCCGCTACTTTGACTACAGGAATATGGTGCTCTTGGAGTAGTTGGGCAGTGCCACCACTGCTGATAATTTGCCAGTCCCCCTGCTCAATCAGGAACTTCGCCAAATCCACAATGCCCGACTTGTCGGACACACTGAGCAAAGCAATCTTGGTCATGGTCTATACTACTCTAAAAGCGGCAGGGACCCAACTTGCCATTAGGGCAGACTGTTTTGGCATCGGACTGGGGTGGTCTGTTCTGCTCCCATCTGGCATCTCCAAAAAACGCCCCCGATAAATCTGCCCCATTAAAGTTAGCACTGTCGAGCTTCGCCCCTGCAAAGTTTGCACCATTGAGCTTAGCATTCTCAAAGGTGGCAAAAGAAAGATTGGAAGCAGTAAAGTTAGCACGGCGCAAGTCAGCATTGTTAAACCTGAAGCCCAAAAAGTTTGTGCGGGACATATTGCGCCCCACCGCTGGTTCATTCAATGCCTGCCACAGCAATAGAGCCTCGCGATCAAACTTAGTTGCCTCGTCAGTGCCTAGCTTGCCAATTTTGGTCCCCTGCAAATTAGCGCCATTTAATTTTGCCCCAGTCAGGTTTGCCCTAGTTAAATCCGCCTCAGACAAATCTACCAAACTCAGATCAGCCCGAGTTAAATTAGAAAATACCACGCTGGCACGATTTAGTCTTGCTCCTCTGAGGTTTGCGCCAGCCAAACTAACCCCATTGAGACGAGCTTCCACAAAAGTTGCCCCTTTGAGATTGGCATTTTGCAACCTAGCCCCATCTAAGTTGGCATTGCTGAAATTGGCATTTTCCAGATTGGCATCATTGAGAACTATGCGGCTCAAATCCTTGCCCTGAGCATCTTTCCACAGCCCTGTGCGTAATCCTAGCTCTGTCAGGGGACGATTAAACACTGTGCCACCAAGCCACAACACAGCGATCGCACCAACGGCAATACCGCCAAATTTAGCGATCGCTCCCCAAGGTAAAGCAGGTAGTCGGGGTAACTCTACTTGAGGTGGCTTAACCTTCTGTGCCCCACTCACTTCACGGCTGTGCAAAGGTACATCCTCAGCCAGTGGTTCAGCTAAGGGACGCACCATACCATCCAGACTGACTGCGGAGAGATTGGAGTCATCTAGCAGTTCTTGAAACTGGCGCACCTCCTGATACAACGCAGGAGCGGCAGGCTGAGGGGATGCTTTCGCTTTGGGAGCAGGAGAGGGTTGGGGCTTAGGGGGAGACGGGGCAACTGGCACTGGCGCAGGAGGCAGATGATCTTGATTGACAGCCGTATCTACTTCCAACAGACCAGACCAATCGGTGTTTTCATCTAAGTTAAAGATGTCAATTTCGCTCTTAGCTTTGCTAGGAGCAATATTAGTAATCAAATCTGGGGGAGCGGCTTCGAAGGGACGGCGATCAGGATTCAAGCCAGTGCTCATCTGCTTGGCAGGGTTTACCCACTTGTCGTCATTACTCGGCGAAGAATCAGCATCAGCACCCTGAGGATTAGTTAGAGGAGGTAAAGGAGGCAGAGGAGGCAAAGAACCAGCAGAGAAGGTTTCGTGCAAAGGAGGACTAGCCGCAGAATTGCGAAATTCCTCTAGGTCAATATCCAGATCGATGTTGATGTCGTTGGGGTCTAGTTCAAAATTATCGAGATATGAAGCAGTCGCAGGAGCCGAAGACATGGCAAAACTGTCCTGCGGATCAAGGTGGGCAAGGTCAAACTCTGATTTCTGAAAGTCATCCTCGACAAAGTTAAATTCGCCAACTTTGGTGGTTGGACGAGCCTCGCTGATAATTTCCTCAAATACTTGGTCAATCTGAGGCTGTGCTCCATCGCTGGGCTCGGTTATTTCGCTGGGATGATCGCCAATATCTTCGCGGAAACTGGGGAGCGCAGAACTGGCAAACGCTCTGGTTTCTCCCTCATTTACATCCCACACCTGCTGTTCTTCTGCTTCACGCAGAGCCATCTCTGAGACAGATGATGGCACTTCCGTCCAATCTGAATATGCAGGGTCTTGCGTTGCCTGTAGTGCTTCTTGCTCCCATGCTTCCAATTCATCTAGGGAATAGCCATTGACCGAGAGATTTTGGCTGATTTCTTCGTAAAGCGAAGACTGGGCAAACTCTTCTAGGGCGTCCCAAGTGGGTACGCTCTGCTCTGAGGATTCATCAACAAATAAATTGTCAAGCTTGTCTAGGGAGGGAGGAGCATTATGGGCTGATGGTTCAGGGGGCTGGGGGGGGACGGCAAGACTGGCGGTGGTGCCTGTAATACTGACGGTGGGGGGGGTATCTTGCAGGGCATCAAGGGGCAGTAACCAGTCAATGTCAGCATCACTGGTTTGATGCAAGGATTCATCAAGCTCGATCGCCTTAAGCCAACTGGAGTCATCTTCAGTCAAGCTCAACCAATCTGCGGCTGTGGTTTTGTTCTGCTCTGCTGACATGGATAAGGCAACTCCAAACTAGGGGTAAGCGGTTTTGGTTATGAGCCTCTTACTATAAGGATTTGGCTAACTGCTGTGCCAAGTTACGCTACTGTAATTGATACCGATAGTCAAGCTACCAACTATATATTATGCCATTTAACTTTTCCCCTAGCAAATAATTCGCTATTTTACTTACTCTTGTAGGAATTAGTCGCCCATGTGTTTTTGCTGGGAACGCAGTGCAGACCGCTCTCCCTTGCCCCGCCACATCAATTTGAGGGGTGTGCCCGCAAAGCCGAGATTCTGGCGAAATTGCTTTTCTATGTAACGGCGATAGTTGTCATTAAACCGCAGGGGATCGTTGACAAATAATACAATCGCTGGTGGATGAGTTGCCACCTGAGTGCAGTAATAGATTTTGCCCTGCTTGCCCCCACGACTCACGGGTGGGCTGTGCCATGCCACTGCTTCTGAGAGAGCTTCATTGAGGACGGCGGTAGCTACCCTGCGCCGGTGCTGAGTGGCGGCGGTGTCCACGAGGTCGAGGATTTTGCTGACCCTTTGCCCTGTGCGGGCGCTGACAAAGATGATCGGCGCAAATTCTACGGGTAGTAACTGGTCACGGGTGGCTTTTTCATAGTCATAGATGGTGTGATGATCTTTTTCGACTAAGTCCCATTTGTTGACTACCACCACACAGGCTCTTCCCTCCTCCGCTATGCGCCCTGCCAGTTTTTGATCTTGGTCGGTGACTCCTTCGGTGGCATCGATCACCAAAAGGACGACATCAGAACGAGCGATCGCCTTAAATGCCCGATTGATACTAAAAAACTCCACTCCATAATCCACATTTTTTTTGCGGCGAATGCCTGCGGTGTCGATCAGTCGGTATTTCTGTGCTCCGCGCTCTACCACTGTATCAATGGCATCACGGGTAGTGCCAGCGATGGGGCTGACAATGGAACGCTCCTGTCCGATAAAACTATTCAGCAGGCTGGACTTGCCCACATTGGGGCGACCGATAATCGCCACCTTAATTTCTTCAGCGCTGTCTAGGGTGGCACTGGCGGGGGGCAAGTATCTGACCACTTGATCGAGCAAATCCCCTGTGCCATTGCCATGAATGCTAGAAATCGCTATGGGTTCGCCCAAGCCTAACTGCCAAAATTCCGCCGCTTGGCACACTCCTAGCTGGGCGGCTTCGCATTTGTTAACTGCCAAAATTATCGGTTTAGCTTGTTGGCGAAGCCACTGGGCGATCTGTTCATCGCCGCTAGTGATGCCTTCTTTGCCATCTACCAGAAAAATTACCACACAGGCTTCGGCGATCGCCGTCATGGCTTGTTGGCGAATCAGGGGCAAAAAGTCGCTGTCGTCCTCAAATACCAAACCCCCTGTGTCGACAATGGTAAATTCTAGACCGTTCCAGAAACACTGACGATAGATGCGATCGCGGGTAACCCCTGGCTGGTCATAGACAATGGCATACTGCTCCCCTGCCAAGCGATTGACAAGGGTGGATTTGCCCACATTGGGGCGACCCACAATAGCCACCACTGGTAACACCCTACAGTCCTTTTTCTAACACTTTCACTAGACCATTGGTACGGTCATAGACATCACCAATATTGCTGGTGGGCAGGTGGTCTAAGGTCAATACGCCGTCGGCAAAACTTGCCCAGCGATCGCCATAGTAAATACCCTCTTTGTTTTTGATCACTACTTTTTTTAGTCCTTGCTTGAGTGCCTCCGCCCCCAGTTCATCTCTTGCTACGGAACTAAGAGCGGCAATTAGCGGCTCAAAATAAACTTTTTGCCAACACTCAACTAAAATATGCGCTTGATCTTCCTGCATCAGGCTTTGCCAATCAATTTCCAGAGAAACTGGCATTTTTGCCGCCTGATCAATTTGGGCCTGGAGTTGGGGGAGATAGTTATCCTGAAAATCCTTGGCCGCACGCCGTTCCGCAAGTCCCATTACTGCCCTCCTCTCGATTGACTTAACAATAGTCTAATGCAAAGTCGGGAAAGAGGCTTTATATTTATACTCTTAACTCTCAAATTTGAGCTATTCCCATGCCCCTAGCCGATCGCCTCTCCCAGATTACCCCCTCCATTACTTTGGCTATAGACTCCCAAGCCAAACAACTCAAAGCTGAGGGAGTGGATGTTTGTAGCTTTAGCGCAGGGGAGCCAGACTTTGATACCCCCGAACACATCAAGACAGCGGCGAAATTGGCACTGGATCAGGGCAAGACTCGCTATGGTCCTACAGCAGGGGTGATGGAACTCCGAGTGGCGATCGCCCAAACACTGCACCAAGACAACCAACTGCCCTACCAACCAGAGCAAATCGTAGTTACCAATGGTGGCAAGCATTCCCTGTATAACACCATGATGGTGCTACTGGATCGCGGGGACGAGGTGATTATCCCTGCTCCCTACTGGCTCAGCTATCCCGAAATGGTGAAGTTGGCTGAGGCTGAGCCTGTACTGGTAGAAACGGCAGAAGCCAACGGCTACAAGATTACCCCAGAGCAACTAGAGGAAGCTATTACTCCCAAAACCCGCATGTTTATCCTCAACTCGCCCTCTAATCCTACGGGCATGGTCTATACCCCTGGGGAAATTAGAGCATTGGCAGAAGTATTAGCCAATTACCCAGACATTTACATCATTTCCGATGAAATTTACGCCAAAATCCTCTACGACGGTGCACAGCATCTCAGTATTGGCGCAGTCAGTGATCAGATTTTCCAGCGCACTATTGTTAGCAGTGGTTTTGCCAAAGCCTACTCCATGACTGGTTGGCGGGTGGGCTATGTGGCGGCTCCCTTGCCAATTGCTAAAGCGGTCAGCACCCTGCAAGGACACAGCACCTCCAATGTGTGTACCTTTGCCCAGTATGGGGCGATCGCCGCCCTGCGAGAAGATCAATCCTGCGTAGAAGTGATGCGCCAAGCCTTTGAGAAACGCCGTGACCTGATGTATAGCAAACTATCTGCCATCAAGGGTTTGACCTGTCCCAAGCCCGACGGCGCATTCTATCTGTTCCCCAACATCAGCCAGACTGGCTTAACCTCAGTGGAATTTTGTGAGAAACTACTTCAGCAGGGGAGGGTAGCTGTGATCCCTGGGTTAGCCTTTGGCATGGATACCAATATCCGCCTTTCTTATGCCACCGATGAACAAACGATTATTAAGGGTTGTGATCGCCTAGGGGAGTTTGTCAGTCAGTTCTGCTGATTTGCTCTGGGAAGAAATTGTTATGTGTAATAATAAAGCCCAGTACATTACTCAAATTAACTATGAGCGTTAAACAAATTGAGGAAGCAATCTTGCAACTATCATTGAAAGAGGTATCAAAACTTACCGATTGGCTTATAGAGTATCGAGCTAAATCTTGGGATGCAGAAATTGAGCAAGACCTAGAAGGCGGCAAACTTGATGAATTATTGGATGAAGTAGATAAAGAGTATGTAGCGGGATTGGCAAGCTTTTTATGAGGCATTTGACCTTACCCCGGTTCTGGAAGTATTACCAAGAATTACCAGAAGAGGTAAGGAAGCTTGCAGATAAAAATTATGAAATTCTAATTTCAAACCCATTTCATCCTTCTTTACACTTTAAAAAAGTTGGAAGAACTCGTCAATTATGGTCAGTTAGAATTGGAGAAAGCTATCGAGCATTGGGATTAGAAAAGTCAGAAGGGATTGTTTGGTTTTGGATATGAACACATGAAGATTATGACAAAATTCTTAAAAAGACCACATAACAAATCACTGCACCCGACCGTAATCCAAATTATTCTTATCATCCGAAGTCAGTGACGGCGGGTGAGTTCGATCGATAACCAGATAGTTTTTAGCTAATTAAACCTGCGCCATGCTAGCAAATGGGGATCATCGGCACTGCGGGCAAACTTTTTTAGAGCGGCACATGATCGCCAGTAGGTGCGGACAAAACTCTCACCCGCCACAAAAACTTTTCAGGAAATTGATACAAGACTTTTAACATGGGGGGCATAGTCTGAACTCCCATCCCATACTTCCTGCTCAACTGCGGCAGTAAATCCCCCAGACATGACTTTTGCCATAACAGGTTGAGAGAAAATACTTAGCAATACTTAACAAATTAAATGTATGACTACTATATGCAATTAAGTTAATATGTGGATAAATGAATAATCATTTATGTCTTTGAGTTATGCTTTGCTTGCCGCTTTGTGCGATCGCCCCTGTAGTGGCTATGACCTCGCCAAACAATTTCAGGGTTCAGTAGGATACTTTTGGTCTGCCACCCATCAGCAAATCTATCGGGAACTGCACAAGCTAGAAGATTTAGGCTGGATCAATGCCACTGAGGTCAGCCAAGATGGTCGCCCCGATAAAAAAGTATTTTCAGTAACGCCACTGGGTTGTGATCGCTTGCGGCAGTGGATCAGCACCCCCCATGATTTACCTGTAACCAAAGATGAAATTCTGGTCAAAGTGTTTGCGGGGTATCTAGTGCCAAGCTCAGTGCTAGTAGGTCAACTAAGGCATTGTCAGCAACAGCACCAAGCCAGATTAGAAGTCTATCAGGATATAGAAGCCCAATTTTTTCAGCATTTACCCCCAGAGCCTAATCACCGCCATTTTGCCTATCTCACTCTCAAGCGGGGCATTAGCTTTACCCAAGAGTGGATCAGATGGTGTGAAGAAACTATCGTTTGGCTAGAGAAATATCTTTCTTGAGGATAAACCTAAACAGCAGAAAACCAAATAAATTCTGCAATCGGTATCACAATATACAAGTTGCAATTTCCTTGTCTGTTGTGATCTATGCTATTGCATGTCCATTTCGTTTGTTGTTGAAGAGGAACTTTTACTGTGCTAATTACGAGGTTAAACCGTGAACGGAAACGCAAGGAGGCAGTCAAATGGTCGTACTGTTTACCCCTCGCTTGCTTGATCGCCCTATTTTGGGTCTATGCGGCTGTTGCCGCCCCTGAACCCACCCCTGCAGATGTGAAGGCAGAGCTTAAGGTAGGTTTGGATACTCTCTGGGTTGCCATAGCTGGTTTTTTGGTGTTCTTTATGAACGCTGGTTTCGCTCTAGTAGAGTCAGGCTTCTGCCGCCGCAAAAATGCCGTCAACATTTTGGCGAAAAACTTGATTGTATTTGGATTAGCAACCCTCGCCTACTACGCCACAGGCTTTGCTTTTATGTTTGCCGATGGGTTCAAGTTAGGCGAGGACGGTCCTTCCTTCTTTGGCACCACTGGCTTCTTCCTCTCTGGTGCTGATAGCAGTCCAGCTACTGGTGATGACTACAAAGGGGTATATGGTTCCCTAAACTGGACAGGCATTCCCCTAGAGGCTAAGTTTTTCTTCCAGTTGGTGTTTGCTGGCACAGCGGCTACCATCGTTTCAGGTGCGGTCGCCGAGCGGATTAAGTTCTCTGCATTTTTAATCTTCAGCTTGCTTCTAGTGGGCATCAGCTATGGCATTACTGGACACTGGATTTGGGGCGGCGGCTGGCTGGCTTCTAAAGTTGGCTTCTGGGACTTTGCTGGTTCTACAGTTGTCCACTCTGTGGGCGGTTGGGCGGCACTGGTGGGTGCTGGCATCCTCGGTCCTCGTCTTGGTCGCTACGGCGAAAACGGAAAGGTGAATGCGATCCCCGGACACAGTATGAGTCTGGCAACTCTGGGTTGCCTGATTCTGTGGTTGGGCTGGTTTGGCTTCAACCCTGGTTCTACGATGGCGGCTGATGCTCGTTTGATCATGCACATCGCTCTGACCACCAATTTGGCGGCGGCGGCGGGCGGTGTTGCTGCCACAATTACCGCTTGGTTAGTTCTCGGCAAGCCAGACTTATCCATGATCATCAATGGTATCCTAGCGGGTTTAGTCGGCATTACTGCTCCCTGCGCTTGGGTTACCCTACCTTGGTCTGTGGTAATTGGGTTCGTGGCTGGGATCCTCGTGGTTTTCTCAGTGGGTTTCTTTGATAAGCTCAAGTTTGACGATCCCGTTGGTGCTACTTCGGTCCACTTGGTCTGCGGTATCTGGGGCACATTAGCTGTCGGTTTATTTGCGGTTGGTCCAGAAACTGACATTGGCGGCGGCTATATTTTGCAAGCAGGTGCTGGTCCCAAGGCAGGCTTGTTTATGGGTGG
>Ga0308414_1002614_pt1 | contig 11731 bp, 9 predicted proteins | sample HotsprSampleOS50_FD_205667 | JGI IMG/M metagenome (GOLD analysis project Ga0308414, IMG submission 205667) | Hot spring phototrophic mat microbial communities from Octopus Spring, Yellowstone National Park, Wyoming, United States - 20090730_OS50 ... | reverse complement strand
CCTTTTTCAAGCCTTTAAGTGCTTGAATGATAGTGAGTTTATGTTCAGGCTTCGTTCTGATGAAAATCGTTTTTTGCGAGACGACATCGGCAAGTTGCTCTTTGGGAAGTTTATCGAGTTCGTTGCCTGTAATCATCATATCGAGCGAGGCATTCCATCTGATTTCGTGCAAGGTTTGCAACACAGAATCGCCCGAATCGCCTGAAATGATTTTTACATCAATTTTATTTTGCTCAAAAAGTTTGAGGACTTCAATCGCATCGGTGCGTGCTTCATCTTTGAGCGAGACAATCGCAATCGGCGTGATTTCAAACGAGTCGACTTGTTCAGCCGAAAGTTTTTCGGAGAGTTCCGAGCGCACTTCGCCGAAAAGCAAGTTGCGATAGCCTGAAAGTTTATGCGTCGTAAAAAGCGCGAGGGCTTCTTCTTCTTCGCTTTTGGAGAGCCGTTCTTGAAGCACATCGAAGCCGCCGAGAATGAAGGTGCGCGTTGCGCCGTCAATCGTCATTTTTACCGCACTGATTTTAATATCGGAGCTGAAAGGAATTTCATCGAGTTGAGCAATCCCTTCGGGCGGTGCAAAAATCGATAAGGCTTTGATGGTTGCATTTTGCTCGGTGCTTAATGCACTGAACGCTCCCAAACATCGTTTGACCTCTTCTTCTGAAAAGCCGTTGAAGAGCGAGAGCGCGGCGAAAGCGATTTTGTTTTGGGTGAGCGTGCCAGTTTTATCCATGCACACCACATCAATCGTGGGGAAGGCATCAATCGCGTTGATTTTCTGAACAATCGCGCCGATTTTGGCAATCCGAAAAATGCCAATCGTGAACGTGATAGAAGAAAAAAACACCAAGCCTTCGGGAATGAGCGAAATGGCAATCGTAGAGATTTTGCGCACTTCGTCGGGCGTAAAATTTTTCAAATACAAACTCCGCAAGATCTCCACCAGCACGAGCATTGCCGTGATGCCAAACGACCACACAAACAGCAAATTGATTTTGCGTTGAAGCGGTGAGACCATGAACTTGTATCGCTTGGCTTGCGCCGTGATTTGTGTCGCGTAACTTTCTGCGCCGACTTTTTCCGCCCGAAAATAGCCGTTGCCAAAGACACAAAAACTGCCCGATAAAAGCGTGTCGCCTACTGACTTCGCAATCGAAATCGACTCGCCCGTTACCAGCGATTCGTCAACCTCCAATCGATTGGCATAGATCACTTTTCCATCGACGACAATTTGCTCGCCTTTTTCAAGAAAGAGCACGTCGTCTTGCACGATGTCGTGTTTATCAATCTGAATTTTTTGTCCGTCTCTGACAACGCTTACAAAAGGATTTTTAAGGAGTTCCATTTTGGCGAGGGCGCGTGCGGCACGAATTTCTTGCACAATCGCAATCAGCGTGTTGGCAAGCGTAACCGTAACGATTCCAAGTGAGTCGAGAACAAGACGCTCATCATTTGTGGTGAAATAAAAAACGAGAAGAAACGTGATGACGGCGAAATTGATGAGGTTGAAAATGCTGAACGAATTTTCAAAAATGATTTGCGGGACGCTTTTGATATGCTCAAGTTTGGCGCGATTGACTAACCCTTTGGCTTTTCGCGCTTGAACTTCTTTTTCCGTCAGCCCTTGAACTGGTGGGAGCATATCTTACGCAACATTGTGGGTAGCCTTTGACCCTTGAAGCAAAATCGGTTGAAGAGATTCACGCCGCTTGATGCGTTCAGCAATGCGTTGATAGTCTGCTTTATATCGCGCAAGGTCGCCTGCAATGCCTTCAATGACTTTCAGATTTTCAAATCGCACACGCGTCAGTTTTCTGTATGAAATAGACAGCATGATGCAAAGTTCAATGTAATTGAGGCTGAACACAATCCATTCAAAGAGGTTCGGGCGGCGCGACTTGAAGCCAAATTTCTCAACAGTTGCCTCGCTGAAATAATACAAATTGGCGCGAATCTTCGTTTCGGGCGCAATTCTCCCCGCTTCAATTTCGGCACATAAATTTTTCAATCCTTCCGCTAAATGGTAAAGCAACACTGACGGATTGACTTTTTGCAATCGGAAAAAATCCCAACTGGTGCCGATGTGAACTTCAAGCGTCTTCAAGCCATAGGGCGCAGTGCAGAACATTTTGGAGTAGTAACGATAAACACCAACTTTTTTGAGAAGTGGTGTCGTGAGATAACGTGTAAAGCGATAAATGAAGAGGAAAGAAAATACGCCGAGTGTAGCGTTTGAAAGCAGTTCCATTATCAAAGCGATAATTGAGATGTGTTAGAGAGCAGTCTTTTCGGACGGGCACAAAGTTACGCCTTCTCCGCCAATAAACCATATTTTTCAAGCGAGCCTGATTTGGCTAAATTCAACCCTGACATTTTTCGCAATTCATAACCTTCTTTGTAGTATGACCACACTGAAAGATTCAATTCTGCAACTCATCACCGAAACATCGACCAACTTGCCGAGCGATGTGCGTCGCGCGATTGCACGCGCCGCCGAGCGTGAAGATGCCGACTCTCGCTCTGGATTAGCGATGTCGACCATTACGCTCAATGTCGATATGGCGTGCGACAATGTCTCGCCGATTTGTCAAGACACAGGTATGCCGACCTTTTTCATTCACACGCCGATTGGTGTTAATCAACTTGAACTCAAAGCCGCTATCAAAGAAGCAACCGTAGAAGCGACAAAGACGGGCAAACTTCGCCCCAACTCTGTTCACCCCATCACAGGCAAAAACAGCGGCACGAATGTTGGCGCAGGCGTGCCTGTCATGCACTTCGAGCAATGGGAAAACGATTACACCGAAATCAAACTCATCTTGAAAGGCGGCGGCTGCGAAAACAAGAACATTCAATACTCGCTTCCCACCGAACTTGAAGGCTTGGGCAAAGCCGGGCGCGATTTGGACGGAATCCGAAAGTGTCTCATGCACGCGGTTTGGCAAGCGCAAGGGCAAGGCTGTTCAGCAGGCTTTATCGGTGTCGGCATCGGCGGCGATAGAACTTCTGGCTACGAACTCGCCAAGCATCAACTCTTGCGCCCCGTCGATGATGTCAATCCTGATGAAACCTTGCGCGCGTTAGAAAATTATGTCATGGAAAACGCTGATAAACTCAACATCGGCACGATGGGCTTCGGCGGCAAGGTGACCTTGCTCGGCTGTAAAATTGGACTGGCGGAACGCTTGCCCGCAAGTTTCTTTGTAAGTGTGGCTTACAACTGTTGGGCGTATCGCCGTCTCGGCGTTCATCTCGATTCAAGCGGAAACATTATCAAGTGGCTTTATCGTGAATCCGATGAAATCAAGCGATTGGCAAAAGGCGCGGGCATTCCGCTCACAGGCAAAGAGGTTGTGCTTCAAGCTCCGATTAGCGAAGAGCAAATTCGCAAAGTGAAAGTCGGCGATGTGGTTATCATCAACGGCGCGATGCACACCGGGCGCGATGCGTTTCATCATTACATCATTCATCACAACCTTGAAGCCAAAGATATGCCCGTCGAGACACGCGGCGGCGTGCTGTATCACTGCGGTCCTGTGGTCTTGAAAGAAAACGGTAAGTATAAAATCACGGCGGCTGGTCCTACGACTTCAATTCGCGAAGAGCCGTATCAAGCCGATGTGATTAAGCGATTGGGATTTCGTGCGGTGATTGGCAAAGGCGGCATGGGCGCGAAAACATTGAAAGGGTTGCAGGAACACGGCGCAATTTATCTCAACGCGATTGGCGGCGCGGCGCAATACTACGCACAGTGCATTAAGGAAGTAACAGGTGTCGATTACCTTGAAGAAATGGGCGTTCCCGAAGCCATGTGGCATTTGGAAGTTGAAGGGTTTGCCGCGATTTGCACGATGGATTCGCATGGCAATAGCCTGCACAAAGAAGTCGAAGAGGAATCGCTTGGCTTGCTTAAAACTTTCGCCGAACCCGTGTTCTAATTTTTACAACAAGTCATGCATAAGCACGAAACGCGGCTCAAAGTCCGCAGTTACGAGTTAGATTTTTTTCAGCACGTCAATAATGCGGTGTATCTCAACTACATTGAGCTGGCGCGGGTAGAACTTCTGCAAAGCGCAGGCTTCACGCTTGATGAGTTTTTGTCGCAGAAAATTTTGCCAGTGGTCGTGAATATCAACATCAATTATCGGCGAGCGTCGCACTTGAACGATGAACTTGTGATTTTCACGCACATCTCACGCATTGGCACATCATCATTTGCAATGCGGCACGAGGCATACAATCTCACGCACGGCAATGTGCCTTCGTTTGATGCTGATGTAACGCACACCGTCATTGATACCACAACGGGCAAATCCACGCCGATTCCTGATAGGCTTCGTCAAAAACTTTCATCGCTTCACTTGCAATGACGATTCTCGTTCTCAACGGTCCGAACCTTTCACGCTTGGGCAAACGTGAGCCGAGCATTTACGGCACACGAACATTAAGCGAGATTGAACGAGGACTTATTGAGGCATTTAAGGAAGTGAAGGTTGAGTTTTTTCAAAGCGAATATGAAGGCGCGCTGATTGAAAAACTTTTTGAAGCAGAAGACGGCGGGCGAGTTCAAGGCGTGGTGATGAATGCAGGCGCGCTTACGCATACGTCGATTGCCTTGCGCGATGCGATTGCTTCACTGCGATTGCCTGTTGTGGAAGTGCATCTCTCCAACATCTTTGCGCGTGAGCCGTTTCGCCGACATTCGGTCATTTCCGAAGTTTGTATCGGCGTGATTTCAGGGTTTGGAGAAATGAGTTATCACTTGGGTGTTCAAGCGTTAGTGGTGCATCTGAAAAAATCTGTGCGTTAAATGCTGGCAAGTAAGAGACGCGATTCGTGCTTGTTTTGTTTATCGCCTGCCACAATCAGCGGTAGTTTCAAAGCGATTTCAAGTTGTTCTTTGGCTTCGGCTTCGCGTCCGAGTTTGAGCAAGACTTTGGCGTAGGCGTTGCGGTAATAAATCACATTTGGGCTTTGTGCAACGGCAGTGGCGAGATATTTCGCCGATTGTTCATAACTGCCTTCGGGCACGCCGCCGAAGAGAAGTTTCGCGAAGGTGCGCTCAACGAACCCCAATCCTGCCAGTTCAAAATGCCAAATTCCCAAGACGGCATTCGCCATCGCGTTGCTTGCGTCAAGCGCGAGGGCTTTATCAGCATACTGCTTAATCTCTAAACCTAATTTCACTTTTTCTTTATTGCCACGAAAGAGCGCGAGTTGACCAGTTACTTGACCGAGACGCGCGTAAATCTCAGGATTTGAGGGCGATTTCTTCAAGGCAAGTTCAAGGGCTTCTTTGGCTTTGAGATACATGGCTTCTTGCTTCGACTTGGGAAGTTCGTAGCCGCCGTAAAAGTAAGCGTCAGCGAGTTTGATATACACGTCCGCCGTTTTATCATTATCGGCGAGTGTTTCGTAAAGTGCAATAGCAAGCGGATAATTAAAGGCACGGTAAGCAGAATCGGCTTGGGCAACAGTGTCGCGTGCGGAAAGCATCGGCGTGATGAGAAGGCAAAGCAGTAAAATTGAAAACAGGCGCATTTCGGGTCTTGCGTCTTTTTTTAGTGAAAATTAAACTTCTTTGAATTATGAGTTAGAAAGGCTGATGTTGGAATATAAAAGCCTTGCTCGTGACTTTCGAACAAGGCTTGGATTGATTTCAGTTCCGCGCAGAAGCCATCAGAACATCATTCGATTGTCCTCGATTTCCGCCTTCTTCTTCAAGGCTTGTATCCAATTTTGTTGAACCTGTGTTTTCTTTTCTTGCAAGAGTTGATTGCGAAGCGTTTCTTTTTGCGATTCAAATTCTTCGTCCTTGCCTGATTCTTTCGCCGTGAGCATCGCAATGGCGATACCGCGATTCGTGTCAATCGGTTTGGAAAGTTGATTGAGTTCTAATGTGGAGAGGATTGAAACAAAATTGGCTTCACGACCCAGTCCTACAATGGTTGGATTTTGGAAAGTAACCCCGCTGAACTCACGCACGACGGCGTTTGAATCAAGCGTGGTTAATTTTTGAATATCGTTGCCGGATTGTTCAAGTAGTTTCTTTGCACTCTCGCGCAGTTCGGCGAGTTTCTTTTCGCGAATGAGTTTGTTTTTAATCTCGCGTTTGAGATTGTCATCGAGGCGGCGATAGCCGTCGTCGTTTTTATCGATCAGTTGCATGACGGTGAATCCATCTTTAACGGCAATCACGTCGCTGATTTGATTTTCTTTGGCGTTGAAGGCGAATTTCATCACACTTGCGCTGGTGCCGAGCATGGGAATAAAACCGCCTTTGAAAAACTGTCCCGTTTGCCGCACTTCATAGCCTTTCTTTTCGGCTTCTTTATCGAAGCCTTCTTCGGAGGCGAAGTATTGGAACTCGCTGGCGGCGCGGCGTTGGCGGTCAATGGTTGAAGGGCTTGGCACAATTTTTTTGACGAGTTCAACGCCTTTGACTTCGCGCGTATCGCGTCCGGTAATTTTAATCAAGTGAATGCCGAATTGGGTTTGAACGGGACCGATAAGGTCGCCGACTTTTCCGGCAAATGAGGCATCTTCAAACGGCTTGACCATTCTGCCTTTGCCGTACCAGCCCAAGTCGCCGCCGCTTTGTGCCGAGCCATCTTTGGAGTTTTGACGCGCCGCATCTTCAAAAGAAATCTCGCCTTTCTTAATGCGAGCCAAGAGGACTTTGGCTTCTTCAATGGTTTTGAGCGTATCGGCTTTGGTGTTGCCTGTGGGTTGGAGAAGAATGTGGGACGCACGCACGAGCGGCTCGCCGTTTTCTTTGACTTCGGTAATTTTGATGAGTTTGAACTCGCCGAACTCACGCACAGGACCGACCACCATGCCGACTTTGACTTCACCTTTGTAAATCGCTTCGTCAATTTCGGGGCTAATCATACCGCGCGTGAAGGCTTTTCCGAAATTCGGCGGCTGGTCGCCGTGAATGTTGATGAAATCGGTGTCGTTCTTGCTTTCGGCAAACTCGCGAATGAGTTTTTTCAAATCGTTTTCAATCGAGAGCGTGTCTTCGGTAGTCGGTGTGTTCGGGAAGAACACAAACTTTGCCGAGCGGTTCGGCTCTTGCTTGTAGTCGTCGCGGTGGTCGCGGTAGTAAGAAGCAATTTCGCCGTCGCTAACAGCGTACATTGAATCGGGCTTCGTGCGAGAAAAATCGAGCAGAACAAACTTGCCGGTGAGTTTTAATCGGTCTTGATGAAACTTTTGTCGCGCCTCTTCATCGCTGACACGGACGGAGGCGAGGTGAAGTCGTTCAAGTTTTTCGCGCATTTTAATTTGCCTTACATACTCTTCGACCTGAATCCACGCTTTTTTGTTTTCGGGGGCGGCGGCGGCTTGCATCAAAGCTTCTTTGTTGATTTTGCCTGTCTTCGGGTCGCGAAACTGTTGGGCGATAAATTCCGGTGGATTGTCGGAGAAAATCGCATCAACGATTTCTTGGTCGCTAACGGTAATGCCTTGTTTTTCATATTCTTTGGTGAGCAGTTCGCGCTCGACGAGGTCGTTCCACACTTGGTCGCGAATGCGTGCATCTAACGCTTCATCGATTTCAGCCCCTTTGACTTGTTGGCGGTAGTTGTCGATGTAGGCTTTGTAGAGCCGCTCGTATTCTTTGAGCGTGATGGGTTTGCCGTCAATGCGTCCGGCTTCGTTGGGGCGATTTTGCAGTCCCGTAAAGTCCATGCCCCACTCAAAGACAATCGTGATGACGAAGGCAACAATCAACAGGATAAAGAGCCATTTCGCGCTTTCGCGCATTTTGTTCATGACCATATTGAAGAGTTCAGATGGAATATGTTAGTTTCACGCACGGTGAACGAAGTGCGCTTGTAAAATTCGGTTTAATTTAGAAAGCTGCAAATATACGGTGCGCCCGCCAAAAAACTGAACCACGTCGCAATGACCGTCTTTTTGACAATAACAATTCTCCTCCTTGCATTTTACCTGATTCAATCGCTGTTATTTTGTTGGGGACTGACGCGCTTGCCGAAACGCCGTGCGTTGCCCAGTGAGTTGCCGTTTGTCTCGGTCATTGTCGCCGCAAGAAATGAAGAGGCGAACATTGCCCGAACGCTCGACTCGCTTGTTGAACTTGACTATCCACGCGACCGATTTGAAGTCATCATCAGCGACGGCGCATCGACAGACCGAACACCCGATATTGTGGAAGGCTACGCGAAACGATTTCCCTTTGTGCATCTGCATCGCGCTGACCAGAACCGAAAGATTCGCGGCAAAGCCAACGCCGTTCATCAAGCCGTTGAACGCTCAAAAGGCGACTTCATTTTCCTCACCGATGCCGATTGCATCGTTCAAAACACGTGGATAAAAGAAACCTTGCGATTTTTTACGGACGATGTGGGGCTTGTCTGCGGTCTGACGATTCCAAAAGAATTGGATAAAACCAAACGCGATAACTGGTTTTCTGCCATGCAGTCGCTTGATTGGTGCTACATTTTGGGTGTGAGTTCGGGGCGTGCGTCGATTGGCTTTCCGATTGGCGGTATCGGAAACAATTTCACTTTTCGCAAACAAACTTATCAAGAAATTGGCGGATATGAGAACATCAAATTCAGCATCACGGAAGACTTCGCACTTTTTCAGGCGATTTTGAAATCGCGCTGGAAAATCGTTTTCCCAACGCTCTACGAAACACATAACTTTACCGAGCCGATGCAAACTGCCGCCGACCTTTACGCACAAAAAAAGCGTTGGACATTGGGCGGGTTAGACGCAAGCGCGGTGCATAGTTTTTTTGCGTTGCTGATGTTTCTCGTTCATCTCTTCACCATTCTTGCATTCTTTTTTCTGCCGATTGAATACGCCCTTGCTACACTGGGCATCAAGTTCATTTCAGATATGCTGATTGTGCTTCCTGTGTTAATCAAATTGCGGGAACTGTGGCTGATAAGGTATTTTCTCTTGTTCGAGCTTTATTACTATGCCTTTGTCTTTCTTGTGCCTGTGGTGATTCTATTCAGCCGCGAGGTTCAGTGGAAAGGCGTGAGTTACGATTTGAGCAAAGAGCGTGCGGCGTAACTGCACTAACTCGATGCTTTCGGAACGCGCTGCACCAAGTCGAGCGGCACGCCAAGTTCTTTGGCGATTTGCTCATCGGATAAGCCCAAGCGTCTCAACAAAGGCACGGTTTCAATCTTGCCTTCAAGTTTGCCTTCAAGTTTGCCTTCAAGTTTGCCTTCAAGTTTGCCTTCAAGTTTGCCTTCTGCCAAAATTTCTTGAAAGGCACGTGTTTCGCGCAGGATTTCTTCTTCAATACCAAGCATCTTCATAATCTCCTTGTAACTTTTTTCCTTGAATTTGTAAAAAAGAATTTGCTGAACAATGTTCAAATATAATGAGGAATTCTCTTCGACTCGCGAGTCTTCAACGATGTTACGCGCCAGTTCCGGCGCGCTTTGTTCAGGCTCAATGAGCAGTTTGAAAAGAAGGGCGGGATTGCTCTTTTCAATCAACAACTCATCTAAATAAATCCGCTTTACAATATCTATGTCGAGCAGTTTCAGATAAGGGCGCACTTTCGATATCTTCATCACCTCTACCTCGCGGCTTGGATAAATGGCAATACCCTGCCAATCAAACACCTCAAATTGCCTCAGATACAAAAAAATCTCTGAGAAAAATCGCGCATAAAAATGTTCATCTTCATGAAACTGCGCTTCGACGAAGTAGGTGAAGTCATCGTTTTTTATCGGCTGAAAAACAGCATCGATGCGAAAGGCGGTTTCTTTGATTTCAACCGATTTGAACTGATATTTTTTGGCATCATTGGGATTTCTGCCAATCAAAGAGAAAAAGCCTTGTGGCAAGTTTTTGAAAATGAGATAAGCTAATTTGTCGGTTTGCATCGGTGTTGTTGAGTTTGCGATTAAAGCAACCAGTCCGCTACGCTTGTAAAATAATGCAACCAATCACTAACTTACTTCAAGAAGATTCAAATAATCATCATAATCCAATTTAACAATGGCAATCGATACGCACCTTGCAACCGACTTCGAGAAGCTTGAAGCCGACTACCAACGCTGGCTCGAGAAAAATCGCGCCACGAAAGAACTGCCTGCGAAGTATGAAAATTTGAGCTGGGAAAAAATTAAACCGCTCTACACACCACTCGACACCGCCCACATCGACTACAACACGGAAATCGGACACAGCGGCGAGTTTCCTTACACGCGCTCAATTCACAACAATCTCTATCGAGGCAAACTGTGGACGATGCGGCTCTTTGCAGGCTTTGCCACGCCCGAAGAAACCAATCAACGCTACAAGTTCCTTTTAGAACGCGGACAGACGGGGCTTTCCGTTGCCTTCGATTTGCCCGCCTTAATGGGTTGGGATTGCGATGCCCCGCTGGCAGCAGGAGAAGTGGGCGTGTGCGGCGTTTCTGTTTCCTCGCTTGCCGATATGGAAGTGATTTTTGATGGCATCAATTTAGAGCAAGTCTCGACATCAATGACCATCAACTCGACGGCGATGGTTGCGCTCGCTTACTTCATTGCGGTTGCGCAAAAGCAAGGACGTAATTTGAAGAATGTGCGTGGCACAATTCAGAACGACATTCTCAAAGAATACATCGCACAAAAGGAATACATCTTTCCGCCGAAGCCCTCCATGCGCATTGTTACCGATATGTTCGCCTATTGCGCCAAAGAGATGCCGAAGTTCAATCCGATTTCTGTTTCAGGCTATCACATCAGAGAAGCCGGCTCAACGGCGGTTCAAGAACTTGCCTTCACGCTTGCCGATGGATTTGCATATCTCGAACACGCCCTCGCCGCAGGTATGGACGTCGATGAAATTGCACCACGCATTTCCTTCTTCTTCAATTCGCACAACGACTTCTTTGAAGAAATTGCCAAGTTCAGAGCGGCGCGTAAAATTTGGGCGAAACGCCTTCGTTACAAATACGGCGCAAAAGATGAACGCTCATGGCAACTGCGATTCCACACACAGACCGCCGGTTGCACGCTCACCGTTCAACAGCCTGAAAACAACATCGTGCGCGTTGCGCTTCAAGCATTAGCGGCGGTGCTTGGCGGCACGCAATCGCTTCACACAAATTCAATGGACGAAGCCCTCGCGCTTCCTTCCGATAAAGCCGTGCGCATCGCGCTTCGCACTCAACAAATCATTGCTTACGAAACCGGGGTTACGAACACCGTCGACCCGCTCGGCGGCAGTTACTATGTCGAAGCCCTCACGGAAAAAATGGAACAAGAAGCCGAAAAGTATTTTGAAACGATTGATAAACTCGGCGGTGTCATCGAAGCCATTGAGCAAGGCTATATGCAAAAAGAAATTGCCAATGCCGCCTACAAGTATCAGCAAGAGCTCGACCGCAAAGAGCGCATCATTGTCGGCGTGAATGAGTTTGTCGAGAAAGATGAAAAGATTGACATTCCGATTTTGCAAATCACAAAAGAAGCCGAAGAGCGACAAATCAAACGGTTGAGAGAAGTCAAAGCCTCGCGCAATGCCGAACACGTCAAAGCCGCGCTCGAAGCGATTGTGCAAGCCACGCGAGACGGTGCAAACCTGATGCCGCCACTCATCAATGCCGCGCATCACTACGTAACGCTCGGCGAAATTTGCGATGTCTTGCGCGAAGAGTTCGGCATCTACGAAGAAACGCCCGTGTTTTGATGTTCTCTTTGATTATCTTCAAGGGGACTGCAACCAGTCCCTTTTTCATTTCAAC
>Ga0308414_1002613_pt1 | contig 11733 bp, 7 predicted proteins | sample HotsprSampleOS50_FD_205667 | JGI IMG/M metagenome (GOLD analysis project Ga0308414, IMG submission 205667) | Hot spring phototrophic mat microbial communities from Octopus Spring, Yellowstone National Park, Wyoming, United States - 20090730_OS50 ... | reverse complement strand
GTACGTGCAGGTCCGCTCCTCACGAACCCAGCGACGAACCTTGTACACGCAGGTCTTCACCCGTTGCTCAGGTACCATCTTGCAGACCTGGTACGTGCAGGTCTTCACCCGCTGCTCGGGCACCATCTTGCAGACCTGATAGGTCCGCGTCCGTTGCTCAGGTACCCAGCGGCAGACCTTGTAGGTGCAGGTCTTCACCCTTTGCTCGGGTACCATTTTGCAAACTTGGTACGTGCAGGTCCGCTCCTCACGAACCCAGCGACGAACCTTGTACACGCAGGTCTTCACCCGCTGCTCAGGCACCATCTTGCAAACCTGATAGGTGCAGGTCTTCACCCGACGTTCCGGAACCATCTTGCAGACCTGATAGGTCCGAGTCCGTTGTTCCGGGACCCAGCGGCAGACCTTGTAGGTGCAGGTCTTGACCCGCTGTTCCCGAACCCACTTGCGGACCTGGTAGGTGCAGGTGCGTTCCTCAGGAACCCAGCGGCAAACCTTGTACACGCAGGTCTTCACCCGCTGTTCGGGTACCATCTTGCAGACCTGGTACGTGCAGGTCTTCACGCGACGTTCCGGAATCATCTTGCAGACGGTGTAGGTCCGTGTCCGTTGCTCAGGGACCCAGCGGCAGACCTTGTAGGTCACCGTCTTCACGCACTTTTCCGGCACGATGCGGCAAACGGTATAGGGCACCTTCTTGATGCAGGTTTCCCGGACATACCGCACATAGGTGACCGGGCATTCCTTGACTTCGGGGACCCAAACCCGCTTGCATACTCTGACCGGTGGGCACTGGACCTGGACCTTCTTTACGCAGCCCGGCGAGTAGTAGGCCCGGCAGCTTGTTGGATCCCATTTCCATTCACCCGGCTCGCAAACGTGCTTGGTAACAACCGGTCCCGGCCTTTCCACGATCCGCGTCTCCCAACGGCCGCTGCAGACCTTGACCATCTTGGTTTCATAGACCGGCTTCCAGACCGTATAGCGGACTTCGCGAAAACGCGTTTCATACACTCTGCGATGCACGGTGTACGCCACATCCCTGGTGCAGGTTTCCCAGACAGGCTTCATCACCGTGTAGGTGCAGGTCCGTGTCTCGTACACCGGCTTCATCACCGTGTACGGAATCTCCTTCGTCACCGTCTCATACACCGGCTTCCAAACCGTGTACGGAACCTCCTTCGTGCACGTCTCCCACACCGGCTTCATCACCGTATAGGTCCGCGTCCGCGTCTCCCACACGGGCTTCATCACCGTGTAGTAAATCTCCTTCGTCCGCGTCTCCCACACAGGCTTCATCACCGTGTAGGTCACCTGACGCGTTTGTGTTTCCCAAACGGGTTTCATAACTGTTCGGGCGACTTCCCGGTATTGGATCTCCGGGACATACTTTGTGTATGTGACCTGGCGGGGGGTGACGACTCGCTCGAAACAAGTTTTGTAGCAAGTAACCTGTTGCGGTTCGAACACGAGCTTGCGATGGGGCTTCATCACCGTGTAACACTGTTGCGGCCCGCAACTCGGTTCCAGCGCACAGCCGGATGGTTGACGGGCAAGTCGCACGGCCCCGCAGTAGCCGGCGTCGACTTTCCCCGCCGCAATGGCAACGAGCAACATTGCCAGAAGCGGCACCGTCCAGATGGTTCTCATCGTATCCCTCCTTTTGGTGTGGCAATTCGGTAATGGCCTGGTCTGGTCGCGGCAGGTTCGCTTATTGTCAGTTTCGACCACAGGCGAATGGCGGCGTTAGTTGATCGGTGGCTGCCGCATAATTCACATGCCCACCGCAACCCATACCGCCGATACAATCCATACCGCTTCTCAAGTTGATCGATCTCGGCAGATGTCCTTTTTGGTGATATCGGCAGTCTGGGCCACTAAGTTAATCCAAGTAAAATAAAATGGATACAGAATCTCGGTCAAACCACACAAAACAAGCAATTTACTGCCCACAGCCTCGCTATCGGCGCGCTAAACGGCACAATTGTTGCAGCCCATCCAACAGGACCGATTGCCCCCTGAAGTCAAGTCACCTGCAAAGACAAGTCTGGTCAGTTCACCCCATGCAGAAATCGCTAAGAGTTTTTATTTGCCTTCCCGCGTTTATGACCTAGATTCAAGTAAAGTCGGGAAGTTAAGTCTCACCAAACAGACTCCCCCACGGTTAGTTGGTAATCTCGCGAGTCCGTCATGCATCATCCTTACGAAAAGGAGGTTGACCTATGCAGCGAAGAGAACGTCCCGCTTTCACTCTCATTGAAGTCCTGATCGTCGTGGTCATCATGGCGATCCTTGCCGCCGTGATTATTCCCCAATTTGCATCGTCCACTTCGGATGCAAAGCGGAGTGCCCTCGAATTCAACATGCATACGCTGCGATCACAGATCGAATTGTATCGCATCCAACACGGGCAATACCCCCAATTGACCAACGAGGATCTACCCCAGCTTTACAATGCAACGAACGCTTCTGGAGAAATAGGAACACCTGGACCAGCCTATCCATATGGTCCGTACCTCGCCAATCAACTGCCCGTCAACCCGTATAACAACAGCAACAAGGTCGCTCCAGTTAACACACCAGGCGTGAAACCGACTGCTGTGGTTTCAGGGGGTGCCGGTTGGCAGTATGACCAGTCGACTGGCGCCATCTGGCCCAACAATCCGGAATATTATCAATAGAGAGCCGTGCAGCCTGACCGTGTGGAAGAGGCTGCTTCCGACTTCAAGTTTTAATTGGCCAAGCCTCTTTTTAGCCACCGATTCGTCGGTGGTTTTTTTACGGTTGTCGGAATCGTGCCACACTCCCCCTGTCGCTCCGAAATATGGCTTCCCTCATCGGTGCAGATTAGCCGTCGCATATGTCTCTCAGGGCGTTTCAGAGTTAGAATGGTATCCTTCGATGCGGTTGAGTTAGAGCTTATGATAACCGAGGATTATTCTAACCCTTTAGCGGTTTGCCATGTCAGAGGAATTGCAACGTCCTGGGATTCTGGATCGCGAAGAATATATCGAACAGGCCTACTTCTTTCGGGCCCTTCGGGAACGACTCGACCAGGGGGTTTCAACCCAGGAGTTGATCAAAACCATCGCACAGGAAATTCTCTCCACGACCAAATTGCCCATGGCCCTCGATTTCATGGTCACCGAGTTGCGTTTTACCGGGGGCTTTTCGACGGCTATGGCGAGATTGGGGCACTATTTTACGGCGTTTCAGACGTTTGTTATCCGGGAGGCCGAGCGCGAAGATGGTCGCCTCGATTTTCGGATTGCCCTGGAAATACTGGAAAAGGAAGCCGAATATCGTTCCAAACGGGCCGATCCTCAAGGGATTTTCCTTTACCAGTTTGAGACGCTCTGTCGTAATCGGCTGGGCTATGACCGAGGATTGGATGCCATGGCTCAGGATCCAATCTATGACAACAACTGGCGGGAATGGATCCTAAGCTTGCGCCGCCAGGTTGGATTGATCGACATTGCCGACATGATCTTTGTGCGAAGTCAGTACTACGAGCTTCTCAAGGGGGAAACAGGCAAACCGGTCCTTTTTGGCGAGAAGGAGGGCAAGATTGCGCTTGCCAACCGTCGCAAGGACCCACTGTACCTCTTTTCAGCCTTATCGCGGCACTTGGGATACCCGTCGGTTCCCCGACCGCGAAAAGAAGAATCGATTGTTCAGAATTACTACTCGCTACTTCGCCGCGTTGAACAGTTAGAACGGCGAATCAAACTGCTTGAAGAAGAACAGCGCGGGGGGATTGACCTGAGCCAATTCTTTGTTAAACCCGAGGATCAAAACAAACCGGGCAAATAACCCCAATTTTGCCGTTTGTGTCTGTGTTTTCCTTGCAGACAGGCTTATTGACTGTGGCGCGACGACGTAGGGGCCAATTGCGATTCGCCTTCCGAGAAAAACATGGCGGGACCCGCTTGCCAAATCCGTGTTTCGGAGGGACCCGCTTGTCGCGTCCGCTCCAGAAGGTTGGATCATCCATTTCGATTCACGGGCACGACAGGCGTGCTCCTCCGAATCTTCGGCCGGAGGGACCCGCTCGTCAGGTCCGCGTTTCGGAGGGACGCGCTTGTCGCGTCCGCTCCAGAAGGTTGGATCATCCATTTCGATTCACGGGCACGACAGGCGTGCTCCTCCAGTTTTGCCTCTCGGAGGGACCTGCTCGTCAGGTCCACGAGATACTGGCCAGGTGATACCGCCCTTCTTTGCGTTGAACCCCTGATAGGGCGTCATTTTATCGGACGCTCGTTCCTGAAGACCGCCCTGCTGCCCGACTCAGGCTGGGAGACTGCGTTGTTCCGGCGAGGTAATTATCAATAGTGGCTTCACCCCGGATTTTCTCGTACAAATCGGCCATCGCGAGGCGAATCTTCTTGGCTTTAAGGTCTTCCACAAGGATTTGCCGCACCGAGTTCAGGTCCACGTCCACCGGTTTGGTCTGACCGAGACAGTACAGAATCACGTAAGTCTCGGGGGCAACCTGGATAATTCCGGAAATTTCGCCTGGCTTAAGTGAAAACGCCTCTTGCTCCAAGAGTGGTTGACCACCGTATTTTTGAATGGGGGCGATCTCCCCGCGGAGTGCCCGCGTTGCTGGATCAACTGAGTATTCCTCGGCCAGATCGGCAAAATGCTCTTCGGTAGGGTTACTTCGCGCTTTATCCCAGACCTGCTGGGCCCGACGTAGATTGTTGAGGACAATGGCCCGGCAACGAACACGTGGACCGTAGTTGGCTTCAAATGCCTTTTGCAAATCGTCCTCGGAAACAGAGATATCGTTCCCGACCAATTTCTTGAGCGCCACAGCCGGCCAGACGATGGAGTTTCGATAAACCTCCGCTTTGATCCCCTGCTGCTGCGTAACAAGTTGCATCCAGCGTTCCACATCGGCACGTCCGTCCGGAAGGAGTGGCAGGTTTTCCCTGGCCGCGCGTTCGATTTCCGCATCCACATCTGCTTCCGTCACCTGAATGTTACGCTTTCGGCATGCTTGTTCGATCAGTTTGCGACTGATCAGGTTTTCCAAGACCTCTTCGCCATGGCGATCGATGCACATCTCACCCAGATCATCGAGTCGAACCGGCCGGTTGTTAATGAGAGCCGCCACATCCGGCATCTGACTCCGTCTTTGCAGATCATTAAAGACATTCACAATTTGGGCCCGAGATTGCAGATCACGGAAGATTTCCTGGGCGACGGTCCGCATCTTGCTATCCTTCGCCAGCTCTTCAATTTCGTTTCGAACATCTTCGAAGCGAATTTTTGCCGGCGGGAGCTGTTCCTCACATTTTAGAATGATGAACTGATTCGCAATCGGAATGACCTGCGACACCTCACCGGGCTTAAGGGCAAAGGCAGCTTCTTCAATCTCTTTCTGTCCGACATGCTTACGAATGGGCTGAATCAACCCTTTGAGGCTCGCACTTGAGGCATCCTCCGAAAACTTCTTTGCCAGTTCGCCAAATTGATCGGGATTCGCTGCTGCTTCCGCACGGACCGCCTCTGCGGTCTCTCGCTTGCTGACCACAATCATCCGCGCTTTGACAGCCGGTCCATAACGGCTTTCAAATTCGCGTCGCAGTTCCTCCTCTGTCACAAGGAGACGGTCTCCAGCGAGTTTTCGCAAAGCGAGCATCGGCCAGATAATGTCCCGTTTGTATTGATCCGGTTTGATCCCTCGTTCATCTTTAAGCAGTTTGAACCATGTTTCGACGGGCATCCCAAATCGGGTGGCCATGCGGGTAATTTCTGCGTCAACCTCCTCGGCGGAAATCGTAATTCCTCGCCGCTGACACTCTTCCATGATTAGATACTTGTTAACGACACTCTCCAACACCTCTTCGCCATAGTGCCGAAGACACTCTTTTCGCAGCTCATCGCGTGTGATCGGCTCCCGGTTGACAACGGCGACAACCTGGGGTTGCTCTGCTTGGGGCGTGGCAGATCTGGGAGGAACAGAAGCTGTGGTGCCCAATGGCCCGCCCGACGTCCTTGGGGACTGAGCCTCAGGAGTCGAGGCTTGTTTGGCTGTTGGGGCAGACCCGGTTAACACTCCCAGGACGCTGGGTCCCCCGGCTTGTGCCGGACCGGCCCCCCAAAACGATCTCAAAACGAGTGCGGCAACCGGGATCGTGACAGCCACAAGAAGAGCGGTCCAACGACTGCGACGAGACAAAATGCGATAGAAGCGGGAATCCTTTCCACTCATGATGGTCCCTCCTGGCCCCAAGCCTAAATGGGTCAAAACAATCGGGTTTTCCTCCGGTTGACGGCAAGTTTAGCAAATAAGCCCAAAATGAGTCAACACGAATTTTGCAAGAATAAACCGTCAAACGGCACGACGTTGGGCATATCTGCATCTCGTTCGCGGGTAGGTCTTGTTGACCTTGGCTTCCGCGGGCACGATAAACGTGCCCCTCCGACCCTCGGAACGACCCACTTGTGACGTCCGCTGAATGACCTTTGACAATCCATAGCGCGTCGGCGGGCGTGACAAGCACGCCCCTCCGATTCCCCTCTTCGGAGGGACCTGCTTGTCGGGTCCGCTGAATCACGTTTGATCATCCATCCCGATACGGCGGGCACGACGAGCGTGCCCCTCCGATTCGTTGTCGCCTCATCATACAATTCTGCGGCATACACATCGGTGCGAGGGATACATACATCCGTCGCTGACATGACTGACCTCGTGACAGCAAGGTAAGGGAATGGGTGCCCCTTAACGTGGTCGACCTATTCTGGTAATTTAGTCAATAGTCGCCAAAAGGGGGGACTGTGTTTTCGAGTAGCCGACGGCCAGCGTTAGTCGCTCGTGTTTGGCGACCCGCCGGTGTGCGGCATGGTCCGGAGAATGTCTTTTAGTCACGATTGTAACGTAAACACAGACTGAGACTTGGTCAGAAGTAGGTGTTCGACGTTCACCTTATTTTGGGAGATTGAAACATGGCGGTCACGAAAGAGACGATGGAAGCCTGGCTGCGACGTATTCTCGGTGTCGAAAAGGTCTCGATGGGCTTGCTCGACTATATCGCCCGCATTCCTCGGGTAAAGAATCTGACAGATGTTCCGTCAGGAACGCCTGTTCTTGTACGGGGAGACCTCGACTGCAAACCCGGCGCGAAGGTTGGAGAGGGCGACATCCGGCTTCGCTCGATGAAGGAGACTCTTGACATCGGACGCCAGCGAGGTTGGATTCAGGTTATTTTCGGACATATCGGTAGGGATCCCCAACTGACGTTGGAGAAGGTCTGGAAACGGTTAAGCGAGATCCTTGAATGTGAGATCGTCTTTCTTCGCGACTGGTTCGATCCGGCGACCTTGACGATCCGGCAAGAGGTTGTTGACGCATTGAAGGCGGCAAAACCGGGCGACGTGATCCTGCTCGATAACACCCGGAAGTACGACATCGAGCGTGTGCTGTGGAAGGCCAAAGCCGCTGATATCCCCAATCTTGCGGAGAAGCTCGCCGCCGTGGCCAATGAGTTTGCCGAAAAAATCGCGAAGGTCTATGTCCACGAAGCTTTTTCCGCGGGAAGCCTGGACACCTCGTCCGTTGTCGTCACGGCAGCTATGGATAGGGTGGCCCTTGGTGAATATGCCTATGGAGAGTTTTCAGGTCCACTGGCGGACTGCCTCAATGCTCAACTGGTCATTTCCAGTGGATTGAAGATCGATAAGCTGGATGATCTGGAAGCGATGATTAGTCGCGGCAAGATCCGTTGGGTATTTACGGCGGGTTCACTGGCGATGGGCCTGATCAAGGCCGCTTATCAACTGGAAGGGAAGGATTTCTGCATCGGTGTGGCGGAAGATCCTGGCCATAAGGATCAGCCGTATTACATCCCACCGGAACGGATTGAGCAGGCAAAAAAGATGATTTCGGAGGGGAAACAGCAAGGCATCCAGTTTGTGATGCCGGTGGATTTTGTCCTCCAGGACGGTCGAGTTGCCTCGACGCTTGCACCGGGAGATCAACAACTGGATGTTGGCCCGAAGACATCCGAGTTGTTCGAGCAGAAGATCGGAGAGTTTTTGGATTGGGTAAAAACGCTGAACGAGCCTGCTGTCGCTTTCCATAATGGTGTGTTCGGCAAGTTTGAGGACCCGAAATTTGAGGGAGGCACGCGACGGTTCGTTGCCCAGTTGAAACGGATGAAAGATGCTGGCGTTCGCGTCTATGTCGGTGGTGGCGAAGGCGGCACGGCCTTGGAAAAATATGGTCAGCCCGACTGGGTCACCCATAACTTCACAGCCGGGGGAACCGTCTTAAATGCCCTGGGAAGCGAGCCTGTCCCGTTCCTTGTTGCCCTGGAAATGGCTGCCAGCAAGAGGTCGTGACGCAGGTTACGCGATAACGATTCGTTTAATTGACATATATTTTCTCATGGCCACCGAGCGTTCGGTGGCTTTTTTGTTTAAGTATCTGTGTCTCATTTTTTCAGAAAGTACGGGCGTGACGAGCAGGCTGCAAAGACTACGCTGGTTATGTTCGCTTAAGGACAATCAATCGCAAGCCCGGATTGTGTGGATGCCACATGTCTTCCCCTACGTTGAGGTTTTATCGCACCAAGGGCGGGAGAGTCACCCACAAACATGACACAGGCACCAAAGAGTACCGGCAACAAGGACTCGAGCGGCTCGTCCCGTTGTAGCACATAGAGCAGATTTAACAAAACTGTCAACCGAAGCATCGTCCGAGAAATCCTTGTTGTCATTGCTCGACACGATTCGAAATAGGTAGGTGACGTCGAGTCGCGCGACGGGGCTGATCGTACGTTTCCTCTTAGCAAACGACGGTAATGACATCATTTCGAGCGGAACTAGGTCGTGATCTTGTGGCACTCCTCCTTTTGGGAGTCGTCTTGTTCTTCGGCGCTAGTCTGATCACCTTTCACCCTGCTGATCCGCCGAGCGATCTTGTCTTCCCGCCGCATGAGCAAGTCGTCAACGTCTGTGGCCCAATCGGGGCCAAAGTGGCTTTCTACTCGCTGGAACTCGTCGGCATCGGTGCATGGTATGCGGTGCTTTCGCTGCTGGTTGTCACAATTGCGTTACTCCTGCGGCAACCGTTGACTCGTGTGAACACGCGGCTGTTTGGGTGGTTTCTATCGGTTATTGCTATAACTGGCCTGGCAGATTGTGTCGTTGTGAGTTGGAGTCCGGGACCCGTTGTTGGACCTGGCGGTTACCTTGGTGTCGCCGTCCGTTGGGTGTTTGAACAAAAGCTGGGATTTGCCGGCACTGTCGCCGTCTTATTCGCTACTTTTTCTGTGGGATTCCTTCTTTGGACGGAGCTATCGCTGGTTCGTGCCGTGCTTATGGGGGCCTTTTGGCCCGTTTGGGGGATCTTGCGTGGATTGAAAGAGGTGGCCAGCGGTTATGGTCTTGTTCGCCCTACCGCGACAGATGGTGCTCCGGCCCCTGTGATGCGAGTGAAACGCCCTGGCGAACAAGCTGAAATACCCTCTTCACGAGCGAATGAAATCCCGGAAGAGGTGAACAGCCCCCATGATCGCACTAGCTCTCGCGAGGAGCCGACGATCAAGGCCCCGACTCAGCGTGATGTAGAGGTCGAACTTAGGTCCTCAGGTCCAAGGTCGGCTGAGGCTGGCGAACGTAAGGGGAGCGAACTCCGTATTCGTAAGCCGGTCCGTCCACCGAAAGAGGCACTTCTTCAAGAGATCGATGCCGAAGCCAGCGAAAAACGCCGTTTCAATTATCAATTGCCGTCGATTGATTTGCTCCTTGAACCCGAACCTTTCCACTTTGAGGAACAGGAAAAAGAGGTTCGCCGGAAGGCCCAAATCCTGGAAAAAACCTTTGCCGATTTTGGGCTCCACGTCCGGGTTGTGGAGATCCAGACTGGACCGGTCATTGCCCAATTTGAGGTCGAGCTGGAAGCCGGCCTGAGGCTGAGCAAAATCACAGCCCTCGCTGATGATCTGGCCATAGCCTTGCGCGTTCCGAGCGTCCGGATTGTGGCGCCGATTCCCGGAAAAAACACAGTGGGAATTGAAGTCCCCAACAACGAGCGACAGATCGTCCGCCTTCGGGAGGTGGTCGAGGAAAGCCATGGAAAATATCAAGCCATGCGGATCCCCATCTTTCTGGGCAAAGACGTTGCGGGGAACCCGATGGTCGTCGATCTTTCCACAATGCCACACCTATTGATCGCCGGACGAACCGGGACGGGCAAGAGCGTGTGTCTAAATTCGATCATCCTCTCCATTCTGATGACCAAAACACCGGATGACGTCCGACTGCTTCTGATCGATCCGAAGATGGTCGAGTTAAGCCCCTATAAGCGCGTCCCTCACTTGATGCACCCCGTCGTCACCGACATGCGCAAGGCAGAAGCGATCCTTGCCTGGGCCGTCGAAAAAATGGAGGAGCGATACGCCCTTTTGGCGCGGGCAGGCGTCCGTCATCTCAGTGTGTATAACCAACTTGGGGAAGAGGAGTTGATGGAACGAATCCGGCCTGAGAATGACGAAGAACGGGCACAAATACCCACCCATATGCCCTATATTGTGATCATTGCCGACGAAATGGCCGACCTGATGATGACCGCAGCCAAGGAAGTGGAGACCCATATCATTCGTTTGGCCCAAAAGAGCCGCGCGGTAGGCATCCACCTGGTATTGGCCACGCAAAAGCCGACCGTCGATGTCATCACCGGCCTGATCAAGTCGAACTTGCCGGCCCGAATCTGTTTCGAGGTCGCCAGTCGTGTGGACAGTCGTGTTGTGCTCGATGAAATGGGGGCAGAGAAGCTCCTCGGTAACGGGGACATGCTGTTCTTGCGTCCTGGGACAAGCACACTGATTCGCGGTCAGGGGACGTACGTCAGTGATGATGAAATCAATCGAGTGATCGACGCCGTAGCCGTCCACGAACCGGAATTCGTTCAGGAGCTTGTCCAGCTCAAACCCTCGCAAACCGGGGATTCAAACCGGCCCGGTTTAACTGCTCGGGATGAACTCTACGAAGCCGCCGTGGACATCGTCATCCGCGAGGGACGAGGCAGCGTCTCTCTGTTGCAAAGGGCGTTAGGAATCGGCTACGGAAGAGCAGCCCGCTTAATCGACTACATGGAAGAGGATGGTATCGTCGGCCCCTACAATGGTTCGCAGGCGAGAGAAGTCCTGATGTCGCTCGAACAATGGGAGTCCATGCGGCAAACCGGCGGACAGACCGGGAACGTTCCCCCACCTCCACGGCCTGCACCGCCAAGCCCGGCGGGCAATACAAATCGCTCGCACCGGATTGTCCTGATCCCCGAAAGCGAGGACTCACCTCCGTCGGAGCGGTCAACGGGCGCACCTCCCGTTTTGCCGCCTCGCCCCGATGCCCCACCGCCAGCGTCATCTTCCAGTCACGTCTGATGCTGGGCAAGCAAATTACAACGGGCACGACAAGTTGCAACGGGCACGACAAGCGTGCCCTCTCCTTTGGAGGGACATGCTCGTCATGTCCGCGGCATGAAGTTGGATCATCCATTTCGTTACAACGGGCGTGACAAGCGCGTCCGCCTCTCGGAGGGACCTGCTTGTCAGGTCCGCCGCACCACGTTGGATCATCCATGGCATGATATACTCTTTGCCGACAGATGTCATACGCTGGTCGAAGTCAAAAACGATTCATCTGTGTCCGCAGAGGGCATAAGAATGGGAAGGAGCAATAAACCTTGACTCAAAATCACGCGGTGCCTTCGCGAGCGAC
>Ga0308414_1002612_pt1 | contig 11736 bp, 10 predicted proteins | sample HotsprSampleOS50_FD_205667 | JGI IMG/M metagenome (GOLD analysis project Ga0308414, IMG submission 205667) | Hot spring phototrophic mat microbial communities from Octopus Spring, Yellowstone National Park, Wyoming, United States - 20090730_OS50 ... | reverse complement strand
CGAGCATAGCAGAAGTCTTGATAAGAATTTCTTTTTGGTTATAAATTTCTTAAATCAACTATTTGGTAATCGCTCTTTTGAACCTATTTTATCAATTACACAATTTTAGGTACGTTATCGAAGATTTCAAAAAAATATTATCGGAAAGAATTCTTGTTCTTGATGGTGCAATGGGAACAATGATTCAGCGCCACAAGCTTACAGAAGAACAGTATCGAGGTGAAAGATTTAAAAATCATCCTTCCGATCTGAAAGGGAATAATGATATTCTTTGTATCACTCAACCAGAAATTATAAAAGGAATTCATCGTGCTTACTTTGAAGCCGGAGCAGATATAGTAGAAACCAACACCTTCAACGGAACACCAATTTCACAGGCAGATTATCATACTCAGGAATTTTGCTATGAGATAAATTTTGAAGCAGCCAAAATTGCCAAAGAAGTTGCGAACGAGTTTAAGGATACAGACAAACCAAGATTTGTAGCTGGAGCGCTTGGTCCAACAAATAAAACTCTTTCTATTTCTCCGAATGTAAATGATCCCGGTTATCGAGCAGTTACTTTTGATGAAATGGTTGAAGCTTATTATCAACAAACAAGAGGCCTTGTTGAAGGTGGAGTTGATATTCTTCTTATCGAAACAATTTTCGACACTCTTAATGCTAAAGCTGCCATTGTAGCAATTCAGAATTATCTTGAAGAACATAACCTCGATATTCCATTAATGATTAGCGGGACGATTGTTGATATGAGCGGAAGAACTTTGTCTGGACAAACTGTTGAGGCATTTTACATTTCAATAGCACACGCAAAAAATCTGGTAAGCGTTGGTTTAAACTGTGCACTTGGTGCAAAACAAATGAGACCGTTTGTTGAAGACTTGTCCAATGTATCGGATAAATTTATTTCTGTTTATCCAAACGCCGGTTTACCAAATGAAATGGGCGGCTACGATGAAACACCAAACTCAATGGCAGAAGTTCTTGAAGATTTTTTTGCGAGTGGATTTGTAAATATTGTCGGTGGTTGCTGCGGTACAACTCCCGAGCATATCAAAGCTATTGCAGAAAGGGTTAAACATCACAAGCCAAGAATTCCCAAACAGCAGGAACCATATTTAAGATTAAGCGGACTTGAACCTGTAATACTTCGTCCTGATTCAAACTTTATGAACATAGGTGAAAGAACTAATGTCGCCGGTTCTAAAAAATTTGCCCGACTAATTAAAGAAGAAAAATCTGATGAAGCACTTTCTGTAGCACGCGATCAGGTTGAAGGCGGAGCTCAGGTTCTTGATGTTAATATGGACGAAGGTATGCTTGATTCTGAAAAAGCGATGACAAAATTTCTTAATCTTCTTGAAGCAGAACCGGATATAGCAAAACTTCCGATTATGATTGATTCATCAAAATGGTCTGTGATTGAAGCAGGATTAAAATGTTTACAGGGAAAGGGTATTGTAAATTCTATATCGCTAAAAGAAGGTGAAGAAGTTTTTAAAGAGCATGCGAAAAAAGTTTTAAGTTATGGTGCTGCAGTTATTGTAATGGCTTTCGATGAAAAAGGACAGGCAGATACTTTTGAAAGACGAATTGAAATTTGTAAACGAGCTTATGATATTCTTACTAAAGAAGTTGGATTTCCTCCGCAGGATATAATTTTTGATCCAAATATTCTCGCTATAGCCACAGGAATGTCTGAACACAACAATTATGCTGTTGATTTCATCGAAGCGACAAAGTGGATAAAACAAAATCTACCTCTTGCAAAAGTCAGTGGTGGAGTTAGCAATCTTTCTTTTTCATTTCGTGGAAATGATATTGTAAGAGAAGCAATGCACTCGGCATTTTTATATCACGCAATAAAAGCCGGAATGGATATGGGAATTGTGAATGCGGGTCAGCTTGTTGTTTATGAAGAAATTCCGAAAGACTTACTCGAGCTTGTTGAAGATGTTATTCTTAACAGAAGACCAGATGCAACTGAAAGATTAATTGAATTTGCAGAAAAGATTAAGAAGCAGGATAAAATTCATGTTGAAGAAAAGAAAGATGAATGGCGAAATCTTCCGGTTGAAGAAAGACTTAAACACGCACTTGTAAAAGGTATTACTGATTATATTGATGTTGATATTGCAGAGGCATTAAAGAAATATTCAAATCCTCTGGAGATTATTGAGGGTCCGCTTATGTCGGGAATGAATGTGGTTGGAGATTTATTTGGTGCCGGAAAAATGTTTCTTCCACAAGTTGTTAAAAGCGCAAGAGTGATGAAGAAAGCTGTTGCAATACTTGAGCCGCAGATTAAAGCACAGACAGCCCAACCTCCGTCCCCTTCCCTAAAGAATGAAAGCCTCATCCCCGGCCCTTCTCCAAAGGAGAAGGGAGTAGAAGCCTCATCCCCAGCCCTTCTCCAAAGGAGAAGGGAGTCAGACAAATATGATTGGATGACTGCCGATCCAACGGTTTATGAATTATTGAAAGAGTTCGTTAAACAAAACAGAGCAAATCCAACGCCTGCTGAAGAGAAAATGTGGGAGTTATTAAGAGACAGGAGATTAGAAAATTTTAAATTCAGAAGACAACATGTAATTGGTAAGTACATTGCTGACTTTGTTTGTATCCCGCAAAAATTAGTAATTGAAATTGATGGATTGATTCATCAATTACCTGAAAATAAAGACTCCGACGAAATAAGAACCCAATGGTTGGAAAACATTGGATTTAGAGTAATAAGATTTACAAATGAAGAGGTATTTAATAACACAGAAAATGTTCTCCAAAAAATTCTAAATACTTTAAAAGCCCTCTCCTTTGGAGAGGGTTTGGGTGAGGCTTCCTTTGGAGAAGGTTTGAGTAAAACTCCATTAAAAACAGATTTAGGAGGGGCTGGTAAACCAGGACGCATTTTGCTTGCTACTGTTAAAGGTGATGTTCATGACATTGGAAAAAATATTGTTGGTGTAGTGCTTGGCTGTAACAGCTATAATGTAATTGATCTCGGTGTAATGGTTCACGCTGAAAAGATTATTCAAACTGCAATTGATGAAAAAGTTGATGTAGTTGGATTAAGCGGACTAATTACCCCATCGCTTGATGAGATGGTTCATGTTGCAAAAGAAATGCAAAGAAGAGGATTAAAAATTCCATTACTGATTGGTGGCGCAACAACTTCAAGAATTCACACAGCAGTTAAAATAGATCCGAACTATGATGCTGCAGTAATTCATGTTCTTGATGCCTCCAGAAGTGTACCGGTTGTTTCGAACCTTCTGAATCCTGTAAAATCAGATCGGGAAAAATATATTCAATCAATTAAGGACGAATACAAAAAACTGAGAGAAGAATATCTTAAGAAAAAATCAGAGAAGAATTTAATCACAATTGTAAAAGCAAGAGAGAACAAATACAAAATTGATTGGGGTAAAACACAAATAAAGAAACCAAATAAATTAGGAGTTACAGTTCTTAAAGATTACTCTCTTTCAATCTTAAAAAACTACATTGATTGGACACCATTCTTTCAGACATGGGAATTAAAAGGAAAATATCCATCAATTTTTGAAGATGAAAAAGTTGGCATCGAAGCAAGGAAGCTTTTCGATGATGCAAATAAACTTTTGGATAAAGTTATTTCAGAAAAACTTCTTTCAGCAAATGCTGTATTTGGAATTTTCCCTGCAAACTCTGTTGGTGATGATATTGAAGTTTATTCAGATGAATCAAGAAAAGGAGTGCTGACTGTACTTCACACATTAAGGCAGCAAATGCAAAAAACAGAAGGTCAGCCAAATATTGCATTGGCAGATTTTATTGCACCCAAGGAAACAGGAATAAATGATTACATCGGAGCTTTTGCTGTTACTGCCGGAATTGGAATTGAAAAACTGATTGAGCAATTTGAAAAAAATCACGATGACTATAACAGCATTATGATAAAAGCGATTGCCGATAGATTAGCCGAAGCATTCGCAGAACATTTACATGAACAAGTAAGAAAAAAATATTGGGGATATTCATCTGAAGAGAATTTATCCAATGAAGATTTGATAAAGGAAAAATATATTGGAATCAGACCTGCACCGGGTTATCCGGCACAGCCAGATCATACAGAAAAACCAATCATTTTTGAATTGCTTAAAGTTGAAGAGAATGCCGGAGTAAAACTCACCGAATCAATGGCAATGTATCCAACTGCAAGCGTAAGCGGATTGTATTTTGCTCATCCCGAAGCAAAGTATTTTAATGTTGGCAAAATAGATAAAGATCAGGTGCTTGATTATCATCGCCGCAAAGGAATGAGCATTGAAGAAATTGAACGCTGGCTCAGTCCGATATTGAATTACTAATAAAATCAAAATAAACGATTAAGAGAGATTCCTACAAATAATAATTTAGAAAAGAATCCCAAATAATTTATTGAAACCTCTGAAAAATTAATTGACATTAATTAAAAATTTAAATAATCTTGCTTCAAAAAAATAAGAGAAAAAAAAGAGAAGCAATAAAATCAATAACGTCGATTTATTTACATCCTCCGCAAACGAAAAATTCAGTAAACATATAAAGACTCAAAGTAAACAAGCTTTAGAGGTAATTAACGGCAAAATAAACTGGACAAAATTATTAAAACCAATAGATGAAACAATTGCAAATACAAAACAGAATAATTCACCGGCAGGAAGAAGAAGTTTTGACCTACTTGTAATAGTAAAATGTTTTATTCTCCAAAGCATCTATAATCTATCTGACCCACGTTTGGAGGAAGAGATAGCAGACCGTAGAAGCTTCCAGATATTTCTTGGTCTTAACAGTTCAGATTCAATTCCTGATGAAACAACTATATGCAGATACAGAGAACTTTTTGCAACTTTAGAATTAGATAAGAAACTATTTTATGAATTCAACAAACAATTAATGGAACTTAACCTCATCGTCGGGAAAGGGACAATAGTTGATGCCACAATAAAGCAGGCGCAAGCAAAACCAAACAGCAACAGAGACAACGATGCGGACTATACAATCAAAAGAGGCAAGACATATTATGGTTACAAAGGACACATTGCAATTGATGAAGATAGCGAAGTAATCAAGACAGTTGAATTTACCAAAGCAAGCATTCACGATTCGAGTGCATTTGATCGGTTAGTTGACTATTCAGAACAGGCGATCTTTGCAGATAAAGCTTAAGCAAATAAAACAAGGAGAAATAAACTTGAAGCCATAGGTATTTTTGATGGCATCTTAGAAAAAGGTTATAGAAATAAACCGCTGAGCAAATCAGAATAGAAAGTTAACAAGCTTCTTTCTATAATTAGAAATAAAGTTGAAAGACCATTTGCTTATATGAAACAAGTCTTGCAATACCAACGATGTAGTTATTATGACATCGGGCGAAACAGATTTGAGTTTATAATGTGTGCCTTTGTTTACAACATAAGGAGACTTGTTACGCTAACGACTTGATCTACAAGTAAAACCAAAAATTCTGGGAACTTTGAGTCTTCAACCTGACTGCCGTCAGGCAAGTTATGTCAATGAACAAATATATTTATAAAATGATTTTGAATAATCTCAAAAACATATTGCGAACAGATTATTCTCCAAAAAAAACTTGATATTACTAAATCAAAAAATAAAAACTGAATTTTTCAGAAGTCTCTTATTATAAATAAAAATAGCTCGGTATGAAAAGAATGTGCGGGTTGATTGTTTAGAGCATGAGTTGGTAAACTCGACCATCTTAAACTAAGTTTAGGTTCTTTCTAATTTCAAAATAGTTTAATTATACTTCATTTTTTAAAACGAGTAAAGGTGTCTAATGACCCCAATAGTTTGAAGTTTTATTATTTAACGATATTTTTATATTGTAAAAAAATCTACTTTTATAAACTAAAATGCCACTTTAAAAAATAAAAACGTAAATGTGTAATAATTTTATTTTTATCATCACAATTCTGATAATTATCCTGTTTAGCCTCTATATTGTTTTATCTAAAATGAAAGATGGTTTTGGGCCGTTTAACTTAAAAGTTTATGGATTAACTCTTATTATAGGAGTTGGTGCAATATTATCTCTTTCTCAAATTCAGATTGAAGAAAAAAGTGCATTTTTTAGTATTCTTGGTGCTATTGCAGGCTATTTATTTGGACTGAAAAACGAGAACCAATAATTCAAACAAATTTAATAATTTGGTGGAGTAAGTATGAATAAAATCTTGAAGTTTTCGCAATATATTTTATTTTTAATTTGATTTACTAAATGCAGTTTGACATCTGGATATGTAGATCTTGGGGAAATTGGAGAGCCCAATATTTATAAGAAATATGATAACTTTAGGAGATTAACCTATTATAGACACAGTAAATTTTTTGAGATGGCTCCAATGGTTAAGGAAATAGTTTCTCCAATAGAAATTTATTTGGTCAAAAGTGATATTATTACCACCACTAGAATAAAGTTCAGATATGTTGATAACTACTGGATATTCTTTAATGAAGTAATATTGATAAATTCAGAGGGGGATAGAGTTTTTTTTAAAATTGATCCTGTTAATATATCTCGAATAGCTCAAGGCAGAGGGCTTGTAGAGACAGCCGATATTGTTCTGTCATTGGAAAAAGAGTTAGAACTTAGAAAAGTTCTCAATGATAAGGAGAACGTTAAAATGAGATTTTCAGGAAATCATGATGATGATTATAAATTGAGTAGTGGAGTTGTTTCTTATCTAATTGAAATGTTTGAATTTAGAGATAATATTTTACCCAAATTGCAGTAGATTGAAAAAGAAATGTTTGTCTAATTAAACAATAGAGATTTCTTTTGGGCAAAATAGATAAAGATCAGGTGCTTGATTATCATCGCCGCAAAGGAATGAGCATTGAAGAAATTGAACGCTGGCTCAGTCCGATATTGAATTATTAATTTTGATTTAATGATTTATTCTGGTAAGTTGCAGTTGCCTGCTTAAAAATTAAGAAGATCTTACCGATTATTCTCAATAGTTTTTAATCATAGGAAATGAGTCGCAATAATAGCACTCGAATAAAAAAACATTTATAAAAAATTAGGAGTACAGATGAATATCTTTGTTGGCAATTTGTCAAACGATGTTCAGGAAGAAGATTTAATGAATCTTTTTTCAGAGTTTGGTCAAGTTAGAGAAATTAAAATTATCCGAGATATGTTTACACAGCAATCTAAAGGATTTGGCTTTGTTGAAATGCCCGGTCTTGCAGATGCTCAAAAAGCAATTGACGGTTTAAACACCAGAGATGTTAAAGGCAAAAAGCTTGTAGTTAATGAAGCTCGCCCGAAAACGGATAGCAGAAAAAGATTTACCGGCGGAAATCGCGGAGGCGGAAGATCCAGCGGTAGTAGTGGAAATAGACGCCGCTATTAAAAATTTAATTTTTTGAGAAGACATCTTTTTCATAGATGTCTTCTTTAATTATGCCTAAATTCATAAAATTAATTTTATTCCTTCAAATCCACTTATTTTAATCTTCAATTCTTAGTTAATTAAATTGCCTCAATAACAGGTTTTTTATTATTCCTTTATAAATTATTATCTTTATTGCCAGATAATAACAAGGTAATTAGTAATGAGAAAAATAATATTAAGAATAGTTATCCCGATATGTCTCTTTGTTGTTAGCTCTATTATTAACTATGCACAGAACAAAAATGATACGTATTCAATTACAAAAGAATCTTTGATAAAAACAGTTTCCATTTTATCATCTAAAGAATTTGATGGAAGATTGCCCGGCAGCGATGGATATGACAAGGCGGCATATTTCGCAGCAAATAAATTTCTTGAAGCAAAATTGTTACCTTTTGGTGATTCTGGATACTTTCAATTTCTAAATGTCGAATATAACAGAATTGATTCCCCTGCTGTGTTTGAAGCAATATTGGATTCAAACTCAATTAAATATGAACTCGGTAAAGATTTTGTACTACGTGGCTTTAGTGGTACAAATAATATCACTCTTCCGGTAGCATTCTGCGGATACGGATTGTCAAGACCGGACTTAGGTTATGATGATTATCAGAATATTGATGTAGAAAACAAAATTGTTATAGCATTTAAACAAAATCCAAAATGGCAAATTGATAATAAAGATTGGGGTGGAAGTTATCCGCTTGAGAAAGCTTCTTTGGCAAAACAAAAAGGAGCAAAAGGAATTTTACTGGTTTCACTGCCCAATGATAATAAACCGCAACCACTTATTGGAAGTGTTTTAGATGGCGAGGGAGAAAAATTAACCGATTTCCCTCAACTACACATTTCACTTGATGCAGCAAATGATTTGCTTAGTAAAGTTGGTCTAACAATTAAAGAATGTCAGAGTCAAATTGATAAAGATAAAAAACCATTTTCGTTTTTAACTGGTTCAAACGCAAGAATCATCACCACAACTCATTACCAAAAAGAATCTAAAACTATGAATGTTGTTGGATTGCTTGAAGGAAGCGATCCGGTTTTGAAAAATGAATATGTTGTTATCGGAGCTCATTTAGATCATGTTGGTTCACAGGCAGGATTACTTTTTCCCGGAGCGAATGATAATGCCTCGGGTTCTGCTGGCGTTATTGAAATTGCTAAAGCTTTTTCTTCTGATAAAGTGAAACCTAAACGCTCTGTAATTTTTGTTCTGTTTGCAAGCGAAGAACAGGGATTGTTTGGTTCAAAATATTTTGTCCAGAACATAAAAATTCCAAAAGAAAAAATAGCAGCAATGCTTAATCTCGATTGCATTGGTTATGGTGATAGCATTCAAGTCGGAAACGGTAAAAGCTCTCCAAATCTCTGGCAGATTGCAAAAGAGTTTGACCAGAAAAATTTTAAGTTGATGGTCAACGATACCTGGAGCGGCGGCGGAGCTGATGCAACGGCATTTCACGAGCAGGGAATTCCTTCACTTTATTTCGTCTCAAAGTACAGTTATGATCATCTTCATCTTCCAACGGACACGGTAGAAACTCTCAATCCTGATTTGTTTGAAAAAATTGTTAAGCTCGCATTTCTTATTGCAAAACAAATCGCCGACGGCAAATATGAGAGAGAAGAAGTAAAAAAATAAGTCTGACATTTATGATGGTTTCTTACTCATTATAAAAAGTAATACAAAATATTACTTGACTTACAATTTTATATAATTTAATTTTGTATAAAAAAGGAGTAAGAATATGGAGGTAGCAGTAGTAAGATCAAAGGGGCAAATAGTAATACCAGCGAAGATTCGAAAAAAATTTGGTATTAAAAACGGCTCAAGAATAGCTTTGATTGAAAAAGATGAAAAAATAATTATGCAACCCCTTGATAAGGAATACTTTAATAATCTCGCCGGCATACTCGATGAAAAAGGTAAAATGCTAAAGTCCTTGATAGATGATAAAAAGAAAGAAAAAGTATTATGAAGCCAGTAGTATTGGATAGCTACGCTTTAATAGCATACTTAAACAAAGAAGATGGTTATAATATTGTTTCTGAAATTTTTGAAAAGTGCGCTCTTTCAGATGATTATGCTCTTATGTGTGTAGTTAATATTGGTGAGGTTTATTATCACGCCTTACGTGTCGGTGGAGAGAAAAAAGCGAAACTCTTTCTTGAGGTTATAAAAGCATTGCCGATTGATATTGTAGAAGCGAATATAAATTTAACTTTATTGGCAGCTCAAATTAAAGCTTATAACAAAATGTCCTATGCTGATGCTTATGCAGCAGCGTTGGCTAAAATGAAGAAGGCACAACTTATTACTGGCGATAAAGAATTCAAAGTTTTAGAGAATGAAATAAAAATTATATGGTTGTAAAAATTTTTATTGAAAAATTATTTTTCTCCTTCTCTATAATGTAAAATATTTTGCTGATGGTAAATATAAGAGAGAGTAAGTTGAGAACTGAGAAATAGCGATGGATAATGTCAAATCAACTTTTTACCACAATGAATTCATTGGAATAGCAAATAAATTTTTTCCAAAAGGAATTGGTTCCTTGCCTGTATAAAGAATTATTCCTCGTAAAAATTTGTTCTTATTTTCTTCTTCAAATGATTTTATATGCTTAACGTCTGTTGCTGTAATTTTTGAAGTAGCTTTGACTTCAATAGCTGTAATCTTCCCATCACTTCGTTCAATTAAAAAATCTATTTCCTGACCTGAAGGTGAACGATAATGGTATAACTTTAAATTAAGTTTACTCCAAGTAGATTGCTTCAACAACTCCATCATAACAAAATTTTCTAACAACCATCCCCAAGAATTTGGGTCAGCAAATACTCTATCCTCTTCAAATCCAATTAGATGAGATAAAATTCCAGTATCATTAAGATATAGTTTTGGGGTTTTTATCAGTCTCTTTGAAAGATTTCCCGACCACGCAGGTAAAAGATAAATTAAAAAAATAGATTCCAACAGAACCGTGTATCTTTTTAATGTTGTTTGTGGTATTGCAGATGAGCGAGATAATTCGGCAAAGTTTAAAAGAGTTCCTGCACGCGTAGCAAAAACATTTAATAACTTTGGCAGCTCCGAGAGTTTTTCAATGTTAGAAATATCCCGAACATCTCTTTGAAGAATAGTAGTAAGATATGAATTAAACCAGGCATTTTGTCTTTGACGATCTTTCCTATTTAACATTTCAGGATAACCGCCTGTCAAGACTTTTTTAATTAATTCATTTTTTCTGCTTGGTATATGATTGAGATTGAAACTATTAGAACAAATTCTATCAATAAAATTGAATTCAGTTTGATTGATTTCACTTTGAGAAAACGGAAAAAGTTTAATTACTTCTACTCTTCCTGCGAGGGACTCAGAAATTTTAGGTAGCATCAGAACATTTGCAGAGCCAGTTATAATAAATTTTCCTGCTTTGCGATTGTTATCTACAAAACTTTTTATAGCTAAAAATATTTCAGGAAATCTTTGAAATTCATCTATTACCAAATTTTCAGAAAAGTTGGAAATAAAATCATAAGGATTATTTTGTGCTGCTGATAAAATAGTAACATCATCAAATGTTAAGTATCTTGCCGGATACTCATTCTCGGAAATATATTTTACAAGAGTACTTTTGCCCGCTTGACGTGCTCCGTGTAAAAGTACAACAGGTGAATCCGATAATGCTTCTAAAAGTTTTGTTTTAATTTTTCGTTCAATCATACATTGCAAAAATATGTTTTAGCTGGATGATAATCAACCATCTGATGGATGATTATCATCCATCAAATGGACGATTCATAGATTTCTTAAAAAATTTTCCACCCTTTATTCAAAGTTTATTATCAGAAAAAGATTATTTTTGAAGTGAGTTTAATTGAAAGGATTATTTATGGCTTCAAATAAAGTTGATATTGCCGGTATTATGGGACCAATTTGGTTTATTGGTTGGTTGTTTACTATTGGCTTCTTAAAATTATCTTTCTTTAAAGGTTTATTAGCACTGTTTATCTGGCCATATTACATTGGAGAATTTTTGTCAGGAAAGTTCTTATAATATTTATAAACCCCAAAGTTTAGAGAGTGTTGCATAACTATTTTTGTTGATCATCTACGAGGATCTGTTTTGCTTTGTTAATTCCACTATTACAAAAATTGAAGCCGAATTATGCATTAGAAATAGCCAAAGGGGGAAAAAAATTATCGATATTTTCAAACAATCCCTTAATCCAAGCTCTTCTTTCTGGCTTAACGGATAGTTTAAGGATTACTTTCCCCCCTTTTCTA
>Ga0308414_1002611_pt1 | contig 11737 bp, 9 predicted proteins | sample HotsprSampleOS50_FD_205667 | JGI IMG/M metagenome (GOLD analysis project Ga0308414, IMG submission 205667) | Hot spring phototrophic mat microbial communities from Octopus Spring, Yellowstone National Park, Wyoming, United States - 20090730_OS50 ... | reverse complement strand
ATATTGAAGATGATATTCATCGCTTGCAGAAAATTACCCAGCATTTGCGTGCATTTGCATATGAGCGGGAAAAAACACTGCATACGCATCTCAAAATGGCTGTTGAAAATATCATGAGCTTGATTGGCGAACAGTTCCGCGCACGTGCCATTAAGTGGGAGTTCGAGTTCAAAGAGAATTTGCCCAGTGTCGCTATTGATGCAATTGAGCTGGAGTATATTCTGCTAAACATCTTTCTCAATGCGCGCAAAGCCATTGATTTACGCGAAAAGCTCTGCCCAGAAAAGCCATTTCAAAAAAGCCTGACACTGAAAGCATGGCGTAATCAAGACCATGTAATGGCGCTGGTCAAAGACAATGGGCTGAACTTATCATACGCCAATCTGCATCATCTTTGGCGACCCTTTTTCACGGTGCATGTAGCAAAGGAACAGCAGTATTACAATCTCTTTCTCGTGGCACAGTTGCTGGAAAAAGTTGGAGGCAAGTGTCAAGTGCATCAGTATTTTAATGGCGAAGGTATGGGCAATGCCATAGAACTGACGTTGCCAGCATGGGACAAATGAGGCAAAACGATTGAAATGATGCGGCGAGCGACATCAAGGAAAGCTGATGCTGCTAAAAAATCCTCTGCAAAAAAAGCACAAGCCAACTCGGCAAAAAAAGCGCAGGCTAAAAGCGCAAAAAAGCAAAGTGCACCCACAAAGCCAGAGCCTGAAAGAAACCCGGTCAAGATTCTATTGGTTGATGATGATAAGCGCATTCGTGAGAGCATTTCACGCGCGCTAACCTTAGCCAACTATCATGTCTTGACGGCAAAATGCGGGCAAGATGCCATTGCGCTTTTTGAGAAAGAAAGACCAGAGGTTATCCTGCTCGATATTCGCCTGCCCGACATTGATGGCTTTGAGGTCTTAAAGGAAATTCATGCCAGAGATGAATTCGCAGAAGTGCTGTTTATCACCGGGCATGGTGACATGAACTTGGTCATCGATGCCATGCGAGCAGGCGCATCAGACTTTATTCCCAAGCCGCTGCAACTGGAGTATATCATTGAGGCGATTAACTCGGCTGAAAAGCGGCTAAGAAAGAAAATGCAAAATGCTCAAGGGCTGTCCTTACGCATGGCAACGCCAAAAAAAGTCGAAGTCAGAGCATTTGGCAATCTGTGGATGCGCCTTGGGGAAAAAGTCATTCTGCAGCGCGATTGGCTATCGCCAAAGACACGCGATGTCTTCAAGCTACTCTTGATTAATCACCGCAAGCTGGCAAGAACCGAAGAATTCTACGAAGTGCTCTGGGCAGATACACGCCGAGAAAGCGCAGAAATTGGGCTCTACACGGCGATTTCATACATCAGAAGAATGTTTGAGCCAGAGCTGGCGACGGCAAAAGACTCTCGCTATGTGCTAAATCATAGCGGCGGGTATGAATTGCGTTTGGGTGGCGCCGAAAGCGACTACGATTACGATGTAGAGCGATTTCTGAGTCTCTATGCCCAAAGCCGGCACGCTGGTAGCTTGGAGCCCCTACGCGCTGCCGTCGAGCTCTACACCGATGATTTTCTCAAAGATGATGTCACGCTGACCCCAGTAATTGAAGAGCGCGAGCGACTGCGCGATAGTTACCTCAACGCACTCATTACGCTGGGACGCAACGATTTGGCGGCAGGACGTTTGGAGGAAGCGCTCTACTACGGTCAGAAAATCACCAAAGCAGATTTGCTGTATGAGGCAGGATATGAGATTCAAATCCAAGCCTATCTCAAGCAGGGATATGTGACAAAGGCAAAGCGCATCTTGGAAAACTGTCGAGAAATCTACCTTGAGGAATTAGGCGTGCCAGAGCCGCAGCGCTTGACCATGCTTTTACCCCAAAACATATAAAAAATAAAAGTCGCGCCCGTAAGCCGAATTCTGTTACCCCGACAAAGTCAGGGCGGCAGTCATTTCTCTATGCGACCTACCCGGAAGCTCCTGCCAAGGCAGATTGAGCTGGCTACCCTCTTTTCAGCGATTGGTCATCACTGAAAAAGCTTCCCTATTTAGTCTTGCATCGGAGAGGTTTGCATAGCTTGCTTCATTGCTGAAGCAACTGGTGGTCTCTTACACCACCTTTTCACCCTTACCGCGTGCTGTGGTGTCAGCACGTGGCGGTATGCTTTCTGTTGCACTGCTCTGTCGAGACAGAATTGCTTCTGCTCGCCCGAACTTGTGTTTCCCAAACGGAAACCTTGTTCGGCATCCTGCCATGCGATGTTCGGACTTTCCTCAGCGCAAGGAGCCTTGCGCTGCGACTGCCACAGCGCGACTGGGCAAAAGTTACGAAATCTCAAAAAAAGCGTTACATGAGCGGAAGCACGCCAACTTAGAAGCTGGTCATAAAAACGGATTAGAGCATTTCTAATGTTTAGTGTTACACTTTCGTATTTTTCAGTTTCAAGGTCGCAGTGCCAGTAGAACAACCAAGAACGGAAACTTTAGCACATCATGCATAAATTTCGACGCTCCATTGAGATTGAAGCACCGATTGAGAGAGTGTTTCACTTCCATGACAATCCCGAAAATTTGCTTAAAATCACCCCAAAAGAGGTAAAAGTTGAACTCTTGAAGGCAACTGCACCGGGCAAAGGGCAACAGGTCAGCATCGTGGTCACACAGTTTGGCTTTTTCAAAAGTCATTGGGACGTAGAAATCACCGAATATGAGCCGCCGTATCGAATGGTAGATGTGGCACATCGTAGCCCGTTCCGCAAATGGCGACAAGAACGGCTCTTCGAAAAGCTCAGTGAAGGGCGTACCAGAATGACCGACTGCGTCGACTACGAACTGCCCGCAGAAGCCCTTACCGATATTTTTGCAGGAAAGTTTATAGAGCATGAAATTGAAAAGATGTTCAAGCATCGTCAAGAACAAACCAAAGCCTGCATTGAAGAGCAAGAGCGAAAGGCAAAAGCGGCAGTGCAAAGCGCAAAGGAAACAATTTCTTAATGTTGAAAAACTTGAAACCTAAGTTGCAGAGAAGCTAAATTTCTCCACAAAAACTCTACCACCATGTCTGAATCGCAAGAAAGAGGAGGGCTAACGCCGCAAGAGTGGAAAGATTTGCAAGTGCAAATTGCAGAACTCTTCGATATCACCTTGCGCTACGCTGAAATTGTCGCAAAAGAAAGCGACAAAGTTTGGGACCGAGACCGCCCGAAGTTTGTCAAACCAAAGGATGCGTCGGTTGATGATGCCCTAGCAGAGTATCAAAAGCGCTTGCGAGAATTTGAAGATGAACGCCAAAGGGCTTACGAGAAAAACTATAGCCGCATCAAAGCCGATAGCTTCGACCGTGTCGTCAAGATTGAAAAATATGTGGAACGGCTGGCGGCGGCAGTCGGTGTAAACTTCTCCGTAGGTCCCGACCGAAAAAAGTAGCACCCTAAAGCCGAAGAGCCGTAGCCAAGTGAAGAGCTCTAACCGTGCTACCAGCTTGACGCAAACCATACTGCAACTGCAAAAGACAGCCAGGGTTGGCACTGACAACCAACTCTGCACCAGTTCGTGCAATCGCCTGAACTTTTTCGGCTAAAAGCTCTTCTGCAAACTTGGGTTGCATCAGGTTGTAAATGCCGGCGCTGCCGCAGCACCGCGGTGAGTTAAGCTCGAGCACACTGCCAAACTTACGCCGAAGTAGCGCACGCGGTTCCTCACGAAGTTTCTGCCCATGCTCCAAATGACAAGCGTCTTGATAGGTTACTTTTCTATTAACCTTATTCGGTTGAAAATCGCGAGCAAGCAAAATTTGCGATAAATCCTTCACGCGTTTTGAGAAAGCCAACGCCTGAGCATATTCGGGCTCATCAGGTGAAAATAGGTCGGGATAGTGCTTCATCATCGCCCCACAGCCAGCAGAGTTGACGGCAATCCATTCGGAACCAGCAAAAGCATGAAGATTTCTTCGTGCCAATTCTTTGGCTTCTGCAAGAAACCCATTGTGCGCATGAAGCGCGCCGCAGCAATACTGTGCTTCAGGCACAACTACGCGCAATCCAACACTTTCAAGCAGTGCAACGGAATCGTGATGCACATCGGCAAAAGCCGTGTTCATGATGCAGCCCGAAAGAAATAGCACGCTTTCGCCAGAAGAAGAAGTGGGGTTTTTATAGGTCTCATCAAAAAATTGTGGCGAGAAGCGAGGCGCAAGCGCATACATGCGGCGCAACGCTTTAGGCAAGAGCCGTTCCAATGGCAAGCGTTGAGAAAAGGCAATCAGTCGCGAGGCTTGCTTAAAGCGTTTGGGATTCATGAAAAGATGTCGCATCGCCAGCGAAAGCAAGCGCATAGACCAAGAAGGGCGTGGGGACAAGGCTTGCACAACCAGCGTTTTAGCAGACTCAAAAATCTTCTCATACTCAACTCCGGCGGGACATGCCGTCTGACAAGCTAAACACCCCAAGCAGGTATTGATAGAATCGGCAATGTCGGCGAGATGTTCAGGTGCGGAAAGCCTCTCTTCAAACAAAGCGCGCGTCAGCTGAATGCGCCCACGCGGTGAGTAGCGCTCAAGCTCGGTGAGAGTGTAGGTCGGGCAGTGCGGCAAGCAAAATCCACACTGCATGCAGTTGAGTAGCATCTCATCCGTAATCAGCGGCAAAGTTGGCGCCAGCGAAGTGCTCGGTGGCGTAGCGGATGGGAACGACGGTGGTGTAGCCGAATCGGCGGAAGCATTAAATGCAGAATTTGGATTTGACATAAATCAAAGCTTTTCTAAGATGAACTGTGTCATTAACTGATGCAAGTGAAAACGCGCCGGTCCGCGAATGCCATGATACTGTTCAGGATAGAACATAGTGTAAAATAGCTTGCCAGACTCTTGGAGTTTCTTGGCGAAGGTAGCAGAGTTCTGGAAATGCACATTGTCGTCCAGTGTGCCATGAATGAGCAGAAAATGCCCTTTGAGTTTATCGGCATAAGTGAGCGGCGCAGAAATTTCATATCCTTTGGGATTGCGTTGTGGGGTATCCATGTAGCGTTCGGTATAGATGGTGTCGTAGAACTTCCAGTGCGTGACAGGCGCGCCAGCAATGCCTAATTTGAAGACCTGTTCGCCTTGTGCATTGCCATATGTCATGCACATTGATGCCATGTAGCCACCGTAGCTCCAGCCGTAGATGCCAATGCGGCTTCTATCCACAAAAGGCAGAGAGGCAAGAAACTTTGCGCCTGCAACTTGGTCTTCGGTCTCAAGGATACCAAGCTGCTTGTAAGTCTGTTTCTTGAAGGCGGCGCCACGAAAGCCCGTGCCACGATTATCTACACTAAAGACCAAATAGCCCTGCTGCGAAAGGTAATGATACCAAAGGCTCACGCTGCCCCAGAGGTTACGCACAGTCTGCGAGCCGGGACCACCATAGACATGCATCAGCACAGGATACTTTTTGGTCGAATCAAAGTTAGCGGGCAAAAGTAACCATGCGTTGAGGGAAATGCCACTGGGATTCTGAAACGTCAAAAATTGCACTTTGCCCATCGCATAATCGGAGAGAGTTTTTTCTAAAGCGGCATTGTTTTCTAACTCACGCACCAAAGACCCATCTTTTTTGCGCAAATAAAACTTTGGTGGCGCGCTGACGCTCGAGTAAGTGTGAGAGTAAAGCGACCCATCAGGCGAAAAAGTTGCACTATGCGTGCCGGGTTCGCTGGTCAGCTTTTTCAAATCGGTGCCATCGAACTTGACTGAATAAAGATGGCGTTCTAAGGGACTTTCTTTGGCAGAAGTGAAATAGAGTGTCTGCTGCGGCTCATCGACATACACCAAGGCATCGTCATCGAACTCGCCTTTGGTTAATTGGGCTTTGAGTGAGCCATCATAGCCGTAGAGGTAAAAGTGCTGATAGCCATCACGGTCAGAACTCCAAATGAAGCCATCTGACAGAAATTGGTAGGCATCATTTTCTACTTCAATCCAAGCATCGCTGCGCTCGGTGAGAATCAGGCGCGATTGTTTTTGTTCAAGGTCGTAGAAGAAGAGCTCCAATTGATTTTGCTGACGGTTCAAGCGCTGGTAGGCAAGGCGCTTGGCATCGGGTAGCCAATCTATGCGAGGAATGTAGATGTCGGGATTATCCCCCAAATCAATGAAGACCGGTTGGGGACGACGAGTATCGACGCTGACAACCCCAATTTTGACACGTGAATTTTTATCCCCGGCTTTCGGGTAGCGATATTCAAGAAACGAAAGGTAAAGCGAATCATACTTTGCAATTTTGAATGCTGGCACTTGGCTTTGGTCGAGTTGCCAGAATGCGATGTGTTTGGAATCGGGCGACCACTGCCAGCCATCAATGATGGAAAACTCTTCTTCATACACCCAATCAAAAACTCCATTGAGAATGTTTGCATTGCCGTCACGCGTGAGCTGGATTTCCTTGCCTGACGCAATGTCATAGACGAAAAGGTTTTTATCGCGCACATAGCCGACTTTTTTGCCATCGGGCGAAAGTTTGACGATTTCATATTCGCCTTTCGTGCTGGAGAGTTTGCGAACGAGTTTAGTTTTGCAGTTGTAGAGATAGACATCACCGCCAGTTTTGAGCCTTCGTGCAGGCAAAGCGCCAGTCAGCAAGATGTGTTCTTTGTCGCGGCTGATTTCAAAATGGGCAAAGTCTATGGGTCTGCCGAAGAATTTGAGGTCTTCGCCACGAGCAAGAATTTCTTTTTCGCCAGTCAGCGCATGGATGAGAACAATTTGAATGCTCTTGGTAGCGTCGTCGGCTTCAAGGGCGGCGTATCGCTGGTCACTAAACCAGTTGAAGCCTTCGACAAAACGCGGCAGAAATTTGCGCGATTTGAAAATTTCTTCAAGTGAGAATTTTTTTTGCTGGGCAAAAGACTCAACGCTTACCCAGAGAAAGAGGCAAGCAAGAAGAAGACGACTCATGGTTTGGATGACGAGTTTTTTGATGTTGTCTGAAACAAACTCTTCCATTCTTGTTCGGAAAGATACGTTTTTATGGAGGAGGGCAGAGCAATTTTTTGGACAAGTGCTTCACGCTCGATGTGCGAAGGGTGCGTGGAGAGGACTTGAGGAATTTCGAAACTGCTGCTGCCCAAGCGCTTGAGAAGTTGTGGTAAGGCGTGAGTATTGAGCCCGGCGATTTGCAAGGTTTCAAGGGCGAACTGGTCGGCTTCAAGTTCTTCTTGGCGGCTGTAAGAAAGTTCAAGCAAGTTGGAGCTTTGGCTGAGCAAAATACCCGAAAGGCTTTGTGTATCGCCAAGGAGAATCGAGAGCATGGCGGCAAAGAGCACGTTGCGCAAGAGTCTCTTTGAGCCATGTCGAAGAACGACATGCCCAGCTTCGTGCGCAAGCAGTCCAAAAAGTTCGCTCTCGGTGTGAATTGAGTCCATAATCCCGCGATAGACCACAATGTAGCCGCCCGGCAAAGCAAATGCATTTTTAATGGTTCGGTTTTCTACAATCGTGATTTGAAGATGCAGCGAGGTATCCTGTCGCCAGCTTGAGATAAGGTTAGCACATTTTTGCAGGGTGGCTTGTGTTGCCGAGTCCTTGCAGACGCGCTCGGTGTAGAGAGCTTGTGCCAAGGCAGATTCGCCAAGGGCGCGTTCGAGTTGAGGCGGGATGCGTGCTGCACCCCATGAAACCATGGCTTGAAGCCCAAGCGTGAAGAACAAAATCCCCACAACGATGAGCACGCCAAAGAAGATGAGCACGCTAGCATAAGAGGGAGTTTTGAATGAGCGGCTGGGCACAAAAAAGCCATAGCGTTCAAGTGCCGCAATGCCAGATGGGTCAGAGAGCATCACAACACTGCCACCCAGTGCTTCAGCCGTGATTTTGACAAATGCCGTATTGGGCTGCTCGCTGATGTGAAAAGCGCCCACAGGAAGCTCAATCTGGAGCTGATTGCCAAAAAGTGCAAGACCTGTAGCCGTGATGTGTATCGAAATGCTTTCTGGAAGTGCCGCTTGAGGGCGAAAAAGTTGTGCTGAACCTTGCCAATCTAAATGAGCTTGCATCTCCTGCGAAAAATCATACAAATTGACAGGCGCTCACGATTGAAGCGCACCTTAAAAACGCACCACGAGCCTGTAAAATTTAGCATACATGCAAGCGAGGCAAAAAAGAAAATGTGCGATGATAAAACGGATGCTCCAACTGCGGCAGCCTTAAGTGCCCAATATCCAAGCCAATTACAGACCATGTATTGGTGCTGACATTAAAGCGCACGACCACACTGGTTGGAGCCGGCGATGACGCACCAGGATTAGATGGAGAAAAATTCCCGCCGATGAAAACATCCTGACCTGAAGACGCAATCGCATAGACTTCGTTGTTAATGCTACTGGTAGAACTAAACACAGACCATGCGTTGCTCGTGAGGCTATAGCGTGCAATGTAGCTTGCCATGACGGGGGAGGTAGCCCCTAAGTTTGCTTTGGTAAAAAAGCCGCCAACGAAGAGAGACTCGCCCAGCACGGCGATAGCATTGACGGCGCCATTGACGCCATTGCCCGGTGCCGTGCCTAAGGTTGACCAAGTGTTTCTGGCAGTGTTGAATCGTGCAATATAATTTGCCGTCATAGGAGAGCCTGCATTGACTTGCGTAAATTCACCACCGATGAAGACATCTTCGCCTGAGACGGCAATTGCATAGACAGCAGGTTGAGACGCACCACCAATGCCGCTACCAGAGCCTAAGTGCGACCATTGATTTGCCTTGGTGTGAAAGCGGACGATACCAGTTGCCCTAAGCGAGGCGTGACCGGTAACTTGAGTAAAATCGCCACCGATGAAAAGGTCTTCGCCTAAAGTTGCAAGTGCATACACCACGCCGTTGACCCCAGACGAGCCCAAAGCACTCCACGCATTGGTCTTCGTGTCGAAGACGGCAACATGGTCTGCAGATATGGGAGATGCGCCAGCATTGGCTTGTGTGAAGTCACCGCCGACAAAAACAAGATGATTGAATGCGGTGATAGCATAGACGCGCCCATTGACGCCGTTGCCCGCGTCTGAACCAAGCGCCGACCACGTGTTCGTGCGGATATCGAAGCGAGCAATGTTACTAACCGATATAGGAGAGGCAGAACCAGCATCAGCTTGTGTAAATTCGCCGCCAATGAAGAGGAAGTTGCCTGAAATAGCAATCGAGCGCACTTCGCCATTTAGTCCATTGCCTGACCCCAGAGCAGACCAAGTGTTCGTAGGTGCATGAAAGCGCGCAATGTAGTGTGCAGACACGCTGGGCGAGCTATTAACAAGTGTAAAATTGCCGCCGACATACCAGTTCCCAGCGCCATCGGTTGCAATGGCGTAAATGATGCCGTTGCCGCCGTCTGGCGATAAAAAAGTCGGAAAAGAGGAAATCGGCAGCGTCGGTCTTTGATGCGCTGAAGCATGCGGACAATTGGGTTCATCATCGTTCGCAAGGTGAGTGCAGGATGCAGCATCGGCATCATGTAGCGGGTACGGGTCAAGCGATTGCGCTGTGGCAACGCCAAGTGAGAGAAGCAGAAATGCAAGGAGTGTAGAATAACTTAACATAGTCATAGTTAATTTGGTTGTAAATGTAGTGTGCTAAATCAGGTTGAGCGGCTCTGCTTGTCAAGCGATGCAAGGGCGCTGGTGCATCACTGCGCGGCCTCTCGTGCAATTGTAAAGAAGTTAAAAAGTCTATGCAATTAAGCAAAGTGACTTAGAGCATAGATTCTGAAAACCATGCAAGGGTAACGGTTGATTTTAGGAGACAATTTTGTATAAATTTTTAAGCGATTACACTAACCTAACTTGACGGCATAGAAGATATGCAGCAAAAGAAACCGAATCTCATTTTCTTGACAGGATTTAGCACGGCTGGTAAATCCACGATTGGACCTATCCTTGCCAATTCGTTAGGCTATGGCTTTATCGATATTGATAAGGCGATTGTGGAAAAAGAAAAAAAGTCGGTCGTGGAAATTTTTAGCGAGAAAGGAGAAGCCTACTTTCGGCAGTTAGAGTATGAAATTTTGCAGCAATGTGCGCAGGCAGAAAATTTGGTGGTTGCCTTAGGCGGCGGGACACTGGAAAACGACAGAAGTTTTCAGATTGTCAAAGACTCTGGCACGCTCATCTACTTGAAGTCGGAAGTAGACACTTTGACAAAGCGTTTGGCAAACAAAGACGACCGACCGCTAATGAAAGCTGAAAATGGAGAGCGGCTGTCGGTGGAAGATTTGCATCGGCGTGTGCAGCAATTGTTGATGAGTCGTGAAGAGCGCTATCAAAGCCATGCGGTGATTTCTATTGCGACCGACCAAAACCCAATTGGAAAAACAGTAGAAATGCTGACTCGCCAAGTGGAGCAATACCAAAAAGAGCAATTGCGCCTATCTGAAAAATAAGATGGATGGGAATGATGAAGTTCGCTTTCAATGAGTAAAGTCATCTTTACACATGCACTTGCCGATGATTTGGAAGCATACTGCCTAAGGCAGGCTTTGCCAAAGAAGGTCGTGCTGTGTGTAGACAAATACATTGACACGCACTTTGGCGTTGCGCTACATTTGGAGCTAAGAAAAAAAAATTTTGCGGCGCACAAAAGTGTCATACCCGCCAGCGAGCGCAGCAAGTCGCTTGCGATGGCAAACAAGCTCTATGGCGAATGGCTGGCTGCTGGAGTAGATAGAAGTTATCTTGTCGTGGCGATTGGCGGCGGGGTCGTAGGAGATTTAGCTGGTTTTGTGGCGGCAAGCTACATGCGAGGCTTGCGGCTGATTCACGTGCCCACGACACTTTTGGCAATGGTGGATTCGGCAATTGGTGGCAAGGTCGCCGTCAATCATCGCGCTGGAAAAAATCTGATTGGGTTTTTCTACGATGCCGAACTGACGCTCATCGATACTGCGTTTTTGCGCTCACTGCCCGAGCGCGACATGCACTCGGGATTGGCAGAAGTGCTCAAATACGCACTTATCGGAGATGAAACATTTCTCACATTTTTGGAAAAGCATTTTGAAGCCATTCTTGCACAGCGACCGCCCTTGCTGACCGCCATCAAAAAAAGCGTAGCGGCTAAATTGCGCATTGTCAGGCAAGATTTTAGAGAAACAAAAGGACTGCGTGCAACACTCAACTTTGGACACACCTTTGCGCATGCCTTGGAAAAACTGGCGCATTACAAATACCTTCGCCATGGTGAAGCCGTGCTATGGGGCATGCTGTGTGCCTCGGCACTGTCGTGGCGTTTGGGAAAAATTACTGCCGAAGACTTGAAGCGTATTGCGCAAATGGTCGCGCGTTTCAAAATAAAGGAGCAGATTGCAAAAGCATACTTCCTTGACCAAACTGAATCGCAAATTGTCAGTGCCATGCAAGCCGACAAGAAAAAACAAGATGGGCAGTTGCGCTTCGTCTTGTTGGAAAAAATCGGTCAAGCGTCTTTGTCAGATGAGCCAGTAGAAATGCACGAGGTTTGTCAGGCAATTAAGGATGCAAAGGCGCTATGGAAACATGCAGGCAACGCATAAAAGAGACCAAAACGGTATGTCAAGCTCACAAAAAGATACGCCAATAAAAATCGTAGGGCGCTGGTTTTATCGCATTGTGCTGACGCTCATTATTATTCAAATCGTGTTGGCGTTGGGGTCGTGGGCAAAAAGCTGTTTCTATTTCTGACGGTCTTCGCCAAGCCGCACAACCCCTACGCGGAATGGTGCTTAGGCGCGCAAAAGCGAGCGAGCAATCACAA
>Ga0308414_1002607_pt1 | contig 11741 bp, 7 predicted proteins | sample HotsprSampleOS50_FD_205667 | JGI IMG/M metagenome (GOLD analysis project Ga0308414, IMG submission 205667) | Hot spring phototrophic mat microbial communities from Octopus Spring, Yellowstone National Park, Wyoming, United States - 20090730_OS50 ... | reverse complement strand
GCTTCGGGTAATTTGGAGCGCACGGCAATGCTGGTGGGCAGGTAGGGACGGGGGGTCATGTCCCCTTGCCAGTACTGGTACAAGTCAACCGCAGGCATTTTCCCCGTGTCTTCTTCAATCTCCAGACCATAGGGTTTGCCTGTCACAGTTTCCCACAGCAGGTCGCCCAACAGCAGGGTGGTAAAAATTTCGGCGGTGGGTACGGCAAACTGAAAATCTCCTGCTTGAAGCAACATACACCTGACTAGCATTTGCGGCACAGGTATCTGAATGGTAAAGGTAGTGCCTTTGCCAAGTATGGTATTTAGCTCAAGCTTTCCACCCATTGAGGCGATCTGACTAGCCACCACATCCATGCCCACACCCCGACCCGATACATCGGTTACCGCTTTGGCGGAGGTAAACCCAGGCTGGCAGATCACAGCAAGGAGCTTTTGGGGGGTGGAGGTGTCAGTCAAGGGCAGTCCTTTGCTCTGGGCAATGCTGGCAATTTTGGTGGGATCAATCCCTTTGCCATCATCCTTGATTTGCAGAATGAAACTGTTGCCCCTGCGTGTCAGAGCTAGTTCGATTCTGCCATGTGCGGGCTTGCCCAGTTTTTCCCGCTCCTCTTTTGACTCCAAGCCGTGATCGTAGGAGTTGCGGATCATGTGCAGTAGCACTGGCTCAAGGTTGCGCAGAGTACCTGCATCCATCTCAATTTTTTCCCCAGTGACATACATCTGGGCGGGTTTACCCATGCGAGTAGTTAAATCCCGTAAAATCCCCCTTGCCCGAAAACTTAGGGATTCAAAGGGCACAAGGCGGCTTTCTTCGATGGTCTGTTGCAGGTTGCGCAGGCTGGTGTCTAGTTTTTGCAGGCTGTCAGTGGTACGCCGTGCAAATTCCCCCGTTTCCGAACCTAGCTCAATAAGGCGCAGGCTAATTTCTAAGAGGCGGTTGATGGCGGTGTAGCCCTTGCGATAGCCTTCTAGCTGTAAACCGCTTTTGGTGGCGGCGGCATCGGTGAGAGCGTAGTCGTCCTGTACTTCTCGCAGTTGGGTGATGTATTGCACGCTGTCTTGGGCAAGGGAAACTAGGGGTAGTAGGTTGTTCTGTACTGCCTGATAGAAGCCCTGGGCGGCGCGGGTGGTCATCAGGGTTTCAATTAAGTATTGGGAAGAGCGATCCAAGCGTTCCAAGGGAACGGGGATTTGAATGTCGGGGGCAGTTTCGGCGGGCTTGGGTTTGGGGGGAATTTTGCTGATGCGGGCAAATTCTTGCTCGAGGGTTTCCGCAGGCTTGGGGGTGGCGATCGCCCCGCCCACTTTTGCCGCTGATTTGAGCATTTGCAGGTAGGGTGTCCACTGTTCACGCCATACTTTGAGGGACTGCTGGCACAGTTCTTTGCCCTGCTGAATTAGCTCTGCCCACTTGGGACTGAAGTTCATCTCAGCACCGATCTCGGCGAGTTGTTGTAGGGTTGCCTCTGCGGTGGCGATCGCTTCCGCAGGCACAGTTCCTGTTTCAGGCAATTGTTCTAAAGCCATTTCCAGCTCGAGCACCACTAGATCAAAGCCCTGTGTTGCAAATTCTTGCCACAACTGCCGCTGTTCGTTCCACTCGGAGAGATATACTTCCTTGACGGTGTTGTGCAGGCTAATGATGCGATCGGTGATAGTGGTGGGTTTTTCGTGGTCGGGCAGTTGCAGTCCACCGATGAGCAGTTCCCCTGCTTCAGTGAGGATTTGCTGGAGGCGACCGTCTGCTAGAGGGGGCGCAGTTTCGAGGTAACGCAGGTCAGAGAGCAAGTCCTCGAGGACGGCGGCAATCTGGCGAATGGCATCGGCTCCTACGGTTGCTGAGTTGCCTTTGATGGTGTGAATGGAGCGATAGAGTTGGGTGATGTCTTTTTGCCATGTTTCGGCGCTGAGCCGTTGCACGGTGCTGACATAGGTTTGCACATCCTGTTCGGTGTCGATGTTGAACAGTTTGCGCAATTCCAACGCCATCGGGTCTAATTGCTTGACTGGTTGTACTTGGACTGGTTCTGCTGATACCTTCCCCCCGCATTTGGCAGAGGCTTTGAGTTTACTTAAATAAGGTCGCCAATGCTGATGCCACTGCTCGGCTTGAGTGTGCTTCAACAGTGCTTCACTCTGATCTAGGAGATTTGTCCAACCTTCTGCCATCTGCATTTCTGCGCCGATCGCCCGCAGTTCAGCGATCGCCTGTCGGGCAATTTCCACCGTCTCCGCTGGCACTGTTCCCTCTGGGGGCAGTTCATCTAGCGCCATATCCAAGTCGAGGGTGACTAGATCAAAGCCCTGCTCGGCAAACTCCTGTTGCACCATCAGCATTTCGCTCCAGTCGGGGAGGTACTGCCGTTGCACTTGCTGGCGCAGTTCCCTGATCCGCTCTACCGACGCTGTGGGAGCAGTCTCCTGATCCATCTCCACACTGGCGATCAGTAGTTCTCCCGCTTCCATGAGAATGCCCACCAGTCCGCCATCGCTCAATTCTGGGGCGGGGTCGAGGTAGCGCAGGTCGGATAGGAGGTCTTCCAGTACGGTAGCGACTTGTTGAACTGCTGTAAAACCTACGGTTGCTGAACTGCCCTTGATGGTGTGTACGGCACGGTAGATGGAGTTAATGTCTTCTTTCCAACTGGTGGGGTTGAGTTGTTGGACAGTGCTGATGTAGGCTTGCAGATAGGTTTGGGTATCTACCGCAAATAGTTGCCGCAGTTCGGCTTGGAGATGTTGATCGTTCATGCTAGTTTCCTCACTGGGGTAGGCGAAACTGAGTGATGGTCTGACTCATCTGATCCAGTTGCTGGCGCAATTCCAGACTTTGGCTGTGAGTCATTTGCGCTTGTAGGATAATGCTCTGGGTAGCTGAAGCTAGGAGTTGGGCGGAATCTAGGGATTCACTCAGGGCTTGCTCGATGGCTTCATTGACGGTCAATACCGCCTGCTCCACCTGCGCTACTTGGTCAGAGACCTGTTTCAGATAGTCAAAGCTCTGGCGAGACTGATCCACACTTTGGGTAAATTGCGCCACTAGATTGCTGACATCTTGCACATCTTTGTCAATCCCTGACACTACCACCTCCACGAAACCTGTGCGCTGTTGCAGAACTATCAGCCCTTGGTTAGTTTGGGTGGCGAGGTTATTCACCTGTGAGGCGATCGCCGCAAATTCCCGTGCCACACTAGCAAACTGGTCGGGTTCCCTCTGCTCCAATGCCCTTGCCGCCACCATGGAGGCATTCATCGCCAGCACTTGGGTTAGGGAAGCGAGGCGTTTTTGATCTAGCACAAACTGCTTGGCGAGGTTCACGAATTCATTGAGACTGCGGATGCGTTGCACAATCAGGGCTGTGCCCTGTTGCAGGGAGTTGATGGAATCCCGTAGGCTCAGCATCCCTTGCTCTCCCTCTTGCACAGCGAGTTTGGCAAGTTGGCTAGTCTGGCTGGCAATCTGCTCCTGCTCTTGGGTGGATTGCACTAGCTGGACGATGCGCTGAATTTTGGCTTGGGTTGCTTGCAGGGAGGCTTGCTGGTGTTGGGCTTGGCTGGTTAACTCGTGGGCGAGGGCTTGCAGTTGATCCATGTCTTTGATCAACGCCTGCGATCGCTGGGACAATCCTTGCAAAGTTTCCGCAATTCTGGCGATCGCCTGCTTAATACTATCAATTACAAAACTAGAGGATTCCGCCTCAATCACCAAGTTGCCCTGTGCCACCTGACGCAAAATCTGCACAATTTGCTCCACATCCGCTTGGAGTTGCGGATCGGAGACAGCGGTCTTAGTCTGGGCAAAGGCTGTCAGAGAGTCAATTTTGTCCACAAATTCCTCTAACAGATTGGCAAGGGTGGCGACATCATCACCGCTGACATCTAGGTCATACTCGGGTAAGTAGGCTTGGGCAAATTGATAGGCGATCGCCCGCAAACTCTCAAGGGACTTGGTAGCTTTACGGATATGGGCTTGGGCGAAGAAGAAACCAACACCCAACACCGTGATCCCCAAGCCAATAGCGGAAACTAAGCCGAGGAGGAAATTTTGGGGCTGACTGGTCAAAATGAATGCTAACAAAGAAACAGCGATCGCCCCAAGGGCAACTAAAGTAATCTGAGTAACTGTAGCCTGTACTTGTTGGCGAAGGAGGGAGGGCTGTGTTTGCAATAGCAGAGGAGATTCCGCAGGTCTAGTGCGTTTTTTGGGGAACTTCTTAGCTTTGGTCATAACCTTAGTTCTTTTCCTCCACTAAAAAGTCGATGTTGAAGGGGGTAGTCCCGTCATCCTCTGTCAAGGTGGGCATAAATTCCTTAAAATCATCTTTAGCAAATTGTCCAGCCTCCTCGGTTGGGGGGGTAAGTTCTGCCACTAGAGCATCAAATTCAGAATTCATCGGTAATTCTGGCTCAGCAGAAGCATTGGCAGTCAATAACTCCAGATCATTGTCGATGTTACTTTCAACCTGTGGCTCCAACTCCTGCGCTAAATTTGCGGCATCTGTGGAGAAGTCTTCTATTCCCAGAGGGCTGGCGTTGTCATCTAACTCGAGATCGTCAAAATCCACTACAGCCACATCATCTGCCTTGGAATCAAGAGCAACGCTGAAATCAAGCAGTTCTAGATCGTCCTCTTGAGGCTCCAACTGCTGGGCTGGCTCGCTGTGGGGAGCAGTTTCCACACTTGCTTCCGTAGTAACGGCATCATCTAGTTCCAGATCGTCAAAGTCCACCATGTCGGCATCTTCGGCATCAGGATCAAGGGCAAGGCTAAAATCCGCCAGTTCTTGTGGGTCTAACTGCTGGGCTGGGGTGCTTTGGGGAGCAGTTTCCACTGAAGGCAATGCCCCACTTGTTTCCAGACTCGTTTCCTTAGTAACGGCATCATCTAGTTCCAGATCGTCAAAGTCCACCATGTCGGCATCTTCGGCATCAGGATCAAGGGCAAGGCTAAAATCCGCCAGTTCTTGCGGGTCTAACTGCTCGTCTGGCTCGCTGTGGGGAGCAGTTTCCACACTTGCTTCCGTAGTAACGGCATCATCTAGTTCCAGATCGTCAAAGTCCACCATGTCGGCATCCTCGGCATCGGGATCAAGGGCAAGGCTGAAACCCGCCAGTTCTAGATCATCTTCTGATGCTTCAAGGTCTGACTGCTCAGTTTGATAAGTAACGGCAGAAGGAGCAAACTCCTCATCTTCCTCTAGCTCAACACCACCCACATCTTCAGCAGTGGCAATGGGCATTGCATCCTGATCGGCATCGCTGATCTCGCTGGTAGTAGATTCTGAGTAATCTGCTTCGGTGTAGTCAAAGTCATCATCTTCATAATCGTCTTCCGCAAGTTCCTGATCAAGCAGGCGATCGCTAACTTCTTCAGAAGCAATGTCGTAGGTTGCCACTGAGTCGGCGGAGGCTTCGGCACTAGCCAAGATACTCTCAGGCAGACGGAAGAAGCGAATCCCTGCCAGCAGTTGTTGGGCGATACTACCCATAGTCTCCGCCTTTTGCCTCGCTGTAGCGGTTAGATTGGCGGTTTGTCCTGCTAGGGTGGCAATTTCGCTCATGTATTTTGCCGTAGAATCGGCGGCGGTGGCGATCTCCAGCGATGAACCCGTGACGCTCTGTCCCACTCGCACCACCTGCTCAGTTACTTGGCGCACGCTCTGGAATGCGGTGGCGGATTGTTCTACCCCTGATGTAAAGCCTGCCACCAGACCGCCTAAGCCCTGCACTTCCGTATCTACCGCCGACACCACCGCCTGAATTTGCCCCGTGCGCTGGCGCAGGAGGGTCAAGCCTTGGTTGGTTTGGGTAGCTAGGGCATTTACCTGTTCGGCGATCGCCTCAAATTCCCGCGCCACACCAATAAACTGCTTGGGGTCTCGCTGTTCGGCGGCACGGGCGGCTACTAGGGTAGCGTTGATCGCCAGCACCTGCGTTAGAGAAGCGATCTGGCTCTGGTCTTGCACAAACTGTTCTGCTAGACCGACAAATTCCCCCAGAGTTTTCATTCTCTGCACAATTTGTGCGGAGCCTTTTTGCAGTACGGCAATGCCTTCAGTCAGTTTAGTAATGGCGGACTGGGCACTTTCTACAGTTTTTTGTACTTCTTGCAGAGCTTGGTTGGCAATTTTTACCTGCTCTGCGGAGCTTTTGGCAGAAGCCGCCACCTGCTCTGTCAAAGCTGTACCCTGAGCCACTGACTGCGCTTGATCTACTGTATTGGAAGCTACGGTGCGCGCTAGTACCTGCAATTCCTCTGCCCCCGTTGCCACCTGTTGCGCTGTGGCTAACACACGGGCAATGGTTTCGGCAAGGCGTTCCCGCAGGCGGTTCAGAGTGTCTGCCACCAGACCCGTAGCGCGATCGCTCACTTCCGCTTCCACAGTCAGATCGCCCTCCTCAATGGAGGATACCACTTCTAACAAAATGCCCACTTCCTGCTCGCTGGCTTCCGCTTCCTGTTGCAGTTCAGCGGCAACTTTTTGGCGTTCTTCTGCCTGCACTGCACGGGCGGTCTCTTCTCTAATGTGCTGTTCATGCAGGTCAATTTGGTCAATCAACTTACGGAAGGCAAACTGCAACTGTTCCAGATCATCCCCACTCGCCCCTACCGCAGGTTTACCGCCGCATTCCACAGTCAGGCGATCACACTGCTCCAAAAGAGGACGCACCCTACGCTTCAGATAATTAGCCAGCCAAAGAGCCACAATCGTCAACAGCAGACCCACGCCCGCAGTAGCACCCAAAACAGGCAATAACAGGCGATCACGCACTGTCGCTTCAGGTACTACACCAATAATGCGCCATTGACTACTTCCTAGCTTGCGATAGGCAAATAAATTGCCCCCCTGCTGACTCAGCCCCGCTTCCCTATTGGCGGTTTCCGCCCAAATACTGCGCAGATCGGCTACTTTTTCTACAGTATCTCCAGCGGTGATGCGACTGGGATCAGGCGGAAACAGCAGTAATTTGCCTTCCGCTGAAGTCAATACCAGATAGCTATCTCCCCCCTGATTATTGACCTGTGCCACCAGCTTCTGCACATCCACATCGGCACTGGCAACACCCATCACGCCCTGTTTATCAGTGGTATCAAAAAGAATTGGTGTGCTAAAAGTACTGACTAGGGTTTCTCCCACCTTTACTGGCTCTGTCCAGCCACCAGTTCCCGTTAAAGCCTGCTGTACATAGGTATTATCTGGATTGCTACGACGACTCTTTTGCGGTTGGGGCTGGGTCAGCCAATAGCTAGAAAAAGTAGTTGTGCCACTCACCAGTTGGGGGAATTGTTGGTCTAAACCAAAAGCCAAAACCCCAGAATTAGCAGAACTAATGGTTTGCAACAGCTGATCGTAGGCTTGAGGACTGCGATTACCCAACCGAAATAAAGTTTGCGCCCCCACCGCTAGGGATTGCGTGGCTTGCTGAATGCTGGTCAGCCGCATCTCCAGTGCCTCTGCTTGTGCTGACACCCTCTGCTCTAGCTCTCGTCTAGCACCAGCCAATAGCTCTTGGTAAACCACAAATCCCAGCCCTGCCAAACCTAGCACAGCAGAGCCAAAACTGAAGAGAAGGAGCTTGGCACTCAAGCCACTGCCACCCTGTGGTTTGCTTGCAGTGTCGGCTGATGGCTTTGCGGATTTTGTTTGGGCTACCATAATCTTGCTCTTGAAATTTTTACTAGACTCACTGGACATCAGATCGGGAGTAGCTGTGCCATCTTTGCGGTTGCCACAACTGTAGGGGTAACTGCGCCATTAGAGCGTCCACCGCTAAATGGTCAGAGGAGGGAGTGTATTGCCCAGCGGGAATACTGCTCAACACCCGATCCACCACTAAACCAACCCCTTCCAGTCCCCCTGCTAATGCGGAAAGATGCACCACCGAAAATGTCTCGGATAACATAGCCGATAATTCCCCGAAAACACGGCGCAAAATCACCAGAGGAATGACAGCACCTTGATGATGGATCAAACCAGCGATCACCCGATCATAAAAAGGCACAGCCATAACACTCGAACGATCTACCACAATTATGCTGGATACAAAAGCATCAGGGAATACCACGACTTGCTCTCTACTACCCCTAATACCCGTCAAAATATAGCGATTGTAGGTAGATGCCGCATTCATAGCTATTTAACTTTTTGCTTAACTCTTTGCAGAACTTCCAGCAAGTTATCACGGCTCACGGGTTTGGGTAAATAGTCGTCCGCCCCCGCCCGCTTGATGCCGTAGTCAATCTCTAGTTTGGTGCGTTTGGTAGAGGAGAAGACCACATACTGGCTGGAGGTCTTGGGGTTGGAACGCAATTGCCGCAGAAACTTGTAGCCATCTTGCTCTGGCAAAACAATGTCAAGAAACATGGCGGCATAACCACCGCTGGCGACCTTATCAATTACGCCATCGGTAGATTCACAAATATCCACCTCGTGCCCCAATTCCTTGAGCATAGCACTCAGCAAAGTGCGCTCAGTAGCGCTGTCATCCACAATCAAAAATTTATGCCCCATCGCTTACTTCAACCACCAGTAATTTGCTGTCAAGAGAATTATGCACATAACAATATAGGTGTAAAAATGGCAAAAATACAAGCAAAAAATCGCATTTATACCAGCGCATCTGTAGATAGAGGCGCTAATTCGCGCAATAATTCCCGCAATTCATCACGGAAACGCTCCGTATCTGCCTGCGATCGCGCCTTGGCAATAAAGCGACAGTTAGCCCATCTCGCCCTAAAACTGTTAGTCATATTATTTTCGGCGGTAACTAATACTAGCGGCAGATTTTGCATATCGGGGTGGCGGCGGATTTGCTTGATTAGCTCAAAGCCATTCAATCCAGGCATATTGATGTCGGCAAACACTACATCTGGTTGATAAGACATAATCTTTTGTGTGGCTTGGGTGGCATCCTCGGTCACCTCCACTTGATAGCCCCACCCCGTTAACAAACTGCGGAACTGACTTAATAACAGGGTAGAGTCATCCACAATGAATATTTTGGGTTCTTTGCTAGCTGGAGCAGGAGGAGTACCATCAGGGGTACCTTGCTGATCTTTGACCGCATCTCTTTCAGGTAATTCCAAAATTTTAACAATTTGCTTTTGCGCTAACCGATCCAGCAATACAGCGGTACGGTACAGGGGTTGCTTGAAGGATTCCGCAATTTCGGTGATGCGGTGCTGACCTGTAGTTACTTTGGCAAATAGGGGAAAATTATCATTGCCGACCCGTGCCAGCAGGTTGGCGGCATCCAGTAGCTGAACCCGCTGAAACGGATGCTTGACATCTTGAAACTCCTCTTGCCAACGGCGCACCTCGGGCATAATTGCCTTTTCCAGTTCGGCTATGTTGTGGGCGGGGAGTTCTACCGCTAGATCGGCTGTGGGATACCAAGTAAAGGTAAACCTTTCTTCGAGATGGAGGGCGAGGAAGTTCTCATTGATTACTTCTAACAGCACCTGCTTGGTTTGCTCGGGGAAGCGGCGATAAACTTGGGAAACAAAGGAATAGCAGTAGGGGCGATTGGCTTGCTTTACTTCTATCTCAGGGATGCGGGCAAACTTGATACCTTTGGCGGCAAATTTGGAAACTAGGGTAGGAATGACATAGCCTTCTTGTTCCATAGTGGCAATCCCACCACCAGTTAGTAAAATTTTCCAGTGATGGTGTTTGGTTTCTACATGGAGCACTCCTGTGGAGCGACTCATCACCCGCATTGCAGGTAGTAAAACATTGAGGGTAGCGTCTTTGACGACCTGACCATCAGGAGGTGAACTGGAGTGTTGTCCTACATTTAACTGTGTTGTTGACATAGCGATCGCTTCCAGTCGAGTTTTGAGGTGAGTTATTTACTAGCAGTAATCCCAATTTCACTATAGCAATTTTGGGCAAGAAGCGCAGTCGTATCAAATACATTCTTACCTTACACCAAATTGTCTGTTGGTAGGGGCACAATTTCCCGCAAAATGCCCCGCAGTTGAGTGCGAAACTCTTGCACATGCAGATCGTCATTGCTTTTTGCCTTGGGCAGGAACTTGCAGTGTGCCCAGTTTGCCCGAAACTTGTTTGCCATATTATCAGCGGAAGTAATTAAGACTAATGGCGTATCTTTTAAGGGGGCTTCGCGCCGAATCTCTTTGATCAGTTCAAAACCGCTGATGCCAGGCATATTGATGTCCATAAAGACCAAGTTTGGTTTGCGCTCAAGCATGACTTGACGCACTGTGTAGGGATCACTAATCAAGTGGGTGCGGTAGCCCCAACTCTTCAACAGCTCACCCAACTGCTTCAACTGGATGGGCGAATCATCGACTACCAAAATCTGCGGAATATTCTTTGTCTCTAGGTCATCAGGGGCGGTCTCCTGATCTTGAGTGCGGGCTTGGCGAAACACAAGGGGCAAAATGGCAACGGTACGCAACTCCGCCAGTTTGTCCAATTTTTGGGCGGTACGGGAGATATGTTGCTTAAATTCATCGGCTATTTCGGAAATGCGAAATTTACCGTTGGTCACTTTGGCAAATAGGGGCAGATTGGCGATGGAGCTGGCTTGATCCAGCAGTTGCACTGTCTGATAAGGGTGACGAATATGTTGCAGGAGTTTCCACTGTTGCACAGCCCGCTTGGCGACATCGTCTAGGACGGCAAATTTCCAGATAGGCAGTTGTAGTTGGGGCACATGGGCTAGGGGGTGCCAAGTGACAGTAAAGTTGGTCTCGAGGTAAATTGCCAACAAACTCTCGAACAGGATTTCTTTAAGCAGGGGACGCACCTGCTCTTCTTGACTGAGATAGATTTCATTGATGGCTTCGTACAACTGGATACCCGCCAGATTATCCGTGAGCAGATTGGCTTGGGGTATTTGTAGTTTGTGGGTGCGCAATTTACGCACGATGGTAGTGGCGAGTTCTGCTTCTTCGTCAATTAGGGCAAGACTGCCGCCCCACATGAATAATCGCCAACTGTGGTAGGGAGTTTCTACCCGCAAAACGCCCGTGCTGTCCACTAGCATCTGCACGATGGCAAGCAATGAGGTGAGGTTCATGTTGGGCATTGCTTTACCTGCGTGGATCGCTTTGGCGATACTGCCTGTGGTGTCGAGACTGGCGGTGTTTGGGTTAGATGCCTGAGTCATACCTGATGAGTACCAAAGGATTTTTTGGCGAGGTAGCCTAATTAATAATATTATGCCCAATTTAGCAGAACAAATCAGTAATTTTGCTGAGCAGGCGATTTGGCAAGCGGGTAGTGGGAATCGAACCCACAACTAATGCTTGGGAAGCATTCATTTTGCCACTAAACTATACCCGCAATTTGTGAGTAACACGGGCTTAGGGAAACCAACGGGGGCGCAGTCCCACCAAGTCAGTTACGGCGATTTTGGCTGTTACTAGATCAATAATCACTAATCTAGCACTTGACGGGCTGTTTTGCTCGGCACTGCTAATCGCTAGGTATTTGCCATCGGGGGAGAGGTGCATCTGCAAATTCCGCTGTTGCGGGAGATCGGCGATTTTGCTGACTTGTTTGGTGGCAAGATTAACTACAGCAAGGTAAGGTTCTTCTTGAAAATAGGTTTGGCTGTCGTCTATTTGCGTCAGCAGGCAATAGAGCTTTTGTTCGAGGGGATCAAATTGGGCAGAAAGGACCGAGCCTTTGATGCGGGCGAGTTCGATCTGATCACCTGCATTGGTGACTAGATAGAGTGATCGCGTGAAGTCTTTGTTAAAAGCTA
>Ga0308414_1002604_pt1 | contig 11752 bp, 8 predicted proteins | sample HotsprSampleOS50_FD_205667 | JGI IMG/M metagenome (GOLD analysis project Ga0308414, IMG submission 205667) | Hot spring phototrophic mat microbial communities from Octopus Spring, Yellowstone National Park, Wyoming, United States - 20090730_OS50 ... | reverse complement strand
GATGGCTGCCCCGGTGGAGAATCAGTCGCGGCGGTGACACAGCGAGTCGATCGAGTCGTGACCCGGCTGAAAGCGTTGACCGGGGCGATCCTAGTCTTCGCCCACGGCCATTTTCTCCGCTGTGTTGCGGCACGCTGGATTCACGAACCGCTGCCTTTTGCTCGGTCGTTATTGCTGAGTACGGGGGCAATCAGCATTCTGTCGTTTGATCATCAGACACGGGATGAGCCAGCTATTTTACTCTGGAACGACACAGGATCGCTGCAGTAATTGGAAGCATTGCCATGCCGCTGCGTGACTCGGAATCCGCCGTGTTCTCCCATCGCCTACCGTTGCCGATGACGAGCGATTTCCCAGCCAGCATTCGCTGGGAAGGTCAAAACGACGAAGAGCCGCGTTTGATTGACCGCTTCGGCCGGGTTCATACCAACTTGCGGATTTCGGTCACCGATCGCTGTAATCTCCGGTGTACATATTGTATGCCAGAAGAGGTCGTGTTCCGTGATCGGAACGAATTGTTGACATTTGAAGAGATTCGCGATCTGGTCCGGATCGCCGTCGGCCTGGGAATCAACAAAGTGCGGTTGACCGGCGGCGAGCCGTTGTTACGCCGGGATTTACCGACCCTTGTGGCGATGCTGACCGCAATTTCCGGGCTCGATGATCTTAGCCTGACCACGAACGGTGTACTGCTGGAGCGTTTTGCCGAGCAATTATTTGCTGCGGGTTTGCGACGCTTGAACGTTTCGTTGGATACGCTAGATCCCGAGCGATTCCGGGAACTGGCTCGGCGAGATGAACTCGATCGTGTTCTGGCGGGACTCAAAGCCGCTCAGCGGGCAGGCTTTCATCCGATCAAGGTGAATGCTGTGGCGATCCGCGGCTGGATCGAACGAGATGCAGTGCCTTTGGCCCGGTTTTGCCGGGAGTACGGTTTGGAATTACGCTTCATTGAGTACATGCCGATCGGGGCCGATCCCTGGGAGCGTGAGAAAGTCGTGACGGCTGCGGAATTATTGCGAAAGCTCGCCGAGGAAGTCGGGCCATTGTGGCCTGCCTCGGGAAGTGATCCACATGCCCCGGCCAGCGACTTTGAATATGCGGATGGTGGCGGTCGTGTCGGGGTGATTGCTTCGGTGTCTCAGCCGTTTTGTGGCAGTTGCAATCGGATGCGATTGACCGCCGAGGGCAAACTCCGCAACTGTCTGTTTGCTCTCGAGGAAATCGACATAAAACCGTTTCTGCGACGAGCGATACCCGATCACGAGGGCATCATCGCTGCGTTCCGGCAAAGTGTCCGTTCGAAGTGGGCAGGACATCGCTTCAATACAGATGAATTTGTGAAACCGGATCGAACGATGCACGCGATTGGCGGCTGAATTTTGTCCGGCCAACTTCCACCGGCAACGAAATCCAGCTTGAACACGAAATCATGTCTTGCTGTGATCGCAAAAGGGTTGACAGCCCGGAATGTTTCGAAGAATTGTTGCAACCCCGGATTCATCATCGACGAACGGGACTGCAAAGGCTGCAGGGATTGCCAGCATCTCTTGACAAGTCCTGCCCTTGATGACATATCCCGCGTTCCGGAATTTATTCCCGAGATGTCCGAGGGGGGCAGTGCATGAGGCGGATGTTTTTGGCTGCGCTCGGCGTCACCGGAATCACACCGACAGCGCTGTTGTCACTGGAACCGGTTGTGATCCCTGGGCAACTTCCTGGCACCACGGTCAGTTCTCCCCTGAACTTATCTGTCAGTCGACCAGTTCCTGCAGCGGTTCCGCCGGCGGGTGTCCCGGTGGGAGTCCGGCCGAAGCCGACGGATGCTCTTCTCACGAGCCCTGCCGCAAGCTTACCGAAGGGTTCGTTCGATCCCAGCGTGGTCATCGGTCCAGTCCCGGCATCGATGTTACCCCAGGGAGAACAGACGCTGTGGCAAAAGTTTGTCGATAAATTCGGGGAACGTCTCGGCCTGGTTTCTTCGCCAGAGACACCCCGCTGGGTGCCCGGGCTCAGTCGCCGAAACCGAGAACGCGCAGATGAACGACGATTCATTCACTGGTGGCGTGACTAGGTGTTGCTCACGATCAGCACCGACGGTTTCCGGATCCAGTCCGTGTCGAGAATCGCAAAGACAGCGACTTCGAGAAGTCTTCCCGACGGGTAGAATGAGACTTGATGTTCTTGTTCTGCGCTGCAGAGGGGGAGTCGGATGCCTTCTCGGTATGTGATTGGCATCGACCTGGGAACGACAAATTCCGCGCTCGCTTATGTCGACACAGGAGCGGGGAAAGATCGGATCCAGGTGGAGCTACTGGCGATTCCCCAGGTTGTTCAGCCAGGAGTTGTCGAGTCGCGGGCCTTACTGCCTTCATTTCTGTACTTGCCCGGGCCAGGTGAGCAACCTGAGGGTGCCCTCAAACTTCCCTGGAACACCTCCGCGAATTTTGCGGTAGGCGAGTTTGCCCGCAATTTCGGGGCGAAAGTGCCGACTCGACTGGTGTCGTCGGCGAAATCATGGCTTGCTCATGCGGGAGTGGATCGGCGGGCAGCCATCTTACCGTTCCGAGCCACAGACCAGGATCGGCGGCTTTCTCCCGTGGAGGCCTGTACCCAGTATCTGAAGCACTTAGTGGCGGCCTGGAACCAGCAGATGGCTCGGTCGGTGCCGGAGCTAGGCCTGGAAGCTCAGGAAGTGATACTGACTGTGCCGGCATCATTTGATGCGGCGGCCCGGGAACTGACGGTCGAAGCGGCTCGAGCCGCGGGCATTGAGCATTTGACGCTTCTGGAAGAACCGCAAGCCGCATTTTATGCCTGGCTTCAATCTCAGGGAGATGCTTGGCGTTCGCAAGTCCACGTCGGTGATCTGATCTTAGTGGCAGATGTTGGCGGGGGGACCACGGATTTTACTCTGATCGAAGTCGGGGAAGATGCGGGTAATCTGGTGTTGACCCGCCTGGCGGTGGGCGATCATCTGCTTTTGGGCGGCGACAACATGGATCTTGCGCTGGCACACAGTGTGGCCGCGAGTCTTGCCGCTTCGGGAACGAAGCTCGATCCTGGGCAGATGCTTGAGTTATCCCACGCGGTTCGCCAAGCGAAGGAGCATTTGTTTGTTCAACCGGAACTGCGTTCAGCAACGGTCACCGTGCTGGGGAAAGGCCGTTCGGTCGTTGGCAGCGCCATCCACACCGAGTTACAGCGAGCCGATCTGGAACGGATTATTCTCGAAGGGTTTTTCCCGCTATGTGCTCGGGATGCCGAGCCGACCCGTGCTCGGAGCTCGGGATTGCAAGAACTGGGGTTGCCGTATGTGTCGGATCCGGCGATCACCCGGCATCTGGCTCATTTTCTGACCCGTCAAGCGGAAAGCCTGTCGCAGCGGGAACGGCCCGGAAAGAAAAAGAAAGTCACAGCCGACGGCATTGTCCTACCGACGGCGGTGTTGTTCAACGGCGGAGTTTTCAAGGCGGAACTCTTGCGAGAACGTTTTCAGGAGGTGGTGAATTCCTGGGCGAAGACCGTCAAAGCCGAGCCAGTTCGGGCATTGACGGGAATCGACCTGGACTTGGCGGTGGCACGAGGAGCGGCCGCATACGGCATGGTCCGGCGGGGGCAAGGAGTTCGGATTCGCGGTGGAACGGCCCGAGCGTATTACATCGGTGTGGAATCGGCTCAGCCGGCGGTTCCCGGCATCCTGCCGCCGTTAAAGGCCGTCTGTGTTGCTCCATTCGGGATGGAAGAAGGAACGGAAACCGACATTCCCAGCCAAGAATTTGGCCTCGTGGTTGGGGAAGAAGTGGAGTTTCGATTCCTGGGATCGACCGTTCGCCGGGATGATACGGCTGGAACAGTCGTTGAAAACTGGGAGGGGCAGATCGAGGAACTGGCCCCGGTGCGAACCACGTTGCATCCGCGTGACGACTCGAGCGGCTCGGCTGGGCGGGTGGTGCCAGTTCACCTGCACACAAAAGTCACGGAAGTGGGGCAACTCGAACTGTGGTGCCAGAGCCGAGACGGCCGCGAGCGGTGGAAACTGGAATATCAGGTGCGTGAGCGGCGTTGATCATCGCAGTGACGGGTTTGCGATCTCCTGAGTACTTTCCGATCGGTCCCGCTGGGGGTGAATCGTCCGGTAAAAGCTCTCCGAGGGGGATCCGGGTCAGGTTGACAAGTCAGGTAATCCGGGTATCTTTGCGGCCCGCTCGGAACATCTCCGGTTCCCGCGGTACTGCTGAGGATCCCGCATGCTGCCAGACAGATCTCGTTCCCGAATGCGACTGAATTTGGAAGCGCTGGAAGAACGGGAGCTGCTGTCATCGGCATTCATCGAAGGATTCCGCACGGTTGCAGGGAGTGGATTGCCGGGAGGCTGGACCGAGTGGAGCAACGAGCCGGGCCGCACATTTCAAGTCGAACCATCAGCACCAGGGTATGCGGATCCGGGTGAACTGACAAGCGTCGGCCGAAGCAGTACGATGGCCCGCACTTGGGTAAACAGCACGTTTACGACCGACGTTGAAACGCGGGTCGCGATTCATCTGACGAGTCTGGTCCCTGTGGAGTTGATTGTTCGGGGCGAGGGTCTGGAGACCTCGTCGCCGACATATTATGCAGTCACGATTCTGCGTGGGCTGAGGGTGGAACTGTCACGTGTTTCTGGAGGGAATCGGGTCAGCCTGGGCAGTCTGCAATCTGTGGATTATCTGAGCGGTCCGTGGATCACGGTGAGCTTGCGTGCTGAGGGGAGCCGCTTATCTGTTTTTGTCCAGCGTTCCGACACAGAGCAGTTCCTTCAGGAAGATGGACGCTGGACCCGGAGTCGGAAGGTGGCACTTGAGGTCACAGATACCAGGATCCGCTCGGGAAGACAGGTCGGACTCGGGCGGTTACCCCGAGCGGCGGATCGCTTGCGAGTGGATAACTTTCAAATCCAGGCAGCTGGCACCGTGGAGCAGTTGCCCGTGGTGGAAGAGCGATTTCAGCAAGGGCAAACGTGGGGGGTGCCGAGTGGCTGGGTCCAGTGGACTGAGGGAAATCAGCGTTTTCAAATTCGCAATGATGGAACACTGCGGCAGGAAGGTGGAAGTGCCGGTGCCGCCCGGGCGTGGTTGAAGTCGGCGGCAGCGGCGGATGTGCAGGTGTCTGCGTCCATTTTTGTCGACAGCTTGTTGCCAGCCGGGGTCATGGCGCGGGGTCACAACCTAGGTACGAGTCAGCCGACGATGTATTTGCTGACAGTGACACGAGGGCTAGAAATCAAACTTTGGAGAGTGGTTGACGGTACCGCAGTAGAACTGGGTTCGCTGCGGTCTCGAGATTGGCTCAGTGGAATCTGGGTGCAAACCTCGCTGATTGTTGAAGGGAGCACGTTACGGGTTCAGATTGTGCGGGCGGACACGGGGCGATACTTGCAGGCCGACGGTCAGTGGGGGGTGTCGCCGAGCTTTGCGCTCGTTCGTTCTGACACGGCGATTCAAAACCGTGGCCATGTCGGATTATCCCGTGGCGCTGGTTATGCTGGTGAATTGATTTTTGACAATTTTATTCTCACGTCGGCACCGCCTCGGTTGGCGACACCGATTCATCCGACAGAACAGGACAAGCCGACAACGCCGGCACCACCGGCAGAGGATAGTACACCTGTTCCCGTTCGGCCGCCGGTGACGCCGCCGCCCTTGACTGGGGAGCCCCCGGGTGCCTTCCTTCCCACGGTCCCGCGGACTTATGACTGGATCCGGGTGGCAAATCTGGCGTATCACGGTACGCCCCTGGGTCCGATTGAGCAAAGCTTGTTACAAGCAGGAGTCGATTTGGTCATTCCGAATGTGCAATATCTGGAGCAGATCGAGGCGATCAGCCCGGGAAAGCCGCAATTTCTGTACACGAATCTGTCGAATATCTACTTGAGTCTTCTGACGGACTGGAACGAGTATGCCGATCGCCGGAATCTTGACCGGGAATCAGCGTTTTATCATGTTCGAGAAGCGACGGTGTTTCGGGGTTCGAGCCCGTCCTCAATCCCCGTCAATCGGTTCTGGGGAGTCTACCGGGGCCATGATGCGACCGGCTGGCAGGATCTGACCCGCGACGCGAGGCTGGAGACCCGGTCGTTTTCTTTGGCAGGAACGGGCGAAGCGGTCGCCTTTGGTTATCTGGAACGATTTCGTGAGATCAATATTCAGTTGCGAGTGGCTGCGTCGGCGGGATGGCGTGGTCGCTGGGAATACGTCGCTGGAGTGGATGCGCGAGGGCGGCCGACGCTGTGGAAGCCGTTGCCCCTCGGATTCGATGGCAGCGTAGGCTTCAGCCGAGACGGGACGATCACCTTTGACCCGCCGCCTGACTGGGTGGCCGCCACGATTTCCGGGAGTGCTCGGTTATTTTATGTCCGAATCCGGAGTGAAGGCGGCGGGGCTGCCCCGCAGCTTCTGACCGTACTCGGGCGGGATTACACGCAAGACGGCAGGATTCCAGCGTTCGACTACAATGCCGATCGAGATGGCGATGGCTACTTGAATGATGCGGAATATGCCCGCCGTCGCCCGGGATACAACGCTCGGTTTGTCTACGAGAGCCGACTGTTTTATCCGTATTACGGTTCCATGCGTTATGCCACAAATATCGCTGCATCGGCATTTCGCGCCTGGGCCGTCGATTATCACCTGCGATTGTCCGAGGCGTTTCCGATTGCGGCGGGCTTTTTTGTCGATAATTCGATGGGAAGACTGGCCGTTGATCCCGCTGCTATCCTCGAGCGGCTGGATGGCTACGCCGCCGATTATGGCTCGCTGCTCGGGCTGGTGAACAAACGGCTGGCAACCCGGGGCAAGTGGCTGATCGCGAACACCTCGGGCGGGAACGCCTCGGCGGAGCCGATCATCCGCAACGGGGTGTCGTATCTCGAGGAATTCGGGCTGAGGCCGCTGTCGGCGAATCTGGTTCAGTTTGAGGATCTGGCGGCGACCGTGGCGTATCGGCGGCAGATTTCCGGCGGCCGTGCCTACGAGATTCTCGACAGTTTGCCCAGCAACGGCTTTGATGCCAACGATCCGCGGTTACAACTGGCGACGCTGGCCATGTATTACCTGATCGCCGATCCCGACCGGTCGTTTTTGATGATCAACGGCGGCAACGAGCCCTCATCGAGTTGGAACCGTCACTGGATAGCAGCGATTACTTTCGATGTCGGTCGGCCACGAGGGAACTGGTCGGTGCTGGCCGCGGGGCAGGACCCAAGCGATTCTCGACTGGGATACAAAGTTTATCAACGGGTCTATGATAACGCGCTGGTGTTATACAAGCCGTTGTCATACACACGCGGGGTGACCGGAACCACCGGCGACGCCACGGCGACACGGCATATCCTTGACGGATGGTATCGCCCACTCGGGGCGGACGGTTCTCTCGGACGACCGACCAATCAGATTTTGCTGCGTAACGGTGAGGGGGCGATCCTTGTTCGTGCCTGAGATTCCGGTCAGTTCGATTGACTCACCTGTTCATGGGGGCGGTGCCCTTTCCAGCCACACGGGAATCGGTTGAATGATAGCATCCGCTGCCGGGGATGCTATGCCATGGAAATATTGATTACTGCGGAGGAGATTCAGGACCGGGTGAAGGAACTCGCCCGTGAGATTCGCAAAGCGTATCCGCCGGATTTGCCTTTGACGGTGGTCGGGGTGCTGACGGGCAGTCTGGTGTTTTTAGCCGATTTAATTCGGCAGATTGATCGGCCGCTGCAAATTGGCTTGATTCAAGCCTCGAGTTATCGAGGGAATGCGATCCGGCCTGGGGAATTGCGGATTCGCGACGAGTTGTTGCCCGATATTCGCGGACGGCATTTGCTGTTACTGGATGATATTCTCGACACCGGGTACACAATCACGCGGCTGGTGGATCATTTATGGGCCAAGGAGGCAGCGTCAGTGAAAACCTGCGTGTTGTTACGAAAGATCGGGCGGCAAGAAGTGCCTTTTGAGCCGGATTACATCGGTTTTCCGATCCCGGATCAATTTGTGATCGGTTACGGGCTGGATTTCAACGATGATTATCGCCACTTGCCGTATATCGCGATACTTCCCGCTGCCAGTGTGGAGTGATGCCTGGAATAGTGCCTGCACCGGCCATATTCACTGCGGATGCCGATCTGGATGGGTTGGCTTGGTTCTTGTTGCCGCTGATCCGGCAGTGGCCGGCGGCGGAACCGTGCCCGGTGGTGGGGATCATCAGCCGTAACAGCGGCGGGCTCAGCACGCTATTGCCGCGAATTCGCCCGGATTGCCGAGTCCTCACATTCAAACCGACGGCACCGCTTCATGCCTGGCGGCAATTCCAGGAGCGGCTCCGGGAGATCGGGCTCCCGCGGGTGATTCACGCGATCGGTCCGATTGCCTCCCGAATGATTTACTTGCATACGAACATGCCGTATTTGGGGATTCGACCGCGACCCCGGATTCTGATCTCGGATACCGATTGGCCGGGCAGTGGCATTCTCGGATGGTGGACGCGTCTGGCCAGCCGACAGGCCGACCGTGTGCTTGCCTGGAGCCGGGTGCAAAGCCACCGTTACCGGAACCTGGGCGTTGCCCGCGGAGCGATTGATCAGGTTGCGTTACCGGCAGAGCCGCCGTGGAGGGAACAGGATCGGGCGGCTTGGCTTGAGCAACTGCAGTTGCCTTCGGATGCTCGCTTAATTATGACCTCGGGACGGTTCGTCAGCGAATCAGACATGAAAACGGCGATCTGGTCTTTTGATATTATCAAATATACTGATCCACGTCTTGCCCTGGTGTTGATTGGCCACGGACCGGAACAAGAGCGGCTAGAGCGATTCGGCCGGGCGATCGGTTTTGACGATTATCGAATTCGCTTCTGGAAACCCGAGGCTGACCTGGCGGGGCTATTCTCGTTGGCCGATCTGGTCTGGATCGTGCATCGGCGACGTGGGATTCGGGAAACCTTGGCGGCGATGGCCGCGGCTCGGCCGATTATCGCCGTTCGTAACCCCGATCTGACCGAACTGATTCAGGATGGGGAGACGGGCCGTTTTGTTTCCGCCGGCGATCGGGTCGGTCTGGCCGCGGTGACGAGTGAATGGCTGAGGCAACCCCACGGCGGAGCCGCTTGCGGAAGGGCAGCCAAGGTCTTCGCAGAGCAAAACTTCTGTACGAAGAGGTTTGTCGAACGGCTTCGAAGCCTTTACCATAACAGTCAAGAATCATCCACTGGACAGGCTTGACTGACCTCTCCCGGTTGGAACAGGGCCGAATTTCCGACAATTCGTCCGAGGATCGGAATGCTTCGGAAGGTACTTACGGTCATTTTGGCAGGGGGAAAAGGAACTCGTTTGGAACCCTTGGTCCGCGATCGGGCGAAGCCCGCGGTGCCGTTTGGCGGGCAGTACCGAATTATTGATTTTACCCTGTCGAATTGCATCAACAGCGGTCTGCGGAAAGTACTGGTGGTAACGCAGTTCAAATCGCGCAGCCTCGATCGCCACATCCGCCATGGTTGGAGTTTCCTGAGTCCGGAACTCGGTGAGGGCATCGAGGTGCTGCCGCCACAACAGCGGATCGACGAAAACTGGTATAAGGGCACCGCGGATGCGTTGTATCAGAACATTTATTCGCTGGAAAAAGACGACCCCGATCAGATTTTGATTTTGGGGGGAGATCACATTTACAAGATGAATTATGCCGAGATGTTGCGATTCCATGAGGAACGGCAAGCCGACCTGACGATTGGCTGCATCCCGATTCCGATCACGTCATCCGATCAGTTCGGGATCATGGAAGTGGACGCGAATCATCGTGTGGCGGCCTTTAAGGAGAAACCGAAAACCTGCGATCCGATGCCGGGCCACCCGGGAATGGCCCTCGGATCGATGGGGATTTATGTGTTTAATGCTCGAACCATGTATGAGCTTTTATGCGAAGATGCGGCCCGATCGGACAGCGGCCATGATTTTGGCAAAGACATTATTCCGATGATGTTGGCGAACGGCAGCCGCGTCTTTGCTCACCCGTTTCGGGATCAGAATCGGAAGTCGATGGCGTATTGGCGGGATGTGGGAACCCTGGATGCCTTTTACCAGGCTAATCTCGATCTGGTCGCGATCGAACCGGAGTTGAATCTTTACGATGAAGACTGGCCGGTGCGAACCTGGCAACCGAACGCGCCGCCGCCGAAATTTGTCCATGCGGCGGAGGGGCCGCCGGGGCTTGTCCGCCGGGGTGAAGCGCTCGACAGCCTGGTTTGCTCGGGGTGTATTGTTTCCGGCGGGTCGGTTCGGCGAAGTATTTTGTCGCCATTTGTGCGAGTGAACAGTTATGCGGTTGTCGAAAACTCGATCCTTTTCGATCGCGTTGATGTTGGTCGTTATTGTCGGATTCGCAATGCCATTATCGACAAGGATGTGAAGTTGCCGCCATACACCGTGCTCGGCTACGACTTGGAATTCGACCGCCGCCGAGGCTTCACGGTCACCGAGGGCGGCATTGTGGTGGTGCCCAAGGCGGAGCCGCCCGAAACCTTTCAGGCTCCGAACCCCCTCCCAGGGTAAATCTGGTCATGGCACGGCGGCGATGGGGCGAATTTGGCCCGGATTATCGCATGGTCCTGACGGAATGAGATTCCGGCCGCGATCGCAGCCGATCCCACAATAAAAGAGCCGTGATGGTCTTCGCGTCCTTAATTTCGCCCCGCAGGCACAGTTGCAAAGCATCATCGAAGCGGAACGTGATCGGCTCGAGTTGTTCATCCGCTTCGGGGCGATTGCTTCCCGCGGTTAAATCTTCGGCGACGAACAGATGCAGTTTCTCGTCCAGTACTCCTGGTGAAGCATAAAGGTACTGTAAATAACGCCAGCGGGCGGCGGTGTATCCGGTTTCTTCACGCAATTCCCGACGGGCGGCGTCTTCAAGAGGTTCGCCAGGTTCGAGCGTGCCGGCGGGCAATTCCAGCAGGGTGTCATCCACCACAAAACGATGATTCCGCAACAAGCAAATGTGCTCGGTGTCGATGACGGGCAGAATGACCACTGCCCCGGGATGAAAAATCATATCCCGGCGAATCGTTTCCCCACTAGGCGTCGTGGTAATATCCAGCGCGACCCGGATTTTCCGACCGATATGAACAATTTCTCGGGGCATCGCTGCTTTCCTCCGGGGTTGTTGCCGAGACAAGACTGTCTGGTTGATATCACCGTGCAGGCCGCCGGGGTCATTGTCCCCCCGATTTTTTCATAACGATTGCTAGGATGAGCGTGAACGGCCAAATTGCTGGAGGCATTTCAAAAATTCTCATCAAAATCTCCAGACTTTTTAATTGGTGAGATGTAAAAATTATGTAACAGATCAGAAAGTTTTGAGTTGAACTGTTGAAGCCTACCTTGACTTTCTCCCCTGGTTTTGCGCACTCTCAGGAGCCCGATTCGATGCTGCACTCTCCCCGACTAGGGCGACGTTTCGCCTTCACATTGATTGAATTGCTGGTGGTTATTGCCATTATTGCCATTCTGATCGGCTTGCTGTTGCCAGCCGTGCAAAAAGTCCGGGAAGCTGCCGACCGGACAAACTGCCAGAATAATCTCAAGCAGATCGGCTTAGCGATTCAGAACCACCACGACAGCTTGATGCGATTGCCCCCAGGAACGGCAATTAATAACCCACCGTTTGGCTCAGGCGGCGGCTGGGGCAACAGCTGGATGATCTTTTTGCTGCCTTATGTCGAGCAAGAACCGCTGTTC
>Ga0308414_1002600_pt1 | contig 11755 bp, 8 predicted proteins | sample HotsprSampleOS50_FD_205667 | JGI IMG/M metagenome (GOLD analysis project Ga0308414, IMG submission 205667) | Hot spring phototrophic mat microbial communities from Octopus Spring, Yellowstone National Park, Wyoming, United States - 20090730_OS50 ... | reverse complement strand
GGCGAAGTACGCTTCGATATCGACGCCGGCCGCGTTCGCAGCCAGCGGACCGACGTGGATCGGCACGTCGTCGGTTTTCGGGGAGAAACCAGCAGCATCCGCTACGTCACCTGTTTCGAGGAAGAGCTGCAAACTCAAGCGGCGCGATCGGCCGCGACCGCGGGCGCCAAGGCCGATCGCCCACGGGCGACCGCCGAACAGCGCGCGCAACCGGTGGTCCGAGTAGCCGAGGCCGCTGAGCCGGCCGCCCGATAGCTGCCGATGGGGCTTCACCAAACCATTGGGCTTCGCTGAACCAGGCGGCGCGTTTGCCCCAGGGGTCAACGAACGTGCCTCAACATGAATCAATAGGCTCGGCGGCGTTGTTTCGATCAGAGTGAAACGCGGACCATGCCGGACGAACCTTCCCGCGATCCGACCGAGCAACCGCCGAGCAGTGCTCCGGCGGATAGCGCGGTTGCCGCATCGGCCGATTGCCCGGCAGCCGAAGGCTCGCTCGTGCAGCGTTTGGCCGAGCTTGCGGTGCTTTTCTTTCGCATCGGGGCCACCAGTTTCGGCGGGCCGGCCGTCTATATCGCCGTCATGGAAGAAGAGACGGTTCGGCGGCGTTCCTGGCTTTCGCATCAGCGATTTGCCGATTTGGTGGGCGTGACGAACCTGATTCCCGGCCCGAACGCCACCGAAGTTGCTTTGCACATCGGCTATCAGCGGGCGGGCGTGCTGGGAATGCTGGTCGTCGCCCTGGCTTATATCACCCCCTCGGCCGTCATCTCGGGCCTGCTGGCCTGGGGATACGTGCGCTACGGCGCCCTGCCGGCCGTGGCCCCGTTGCTTGCCGGCATTCAACCGGCGGTAATCGCGATTCTTGCCGGTGCGCTGCTGAGGCTGCTGCCTTCGGTGCTGTGCGGACTGCACCAATGGTTGATTGCCACGGCCGTGGTGGGCGCGGGCTTGGCCGGTTGCGACGAGGTGGCGACTTTCTTCGTCGCGGCGGTGCTCGGTTCGCTGTTGATCTACGCCACCCGCGGCACGACTCGAAGCGACAGCGGCGGCACGAGTGAAGATGGCGGTGAGAGCAGGGAGGCGGAGGGTGGTTCACCGGCAGGCGCTGATGGCGATTTGCCCGGCAGTGCCGCGATGGCGTTGGCGACTGCCGCCTTGCTGCGTGCAAGCACCCGTCGCGCGTGTTGCGCAACGGTTGAAGGATCGGCCGGGCTTGCGGCCGAAGAAGCGGCCGGTCAGGCGTCGGGCGCGGCGACGGCAACGGTGAATGCCTCGGAAGCAGCGTCTGCGACTGCCGCGGCATCCGCAACTGCCGCAACGGCGGCTGCGGCCGTGCCGTTGGCGTCGGGCGCCGGGGTGGTTACCGCCGCGCAGGTGTGGTGGTTTTTCCTAAAGATCGGGGCCGTGCTCTACGGCAGCGGGTATGTGATTGCCGCCTACATCCAGGGCGAGTTGACCGCGCCGCCGTGGAATCTCTCGACGCAGCAAGTGCTCGACGCCTTGGCGGCCGGACAGATTACGCCCGGCCCCTTCGTTTCGACGGCTGCGTTCGTCGGATATCTGCTTTGCGGCTGGCCGGGCGTGCTGGCCGCCACGGTGGCCATCAACACGCCGGCGCTGATCCTCGTGGGGCTGACGCATCGCTGGATCGAGCGGTGCCGCCGCTGGCGGTGGACCGCCGGCGCGCTCGATGCCGTCAACGCGGCCGCGCTGGGCCTGATGGCCGCCGTATGCTTGCGGCTGGGGGCGGTCGTCCTAGGCGGCGCGGCTCCGGCGGCAGTCTTCGCGATTGCGTTGGCGCTTTCGTTGCGTTGGCGCGTTGCGCCGATGTGGTTGGTTGCCGGCGGCGCGGCCGTCGGCGCGGCGTTCTTCCGATAGCTCTGTGCCGCGCGTGGCCGTTCCGTTGAGTGCGATTCGGCGGCGCTTGCCGCGGGGGCTCACCGTGCGATAATCGTGAGGACGGCATCTACGGCGACCCTGCGGCCACGGCACATCGCGCGGCCGGTGCGCCGATTGCGGCCAATTGGGCCGTAGAAGCGATCCCCAACAGCGCACCCCTTGCGTGGGGTTTTGCCTGCCCCATAGAATGCACACACGCCTATACTGCTCTTTCGAGCCCGAAGTCGATCGGGAATGATCGGTTCCGAGGACGGCGGCCTTTCTGACGAAAACGGATTGAAACCGGTTTCTTCTCTCAATGATTCGCGGGAGCGTGAAATGAACATCGGAAATCGGCGGCGGCCCTGCGCATCGGGGATGTTGTTGATCGCGGTCGTACTTTTCGGTTGCGCTGCCGTTTCGGCCGGTGAACAGCAGGCGGCAACGGCCGCGGGCGCTGCGGCCGCTGCGGCGGAAGGCCGAACGTCGGCCGACTGGCTTTGGGTGTATTTCGGCACCTACACCCGCGGCGAAAGCAAAGGGATCTACTGTGCCAAGCTCGATCTGCGCACCGGCGCATTGAGCGACCTGCAACTGGCGGCCGAGTTGGTCAATCCGTCGTTTCTGGCGATGCACCCGAAGTTGCCGCGGCTGTATGCCTGCGGCGAGGTGGGGCAATTCGCCGGCGGCAAGGGCGGGGCCGTCAGCGCATTGGCCATCGACGAGACCACCGGGCGGCTCTCGCTGCTCAATCAGCAATCCTCGGGCGGGGCCGGGCCTTGTCATGTGGCGGTCGATCGCGAGGGACGAAACGTGCTGGTGGCCAACTACGGCGGCGGCAGTGCGGCCGTGCTGCCGCTGGACGATCAGGGGCGGCTGAAGGAACCATCGTGCGTCGTACAGCACACCGGTTCCAGTGTGAATCCCGCCCGGCAAAAAGGCCCGCACGCGCACAGTGTGAACCTTTCGCCCGACGAACGGTTCGCCTTCGTGGCCGATTTGGGGCTTGATAAGCTGATGATCTATCGGTTCGACTCGGCGGCGGGCACGCTCGCGGCGAACGATCCGCCCAGCGCGGCCATGGCGCCCGGCGCCGGCCCGCGGCACTTCGCCATGCACCCGTCGGGCCGGTTCGCTTTTGTTATCAACGAATTGAATTCGACGATCACGTCGCTGGCGTTTGATGCGGCTTCGGGCGGGTTTCGGGCGATCGAGTCTGTTTCTACCTTGCCGGCCGAGTTCGACGGGCGGAACACCACGGCCGAGGTCGTCGTGCATCCCGGCGGGCGGTTTGTGTACGGCTCGAACCGCGGGCACGACACCATTGCGGTGTTCGCCGTGGACGAATCGACCGGGCGGCTCACCGCGCGCGGACACACGCCCAGCGGCGGCCGCACGCCGCGGAACTTCGCCGTCGAGCCGACGGGCCGGTTCCTGCTGGCGGCGAACCAGGATTCGGATAATGTCGTCGTGTTCCGCATCGAGCCGGAAAGCGGCGCACTGAAAGCGGTCGGCGTGGAACTGAAGGTGCCCGTGCCCGTCTGCGTGCGGTTCCGCGCGGCGGCAAGCGCCCGCTGAAACGAAAGAGGTTCGGGCGTTGTCGGTGCGGACGCATTGCGTCGGGCCGAGCGGCACAGGTGCCATCCGACGATCAGCAGAGGCTTCGCCTTGTGCGGCCGATTGACAGCCGTAGAGGCAAACTGCTATACCCGAAGATCAACGGCTGGGCGTCTTGCGGCAAAAGGAGAAGCGCCCGGCGACGCGGTCCATCGCGCGGTGTTCACGCGCGGGCTGCTTTCTGTTGTGCGCTGTTCGTGGTTGAACTTCGTTTCGTTTCGTATCGTCGTGTTCAAGGCGTATTGACTCTTAGTTGTGCGGGTGGAGGACCGTTCCGATGATCTTCGGCAAGATGTGGCGCGCGCTGAGGGCCCAGTTGAACAAGTTGGCCAATTTCTTCTGGACGGTCGATCCGATCGCGCAGATGCAATACGAGTACGACTCGGCCGTGGCGCAACTGAAAGAGGGCCGCGAAGGATTGGAACAGTATCGGGCATTGGTCGAGCGCGTCGGGCGACAGGTGGCCAACGATAAACAGCATGTGGCCAGCTTGGAAGCGAAGGTGAAGGCCTATCTGACGGCCGGCGACCGCGAGACAGCCTCACGCTTCGCCCTGGAGCTGCAACGCGCCAAGACCCAACTGGCGGAAAACGAATCGCAGCTCCAGATGCACGAGCAGGCCTACAACAACAATGTGGCGAAGATCAAACATGCCACGAAAAAGCTGGCCGACGTGCGAACGAAGATCGCCAAGTACGACGCCGAATTGAAGATGAGCAAGGCCGAGGCCGAAATGGCCAAGCTGGCCCAGAACTTCAACTTCGACGTAACGACCGACTTCGGCCAGATCGAACAGGTGATCCAAGATCGGATCAGTCTGAACCGGGCCAAGGTTCGGGTGGCGGCCGACCTTTCCGGCGAAGGGCTGGAAACGATCGCTCAAGAGGAAGCGATGGAAAAGGCGATGGCCGAGGCGGCCCTGCGCGAGTTCGAGATTCAGGCCGGGCTGCGCACGCCGGAAACCGCTCCGCCCGTGGCGGCCGAGAAACAACTCGGCCCGGGCGTCGAGCAGGAAGTCAAGAACGTGCAAACCGAAGCGGGCTGAAGGGCGGGCGATTTTCGGCGGTTTGATCGATTGGACCGGTGTTCGTCCTTTCGGCGGTTTGTCTTCCCCAGCGGATGCGGGCCCCGCATTAAGCGGGGGCATGCCGGGTTCTCGTTTCGTTTCGCGCGAAGTGATTGCACACGATGACCAATCGGCCATGCAAAGTGCGGGAAGGTTATCGTTTCATCGTTTTCTTGGTCGAAGTGAATGAGCGATGAGCACAAACAACCCGGCTTCGACCACCGAAGCCCTCAATGCCGCTCGCACTACCCCGTTGCCCGACTGGTTCCCCCCGTGGGCCCACCAGTTGGCCGACGCCTATTTCGCCCGCACCGCCAGCGTTTTCGTGCTTCATGGGAACGTTCACGACTTGGTGGCCGCGCGGACGGCCGACGGGGTGAACTACGTCAGCGTGGCCGATTTTCTCGGGGCCCAGTTGTTCGGCAGTTGGGACGTCGTGCTTGGGCACGATTTGGGCCGCGGGCTGAAGGCGTTGGCCGGCCCGAGCCAGAATCGCCTGCTGGCAATGATGCAATACCTTACGGCGCGATGGGGAGAGCCCGGCGGCTGGCCGCGCGAACCGGAAAAGGTGTTCGCCCTGCTCGATCAGTTGGTCGAGCGCCTGCTGCTGGCCGATCCGCCCGACCGGAAGAGCCTGGCCGTGGTCTTCGAGTACGCGCAGTATTTGGCCCCGGCGGGCGACCTGACCGCTTCGAGCGTGCAGGCCGCCTCGCGCTTGGTGCGATTGCTCCATTGGGCGCAGAACCCGCACATTCGCCGCCAGAATATCGCCTTTTGCTTGATTGCCGATCGGCTGGCGGAGGTGCACAACCGGCTGGTCGAGAGTCCCTACGTTTCGACGATCGAAATCCCGCTGCCCGACGAAGCCCGCCGCCGTCAGTTCATCGAATGGGCGGTCGCCGGCCAAGACCTTTCGCAGCGCACCGACTTCACCAGCGACGAATTGGCCAAGATGTCCAACGGCCTGAGCCTGGTGAACCTCAATGTGGTGATCTCCGAGGCGATTCACGCGCGGCGGCGGATCGACGCCCAGCGGTTCCGCCAGTTGAAGAAGTCGATGATCGAACGGCAATGCCGCGACTTGGTCGAGTTCGTCGAACCGACCTACACGCTCGATCTGGTGGTCGGCTACGACGAGGCGAAGAAGCGGCTCCGCCAAGACGCCGAGTGGATTCTCCGCGGGCGGACCGAGGCCGCCCCGATGGGCTATTTGATTTGCGGGCCGGTGGGCACGGGCAAAACCTTTTTGGCCGAGTGCTATGCCGGCTCGATCGGCATCCCCTGCGTGGTGCTCCGCAACTTCCGCTCGAAATACGTGGGCGAAACCGAGGGCAACCTGCAACAGGTGCTCACCGTGCTCCGTTCGCTCGGCCCGGTGGTGGTGATCGTCGACGAGGCCGACGCCGCCTTGGGCAACCGCCGCGCCGAGGGCGACTCGGGCACCTCCGCCCGCGTGTTCTCGATGATCGCCGCGCAGATGGGCGACACCCGCTACCGCGGCAAGATCATCTGGATGCTGCTCACCTCGCGCCCCGACTTGCTGCCGATCGACCTGAAGCGCCAGGGCCGGGCCGAGGTCCACATCCCGCTGATGTATCCGCGCAAAGATTCCGAGATCAAGGCGATGTTCGCCGCCATGGCGCGGAAGAACAAACTGAAGCTCGATCCCGAGGCCGTGCCGCCGGTCGATGCCTCGCGGAAGCTCACCGGGGCCGACATCGAAAGCATCGTGCTGGCCGCGCGGCGCTTGTGCCTGGCCGATGGGCGCGAAGAACTTTCGGCCGACGACCTGCGGCAGGCGCTCGACGATTTCGTGCCGTCGGCCCAGGGCCTGGAAAAAGAGATGCAAGAGATCGCGGCCGTGCTCGAATGCACCCAGCGGAGCTTCTTGCCCGAGGAGTATCAACAGAAGCTCGCGCAGCCGGGCGGCGCGCTGCAATTGCAAGAGCGCCTGGTGGCCATTCGCCAATTGCTCGGCGAGGGAATTGCCTCGTGAGGGCGGCCGTTGCGGCAGGGCCGCCGACCAACCGGTGCTGCCGCACGCGGTCTATCGGGCTTCGCAAATCCTGTTGATGTAAGTCCAGCGAATCTTGGGTACAAACGTGTCGCTTGGTTTGGCGAAGCCCGACAAAGCCCGCTCCCGTTGGTCGCTGAAAATGTCGAGAGAACGAGATCAGACAACATCCGCGGTTATCAGAAAGGGAACTCATGGCCAGGAAAAGCAGTTGGTTTGACGAAGCGAGCAACGAACCGATCATCAACGAGCACGCGCAGCGGCTCGAGTCGTTTCTCGGAACGATGGCCGACGGCGTCGTCGAAGAACAGGAACTGCTCGCGCAAGAGCAGCGATTGGTCGCACTGATGAAGGAGATCGAGCCGCAGCTTTCCGACGAGCTGCACGAAAAAGTAACCCGGCTGTTGTGCGAATTGACCGCCTATGACATCATGCAGTCGGTCTATACGATGCAGCAGTTGAAGCCGAAAACGACGTTCGAGGGTTGATCCCGTCGCTGAACAACGGGGCATCGCGGGGCGGCGCCGGCCGCGGCAAAGGCCCAACAACCTTGGCTCGCTGCCGCGGGGGGTGCTTTTGCGCGGGGCTTCCGCGGCGACGAGATCGTGCGGGCCGCGGGCCGCTGTACGGCGCGCGCAGCGCGCACTTGTGCAAAGCCATCGGCCTGAAAACCGCGGCCCGGCGATTCGCCGCCGCAGGGACGAAAAGATAGGAGATCGTTCGATGAACGGACAACCGAAGGGACCGTTTTATGTGGTGCTGTTCTTGGTGATTGCCGGCCTGGTGGCCTTCGCGCTCTATCGGGCCGACATCCTCGCGCCGAAGGCCCAACGGCCCGGCGGGGCGATCGATCCGGGCCAACTGGGCCAGAATGCCGAATCGGCCGACGATGCCGCGCCGATCACCACGGTCAAGGAATACGCCTTCCGCCCGGCCGAACGCTTGCCCGAGATCAAGGAAACCTCGGCCTACAAGCCGCTGACCGACGGCACGGTCCGCTTTGCCCTGAATGTTTGGGCGGGCTGGGCGCCGATCGTGCTGGCCAACGACGGCTTCAAGGCGGAAAAACAGTGGACCGCGCCGACCGGCAAGAAGTTCAAGGTCGAGCTGGTGCTCATCGACGATCCGGCGGCGATGCTGGCCGCCTATCAGGCCGGCGAGGTGCATATCGGCTGGGGCACGCTCGACATGGTGCCGCTGTTCGTCGATACGATGGTCGATCGCCAAGGACGGCCGAAAGACCCCCGCGTCATGCCGCGCATCTTCCAGCAGGTGGATTGGTCGAACGGCGGCGATGGGATCGTCGTCCGTGAATCGATCCGCACGGTGGCCGACCTGCGCGGCAAGAAGTTGGTGCTGGCCCAGAACTCGCCCTCGCAGTACTTCGCCTTGAACATGCTCGTGGCCGGCGGCGTGCAGCCGGCCGAGGTGGAGATGGTCTACACCAACACCGCCTTCGAAGCGGCTGCCGCCTTCAATGCCGACAAGTCGCTCGCCGGGGCGGTTTCGTGGGCGCCCGACATCTACAACCTCGCCAAGGTGAAAGGCAATCGCATGTTGGTCACGACGCAAACGGCCAACAAGCTGATTGCCGACGTGTGGTTCGCCCGCGCCGATTTCGCCCAAGATCATCCCGACATCTGCGAGGCGCTGGTCCGCGGCATCTTCGATGCGATGGAGGAATTGAAAAAGCCGGATCGGAAGGAACGCGCCGCACAATTGCTGGCCGCCGGCTACAACATTCCCGCCGACGAGGCGATGGCCATGTTCGGCGACATGCACAACACGAATTGGGCCGAGAATTACCAGTTCTTCCTCAATCAGAACAACCCCACGAACTTCGAGCGCATCTGGCGGCAATCGTACTATCTCTATCGGCAGATCGGCACGATTCAGAACGCGCCGGTCAGTTTCGACAAGGTGATGGACTTCTCGCTGATCCAGAAGCTGGGCAAGGAAGAGAAGTACGCCTCGCAGCGCGACGAGTACCAGGTGACATTGGCCCCGAAGACCGTCGGCGAGATTCGCGCCGAATCGCCCGAGATTCTCACCAACACGGTGGTGATCCACTTCTATCCGAACGACTGGGACGTGTATAAAAAGGTCGTCCGCGAGATCGACGGCAAGAAAGTGGAAGTGCCTTACGACCCCAACGCCAAGAGCGTGCTCCAAGGCGTGGCCGAGTTGGTGGGCAAGTTCGGGGCGGCGCGGGTGATCATCGAGGGCCACACCGACGCCTCGATGCGCGGCCAGGTGCCCGAGGCCCTGGTCAAAGAGCTTTCGCTGAATCGCGCCCAGGCCGTCCGCGAGGCGTTGGTGCGCGAATACAAGCTCGAACCCTCGCGGTTGATGGTCGATGGCATGGGCTGGGACCGCCCGGCCGATCCGAAGAACCCGTTCAACCACGCGAAGAACCGCCGCGTCGAGGTGAAGGTTTATCCGGCGGAGGTGGAATAGCGCGCCGCCGGGGCTGCCGTCGTCGCCGGGGTGCCGCTCTCGGCGCTGGGGCCGTTGCGGCAGCGCCGCGGGAATCGGGCTCCCTTTGGCCACGCGGAAACGCAACCTCGATCGGACAGGCGATCCGCGGGTCGAGATGGTTCGGCCGGCCCCGGATTCTCGGAAACGACACCGCATTGCATTTCATTGAAGATGACCGATCCTCATCTCCCGCAAAACGACACTCCGCCGTCACCCGCGCCGCCCGGGCGGCCTGAGCGCGCCGCGGCGGAATCGGCCGATGTGATCGTGCGCCGATCGAGGCCGCCGGTGCGTCCGTTTCGCGGTTTGCGCAGCGAGGTTTCCGCCGGGGGAACCTTGCTGTTGGGCCTTTGCGGGATATTGGCGGTGCTGGCCGTTTGGTGGCTGCTCACGTGGGGCGAAACGTCCGAACAGCGATGGCTCAGCCCGACGCTGTTGCCCAGCCCCGCGGAGACCTTTGCCGACTTCCCGCGGCTGTGGTTCGAAGAGGAATTGACCCGCAACGCGGCCGTCAGCTTGCGGCGGGTGGTGTTGGGGTTCGGCCTGGCGGCATTGATCGGCGTGCCGGTGGGCATTCTCTGCGGCTGCTTCCGGTCGCTCGGCGCGCTGCTGGCGCCGCTGTTGATCGTGGGGCGCAATATCCCCGTCGCGGCGCTGATCCCGCTGACCTTCTTCTGGTTCGGCATCGGCGAACAGCAGAAGATGATGTTCATCTTCATCGCCTCGGTGGCGTTCGTGGTGATCGACAGCGCCAACGCTGTCGGCGAAATCAGCGGCCGGTACATCGACACGGCCTACACGCTCGGCGCGAGCCGTCGGCAGATCATCACCAAAGTCATCGTGCCGCTGGCCATGCCGAGCATCTTCAATTCCCTGCGGCTGCTCTTCGGCATCGCGTTCGGATACATCATGCTGGCCGAGCTGGTCCGTTTGGGCAGCGAGGCGGGCGGGCTGGGCTTCATCATCAACGCGGCCCAGCGCCGCGGGATGCGGACCTACATTTTGCTGATTCTGATGATCATTCCGCTGATCGCCTTGGCCGTCGATCGGCTGCTTTATTGGGTCCAGCGGCAGCTCTTCCCTTACTATTACGGCAGCGAGGGATGGCTGCACCGCGCGCTGGTGCTGGTGCTGCGCGGCTGCGAGGATGTTGCGGCGATGTTCCGCCGCCCGGCGGAGCCGCCCCTGGCGCTTTCCCGACCGGCCGACCAAACACGCAAGCCTGGCTTCGGCGCGGCCGCGCCGCCATCGGAAACGAACCAACCATGACGCGCGAAATCGTACACGATCCGCCGCGCAAGTCGATCGCCTCGATCGGCATGGGGCGCATTGTCGATCGCAGCGAAACGGCGGCCGAGTCGGCCTTGCCCTGCGTGGTCGAGTTCCGCAACGTAAGCAAAACGTACAACGCCGGCCGGCGAAACGCCTTCACCGCCATCGAGAACATCAACTTCCGCGTTCGCGATTTGCCCGGCCACGGCGAACTGGTCTGCGTGTTGGGGCCCAGCGGCTGCGGCAAGAGCACCATCTTGCGTTTGATCGCCGGGCTGCCGCCGCAACACCCTCCGACAACCGGCGAGGTGCTCGTCGGCGGCGCGCCGGTGCTGCGGCCCGGCGCCGATCGCGGCATGGTCTTCCAAGACTACACCAGCTTCGATCATCGCACCGTGCTGGAGAACATTACCTTCGGGCTGGAGTGCATGGGGGTCGATCGCCGCCGCCGCTACCAGCTTGGCTACGAGTGGATCGAGCATGTCGGGCTCGACCCAAAGTACGACGCGCTGAAGTACCCGCATGAGCTTTCTGGCGGAATGCGGCAGCGGGTGGCCATCGCCCGCAGCCTGATCCTCCGCCCGCGAATCATCCTCATGGACGAGCCGTTCGGCGCCTTGGACCCGCAAACGCGGATGAACATGCAGGACTTGCTCTTGAGCCTCTGGCGCGAGTCGGAGGCGACGATCTTCTTCGTCACCCATTCGATCGAAGAAGCGGTGTTTCTGGCCGACCGGATTTACATTATGAGCAAAGCGCCGGGCACGATCTTGCGGGAGCTGTGGGTCGAGCCTTCGGATCGCCCCGCGCGGCAAATGCAGGGCGATCCGCGATTCTTGGAGACGGTCAACTACGTTCGCAACCTGATCACGCAGTTGGAGCTCGAAGGACGAATTGCCGAGGGAACGACCTAAATAGGTCCGCGCCATTTCGAACGCGGCGGCTGGCGCAATCGTGCGGAACGATTGAGAACCCGCTCCCGTTGGTCGCAGGAGCATTTCCGGGAAAAGAAGGAATCCGAGGTTCGAGGCAGAGGAATTATCGTCTCGGATCGAAGACATTCATCGCGGTATGGTCGAGCAGTGAATTATTTCGAGTATCTGAAAACGGCGTTTCTCACGCGGTGGAATCTGCTCTTCGTCGGCGCGGCCGGGGCGTTGGGGTTGATCAGCGGCCGGCCCGACGTGGTGTGGCCGCTGGCGATTGCCGCCGAGATCGCCTATTTGGGTCTGCTGGCCTCGCATCCGAGATTTCAACAGGCGGTCGATGCCCGGCGCGCCGGGGCGATTCGCGAGAAGACCAAGCAGACGAATCAAGCGTCGCTGGAGCGCATCATGCGGACGCTGCCGAAGCACGCGCTCGAGCGTTTCGCGGCGCTGCGCTCGCGATGCCTGGAACTGAGGCAACTGGCCCTGGAGATGCGCGGC